>Ga0265294_10003373_pt1 | contig 20452 bp, 15 predicted proteins | sample MunlanPumphouse3_FD_192504 | JGI IMG/M metagenome (GOLD analysis project Ga0265294, IMG submission 192504) | Groundwater microbial communities from a municipal landfill in Southern Ontario, Canada - Pumphouse #3 | ecosystem: Environmental > Aquatic > Deep subsurface > Groundwater | place...
ATAAATCTTAAACACCTTAGAATATTCTTTACATCCGACAGTTTGGATTTCTGCAGAATATGTGTAAGTATCTTCCAAGCCGCGATAACTTACTGTTAAAGTGAAAATTATAGTTGTGCCGACTTCAATATCAGGGCTTATTTCGACATTAAAATTTTCGGATAAATTTTCTCCAACAGCAAGGGTAGAGACATTGATAGTCGGGTTTATTATGTTAACATTTGTAGATGAGCAGTTTAGCAATAAAGCGATGTTATTGGCATCTGCATCACCGGAGTTAGTGCTTGAGCATAATAAATTGACTGTTTCGTCAGGGTTTATCTGATTGTTGTTATCATCGGTAACAAATATTGTGAAAGGGGCGAGTGTAGGAGCAGCAATAATGATGTCGTTTGCAAAGTTCCATGTAAAGCTTTGTGCAGCGAAGTTGATGGCGATATTTATAACTTCTTGATTTGGAATGTTTTCTGCAACGTGGAAATTAAAAGTTGCTGTAAAAGTTTCTCCTGCGAGCAGATTAGAGCAAGTTGCGTTTCCGTTGGTAACAGTAATGTATTCGCTACCGGAGCTTAATGTAATAGTACCGTTTGTCAGGTCGCCGCCGCCGATATTTGAGAAAGTAACTTCGGCTGTAACATTTTCATCATATTCGACAACATCATTTCCATTTTCGTCTATATAAGAGATGTCAATTAAGCTGATGTTTGGAGCATTTGGATCGCCAACGGCGATATTGAAAGTATTAAGAGCTGTATTATATGCGCTTACGTATAATGTTATTGTGCCTGTAGTTGGCAGAGTGCCGTTGATAGCTATGTTGCAAACGCCTTCTTCGTTGGTAAAGCCTTTGCCGATGAGTTCGTTGCCGTTCATAAGAACGCAGGCAGCATTTTCGACGAAGCCGCCAAGTTGATTGCAGTAAACGGTAACCTCAAAACTTGTTGTTCCGGGTAATATAGAACTGTTGAAGCCGGCAGAAAGAGCATAAGGGTCATCTCTCCAGATTGCCAACGTAGGGTCACCGAAAGCGTTGCAGTCGTAGAAACACCATCTCAAAGCACCTTCTTCCCATTGTCCGGGAGCGTTAACCCATGGTACAGTAGCTGTTTTAGATTCTTTATGTGCTCTCCCATACCTATTGTATTTATCTGTATACAAAGCATCTACAAATTCTCTATTTATATGTAGAGATGGTCCTTCTGTTTGACCTTCGTTGAACCAGCCATAACGCGAGTTGAAACAACCGCCGACAGCGAGATTGTCAATTGTCACCATCTTTTCGCCGATACAGTCGTTGTTATCGAAAGCACCACAGATACAACCATGAGTATAAATCAGGGTGTAATTATGAGTAACGCCGTTTAAGTTGCTGAAGTTGTTGTTAGTTATGTCGGAGTTGTAAAACCTCATCACATAATCGGAATTTGCGTGACCGTTGTGATATAGGAAAGACATACCTTGGTTCATTCTTGCTTTCAGTTGGTTAGCGTTCCAAGTAGCGTTTCTGTCGTATAAAGAATCGTAAGGGTCGGTTTCGGGAATGCCGTTAGTAGAATAGCCGTTATCATCTCTATCACCAACTAACATTTCAACATAATCTGCGCCCCAAGAGATCGGGTCGCTGTATAGCCATTCACCAACTAAAAGCGGGCTGTTAAGTTCACCAAGAACAGGGTTTTGCTGATAAGATATTGTTTTGTGCAGCATGGCATTCAATTCATTATCGTTACTAAATGGCATTCTGGCTACAGATACTTCAGGGTATAAATCGTCTTCTCCAATTTCACCCCAATTGTTGTCGTTATCATCATTCCAAGTGCCGTCGAGTGCGGAATAATATAAGTCGGCAGGTATGTCGTCATCTTCATATACGGAAGATGATTGAACGGTGCAGTAAAATCCTCTATAAGGTACTTTTTCTATATCGCCGCCGAGGACAACATACTCTACTGAATGGTCGGTATATTCCTGTATGATGTAATTTCTTATTTTTTCTTGATTATCATCGCCGTCCATTTCGGTATATATTTCAGAGACGGCTTTAAACTCTGAAGCGAGACCATATTTTAAATACATACTTCTAAGTTCATCAAAAGCGGAAGCATGATTTGATGTTGAGATAATCAGAATTTCGTAGTCGTTAGCGTCTCGCTCTTTAACGAGTGAGCTGTAAAAATTATCTATTTCTTCCTGATTATCAACTATTTGTGATAAATCGTCAGTCTCTTTCAAAAGTTTTAATGCCTGTTGAGCTTTTTCGGTAGGAACAGTAGTAATAACGACAGTTACGGATTCGTAATAGCTGATGGAATTTTCGCTTGGCAGATATTGGACAGGAGTGAAAGCAACATTAGCTATAGAGTGTCCGCGATAGAAGTAAGTGCTTAATACTCCGTGAGATGTGCTCGGATAAGTCATCTTACTATTGTAAATCTCATCATTTTTATAAAAATGAGGTTCGCCGGGTTGAGATATTGGACGTGTAGCCTGTTTCGGGTATAAACAACCTTTAGCAGTAATATCCGTTTGTTTGCCAAATATCAACTGAACATCAGATGCCTCATGTCCGGCAGGCAATAATATCTCGGTTGCGTAATAGGGTAGAAGAGGATTTCCCAAAGTTGCATTTTGCATTGTTTCCGGAAAATTTATGGTGATATAACCGTTGATATTTTTAATTTCCGGATTTGAGAAATAAAACGTTTTAGTTATCTCTTCCGATATAGCGGAATAACTAATAAAAATTAGTAATAACAATAAAAATTTTTTCATTATAAAAATTGTTTTAGTTTATGCTGATTTTATGAGCTTCAGTTTTATCATCATATTTTAATGTGATAATATACATTCCGGCAGGCAGTTGTTTAACATTGATGTTAATATTGTTTTCGCCGTTATTCAAGTTTGAATAATTTTGTGAGAACACTTTTGTGCCGGATATTGAGAATATTTCTATTGATGCTTTGTTAGAGTTGTTGGCAAATAAATTGACGTTGATATTTTCGTTTGCCGGATTAGGGTATATCTTTGAAGTTGTCGATATGTTGTTTATGCCAAATGTTGTATGTGCTGTAAAATAGCATGATTCGCTATCGGTAAATTCTCCGCCTGATTGTATTACGACACCGTCATTGGTTTCTATTCCGTATATTCCGGAGCCGTTACTGCAGCAAATTCCGTTTCCGCCTGCATCATAAATTGTGAATGTATAACATTCTGCCAATTCTTCTAAGGCGACATTTTCGGTATATACGTGCAGACTTTCATCATAAGGACCACCTTCGGCGATAATTTCACCGGTAGATATTTTTTTGATTTTCCAAGTGATTTCTGTAGGAGCTTTATCAGTTCTGATAAATATTTTTACAAATCCTTCTGTGTTTTCAGCCGACTGGAAAACATAGCTAAAACTGTTGTTTTTAGGATAATCATCTGAACTGTTGTTGACATTGGTAATAGTTGCATTGAAAACGTTGTCGCTTTCAACGATAGTAAACGGCATTTCAGACATTGTCACAGTTATTGTTTCTAATGGTGCTAAGTTGCCTGTCCAAGCACATTCGTAAGTCGTTTCGCCATTGACATTGTAGCTGATAGTTGCAGAAGTGACAGTATTATTGCCATTATTTCTTATTGTGATGGCAGGAGTTATCTCTGTTAAGCAGTTTGCCTCAGGGATATTGCTTACATTGGTAATTTCCATGTCGTTATCAAAAGGCATTCGCCCTTGTGTGTTTTCAAAATTACCGCGAGCAGCAACATAAACGGTTTTTTCCTGATAATTCTGGATAAACGCTCTAATGTCTAATTGGTCTTCGTTATAGATATAATTGCTTGAGTAATTCCATTCAAATTGGAATAATTGATAGTCACCTTCTTCCCAATTTGCAGATATGGCATTGCCTACAGAGTTAGTCAAAAATTTGACAAATACATCGTGGAACGAGGTTTCTCCGTTAGGAGCGTTATAGCCGGTAACGAGATTTTCAACAACAGCGACAAATAATTTCCCCGATAAATTTGTAATTTGTTCGTTGGCAGAGATGATGGCATTTACGGTTATGATATTTGCATTTTTATCTATATCTGTATACATAACCATATCAAACATAGCAGGTTGAGACGACAGTTGGTCGATAGTCTCTTGGTTAAAGTATGAAATTGAGCTGATGCTTCCGTTGATAGCGATAGCCGGCACAGCATTTATAGAATAATAGTTGATTCTTTTTTTGTTTTCGGCTTCGTTATGAATATAAAAAGGATCATTTACTCCGGGCCACCAAGCGTGGTATTTCAATCCGATAACTTTATCAGGGTTATTGGTTATCAAGGCATCTATTTCGGGATTAGCTGATGCGCATGGTCCGCAACTTGTGTTAGTTCCTTCTTCGAGTAAAATCATTCTTTGTGAAAATGCGCTACAGCAAATTGCAAAAAATAAAGCGAAAAGTAATATGTTCTTTTTCATGTTCTTGTTCTTTTTAGTTGTTACTTTTAATTGTTGTTCAGTTTATTGACAGCATAATAATAGGCACCCAAAGAGATGGCTTTTTCTGTTCCTAATTTAGTGATACCCACTCCGATACGTTTTTTAGGGTCGTAGGTGATTTTTTGTGAAGAGAATGGGACGGTTATAGTTCTTGCATCTCCTTTGAGAAATTCTTTAAATTCGTCAGGGTCTTCGAGGTTAAATGTTGAGACTTCCATTCGTGATAATTTTGTACCATTTGGCAGGTCGAACTCTTTATTCATTTCAGCTACAAGGTCTTTTAAGAAAAGAGGGTAGGCATTAGCGAGACCACCTCCTATTACAATGATGCCGTCTGTTAAAGATGCAGCATTTGCGAGTACATTTCCGGCTGCTTCAGCGAACTTCTTAAAGGTCTTTATTGCAGCTTCTTTGTCGCCGTCTTTGTTACCGATAGCTATTTCATAAATGTCTTTCGGCTCTTGCAGACACGTAGATTGAGGTATACCTGCAAAATCGGCATACATACGTTTTACTGATTTAATGGTTGTGCTTTCTTCAGCGCTGTAGTTCGGATGAAATTTGTCGCTGAATCTGTTGATTTCGCCCTGAGCAGAGTTGTCACCAGGATAGATGTTGTTGTTAGAAACTATGCCGCCGCCTAAACCGCTGCCGAAAGTTATACCTAATATGTTTTTATAACGCTTCGGACTGCCGGCTTGTTCTAATAAATTATTTACATCCGGTAACAATCCGGCGATGGCTTCGCCGTAAGCGAATAAGTCGCCGTCATTGTTGATATATGTAGGTATGTGGAAGATGTTTTCAAGCATTGGACCTAAAGCGACACCACCACGAAAAAGCGGAAGATTTTGTAAGTCACCGATAATACCAAGTTCGTATTCCGCCGGACCCGGAAACGAAAAACTTATTGCCGCCGGCGGTTCCTGTAATTTGGACTTTACTTCTTCAAAACCGGATATGATAGTCTTTAATATGTTTTCCAAAACAACGCCTTTTGCAGACCTGTGAATTTGATCGATAATCTGTTCGCCGTTTTTAATTGCAGAGAAAACAAGATTTGTTCCACCTGCATCAAGTGTCATAACTGTTTGATTCATAAGTGCTATTGTTTGAATATTTTCTTTGTGGTGTTTTCTATCTTTATTAAATAAACGCCGTTAGAAAGTCGCGAAATATCAAGAATTGTCTTACTGTCGGCAACCGCAGATTCTAAAACTTTTTCTCCTATAATACTGTAAATCACAATCTTCTTGCCAATCATAGTCTGGACATCATCAATGCTTATTTCTAATATTCCGCTTGTAGGATTAGGATAAAAAGAAAAGTCTGCTTTACCGAATTGCTGTATGCCTACAATATAATTGATTGATACTGTGATTTCTATACTTGGATTGTTTTCAGCGTTACTTGTTAAAGTGACGGTTGCGACATCATTAAAGTTTTCGCTGTTATTTTCTATATTGGCAGTAAATATCAAGTCTGTAGTTCCGTCAGGATTAACACTGCCTTCTTCCGAATTAATTGTCAGCCAATTATAAGGCGGGTTGTTGCTATATTGAACATTTGCGATATTATAATTCAATGGCAAAAAGCCGTTGTTTGAAATAATGATAACATCTTCGTAAGTACCCGGTGCGTTTATATTAAAATTGATTTCATTTTTATTTAATTCTATGACGGCGGTATTATGAACATTTAAGTTTACGTTGTAATCGATTTCAGGTATTAAAGAGTTGTTGGAAATGTTTAATAGTCCTTGATAATTACCGTTTTCCAAGCCGGATATATTGCAAGATATTGTTATTGTGATGTTTTCGTTTGGTTCAAGGTTTGCGCTTGAAGGCGTAACTGACAGCCATTCAGCATCTTCAATATTAATGTCAAATTCGAGGGTTGCGAGTCCTGTGTTAGATATAATGAACTCATCTTCAACTGTTTCAATGTTGTTGGCGGTTAGTTGGGATTGTGTTTTATCGAGGTCCATTACCGGCATAGGTGTAGAACTTCCTGTTAAAGTAAATGTGTGCGGGTCAGGAGCGCCGATATAAGGGTGGTTTTCTCTTCTTCCGCTTGCATCTTTTGCAAACAGATAATAATCTATTTCGCCTGAAGGCAGACCGTTGATTTCTACTTCCCAAGTGTTGCCGGTAGTATTTGACATTTGATAAGCTGTATAATTTCCGCCTGCAGTTTTTACATAAGCTATAACGGAGTCTTCAACCATAGGGCTATCACAATAAGAATACAGTTCTGTGCTTATTGTCAAAGAGCCGGTGTTTTGTACTTCTCCGAATATTGGTTGGTGTTTAATAAACAACATTCCTCTGTCTGTGATTTCGTGGGTACGGCAGTGTAAAGCGTCTGTATCTTCCCAAGAATCATAATTAACGCCGATAATTTCGTAGCCGGGCATAGCAGCCTGATAAGAAGCAATGGCGGCGGCATCATTTGCATTACCTGTTAAGGCGACAAAAACTTTTTTGTTTAAGATTAATGAATTTGTATAAGGAGTGGAAGCCCCCCAGCCTTGAGCCCCCGGCGTGTAAACACGATAAACTTCATAAGGTGTTCCCCAAGGGCATGTTACTGCTGCAAAGTAATTGGCGGCAGCTTCAAATAATGCGTATCTTGAATCCGACTGAGGAACTTGTCCTATCATAACTTTGTTGGGAGCTAAATATTTTCCCCAGCAGTCAATATGTTTGATATAATCTTGCAAAGGATCTTGCATTATGTGATAATACTCAACACCTAAGTAATCTTCAAAAAGTTGACGAACTTGTTCTTCTGTATAGTTGGTGTTTTCTTCGAGTATCAAGTCGGTAGAGGCTGCTTCACTTTTGCCGTCACACATGTAGTTGCCACCGGCAGATTCTATATCCGAAGCATATCTGTCAATAGATAACTGCTGACATAAAGCTGTGTTTACGGCGTTGTCGTTGTAGCGCGGTCGGTTGTAAGTAAAATCGAAAACCGCAAGCTCGGCGTTGTCTATAGCTATAAACCATGGACCATAATCTCTTGTCCAATATGAATCGGAAGCATGAATTAAAAATTCGCAATTTGCTGTGTTTACATTGTTAGATTGATATTGGCTTAATACCGTGTTTTGTTGACTTGCATTTGATACAATGGTGATTACTTTGACATCCTCAGCCATCTCTTTGATAAGAGATATCGGTATGCCGAATGGGTATCTTACCAATACAGCTTCGCTGGGTTCATATTCTGCAACCGGACGGATATTCCCGACAGGAGGGTCGGTAGGCATAGTGTAAACATCTACCGTTTCATATAATGCAGCTTCTTCTGCTGTCATTATGTGCTTTAATTGTATGCCGTCTTTGTTGAATATTGGCTGTGCCGATAAAGATGCAGAACCGATAAGTAACATTAAAAACAATAATATTGTACTCCTTGTTTTCATGATAAATCCTTTCTAAAATTCAGTTTAAAATTAGCCTGCGAAGTTATATATTATTTTATGCCAACTTATTGTTTTAAGATTTTTTGTGAGGACGTAAAAAGTGTTCTTTGCATAGCATGCTGTTTTATGCAAAATTTATTGTGTTTTATTTTTTAACAGCCTTGCCGGTAAGTACACCTGTAATTTGAAAAATCGACTGTTCGTATAATACTGTTCCGTAAAAATTTGTGGTGTATGTAAAAATGTTATCAGACATTTTGGCAGTCATGTTGTAAGTGGTGTTAGCAATCTGACCATCTTCTTCAGTGGTAATTGTATATTTTTCAAAGTTGATTTTTTTGCCGCGAACAGAGCCGACAACCTGTAAATTTTCCATGATTATAATCACTTCGTCATCTTTGTCGCCATAAACAATAGAAAAAGTTTCGTTGCCGGAAATAGTATCTTCATAATAGTGCATTCCTACGTCCATTCTTGCATAACTTGCATAACTTCCTTCGTAGTCGCCTATAAATTTATCTCTGTCTGTCGGGTCGGCAATGCAACTTGTTAATATTATTGCTGCTAAGGATAAAATCAGCAATATATTATGATGAGCTTGTGATATTTTCATATTTATAATAATTATTAAAGTGCCGTTATTCTAATGCTTCAAGTTGCTCAACAGCTTTGAGAACATCATTATCTATTTGATTATAAATCGGATAAAAACCAAGGTTATCGAAAAGGTTTCGTCCTATATAAGCTTTGACAAGTATTCTGATTTCTTCTTCGACAACATCAAATTCTTTTTTATTGAAAGTGATGTTTTTTTCTTCGGATTTACTTATGATTTCATTAAGCATGGCATCATCAACCACAAAATTATCAATAAAAGTTCTGCTGCTTATATATTGTTGTTTTAAATTAGCTCTGTTCATATCTGTATAATCAAAAGCATAACGGTACAAAATAGATTTATTGATGAGGTTATAATAAAAGGTATTGTCTTTAAAAGTTTCAATCGGGATGAAGATGTCGGGGATTATGCCGCCACCGCCGTAAACTATTCTGCCCTGTTTTGTAAAATATTTCTGTGTGGTGTCGCTAACGTGTATGCTGTCAGCGTATTGCAGTTCGCCGGAGGTGTAACGTTCGTAGAAGTTGTTTATATATTCATTTTTTCCCGAGTTATATGGTCTTTGGATACATCTTCCGCTTGGTGTATGATACCTTGAAACGGTAAGTCTGACAGCTGATTTGTCGACTAATGTTGTTTGCTGCTGCACAAGTCCTTTGCCGAAAGTTCTTCTGCCCATGATGGTTCCTCTGTCGTTATCTTGAATGGCACCGGCAACGATTTCGCTGGCAGACGCAGATGTTTCGTCAACAAGGACAACAAGATTGCCTGTTTCAAAATCTCCTTTTTGCATGCTGTAAAAGTCGTGGCGCACCGAGTGTTCACCTTCGGAATACATTATTAAGGTGCCTTTTCCTAAAAATTCGGTGGCAACGTCAATAGCGCATTTTAATACGCCGCCGCCGTTGTTTCTCAAATCAAGGATTAGCTGTTGCATGCCTGTACTTTTCAAAACCTTGAGAGCTTCACTAAATTCATCTCCGGTTTTAACTGTAAATGAAGATATTTTTATGTAACCGATGTCGTCTTTTATGATGTAGGCAGCTTCAACACTGTTGTTCGGAATGACATTTCTGACGATTTCATAATCTAAAGTTTCGTCAAAGCCACGGCGTTTAATGCCGACTTTAACTTTAGTGCCTTTCGGACCTTTCAATAATTTTTGTACTTTATCATTAGTGATGCCGATGCCGGCAACTATGCTGTCGTCAACTTTTACAATTCTGTCGCCGGCTTGTAAACCAACTTTCTCCGAAGGTCCGCCGGTGATTGTGTTTACAACAAAAATAGTGTCACTTTCAATCCTGAATTGCACGCCAATACCTTCAAAATCACCGCGTATGGCTTCGTTTGCCGCTTCTAATTCTTTTACGCTGATGTATGATGAATGAGGGTCTAAACTGTCAAGCATGCTTATTATGGCAATTTCTTCCAAATGATAAGTGTTAACAGAATCTACATAATCGTTTTGAATGAGATTTTTTACCTGTTCAAACTTGCCGTTATTTGCTGCGCTGCCTTCAAATTGTGCATAATGTTGCCACGGATTTACATATTGCGCTAAAAAATAACCGATAATTACAGATACTGAAATTATTAAAGGAAGATATATTTTTGTTTTACTTGACATTTTATTTTTGTTTATTTGTTATTATATTGTGTCATTGTCAGTGCCGGACCTGCGGTAGTGAAACTTTTTATTGCATCTACGGCGAGGTCGATTTTAGGCTGTATTATCTTTTTGTCTTCAACATTGAATTTTCCGAGTACAAAATCTATCTGCGACCCTTGCGGAAAGTCGTGTCCGATACCAAATCTGAGCCGCGCAAAATCCTGAGTGCCAATAGTTTCTATTATGTTGTTCAGCCCGTTGTGAGAACCGCCGCTACCTTTAGTCTTAATGCGAATTTTCCCTAATTCTAAGTCTAAATCATCAGAAATGACAAGCAGATTCTCAATAGGAACATTCGCCTTTTCAAGCCAATATCTAACAGCTTTTCCGCTAAGGTTCATAAACGTTGTCGGCTTCAGAATCGTCAATATCCGTCCTTTATAACGGATAGTGCTGATAAAACCGTATCTTTCGGAAGAAAAATTTACTTCGCTGCTTTTTGCTAATTCGTCTACAATCATCCAACCAATATTGTGACGAGTGTTTTCATATTCTAAACCCGGATTGCCGAGACCAACTATTAAGTAATTCACCTTTAATTATTTGTTAAATAGCCAATTGATGTTTTAATTAGATTTTATTATTTGAAGTAAGTCAACATAGTAAATAAGTACGGAGTTAGACGGAATGATGTCGCCAACACTGTAAGACCCATAAGCCATATAAGAAGGAACAAGTATAACGGCACTGCCGCCGGTTTTCATCTTAAGAAGCCCGTTGCGTAAACCAACAACAATCAAATCATCAATATATAAGCCGAATGAGCCATCTTCAATAGAGCTGACTTCCACGTTATTAGCTAATTTTTGCTTGAAATTGAAAACAACAGAATCGGTATATTCAGGATAAAATCCTGTCCCTTCTAAAAGCTCTATGTAATAAACACCATAATCATCTACTTCTATTTCGTTTGTATCCAACTGATGGTCAGCAATATAGCTTTCTATGAGTTTGATGTCCTGCTCGTATTGAGATTCAAGGCAGGAAGTTACACCTATCAAAATAAATGCCATGATAAGTAAAGGTAATACAAAACGCTTCATAAATGTTGTTTTTAATTTGGTGCAAAAGTAGTACTATTTTTTTTAAGAATGCTTGAGATTAAAAAAATTCGTGTACATTTGAATTTTAAATATTTGTAATTTTAATAAATATTAAAGTTTTGGCTGATAAGGTTTTAATGGCTATGAGCGGCGGAATAGACAGCAGTGTTGCTGCTATTTTGCTGTTGGAACAAGGTTATGAGTTAGTTGGCGTAACCTTTAGAAATCATGATTTTATTACAACAGATAGTACAGATGATGAGCATTTTAATGCCGACCCTTTATTTGATGCTGAAATTCTGGCAAAAAAACTTGGTTTTGAACATCATATTATTGATGTTCGCGAGATGTTTAAAAATACTGTCATCAATAATTTTGTTGATGAATATCTGCATTGTCGTACTCCTAATCCCTGCGTTTTTTGTAATCTGTGCATCAAATGGGGCTTTTTGCTTACAGTGGCAGATAAGCTTGGTTGTAAGTTTATAGCAACAGGTCATTATGCTCAGTTGGCACTTGAGAACGACAGATATTTTTTGAAAAAAGGTGTAGATGCAGCTAAAGACCAAACTTATTTTTTATGGGCATTGACACAGGAAAATCTCTCAAGAACTATTTTCCCGTTGGGTAAACTTACGAAGGCGGAGGTCAGAAACATCGCTGCTGCTCATGGATATGAACGACTGCTGAAAAAAGGCGAAAGTCAGGAAATATGTTTTGTGCCGGATAATGATTATCGGAAGTTTCTTGAAGATAATGTACAGAATATAAAGGAATTACATGTTGCAGGCAACTTTGTCGACACTTTCGGTAAGGTTTTGGGACAACATAGGGGTTTGTATAATTATACTATTGGACAGCGTAAAGGACTTGGCATTGCTCTGGGGCAGCCTGCTTATGTTGTGGCGTTGAATTTGGCAGATAATACGGTCGTATTGGGTAATAAGGACGAACTTTCCGGTCAGCGGCTGCATGCTGGTAAAGTTAATATGATGAAATATTCGCATGTTACTGATGGAATGGAAGTTATGGCTAAGATAAGGTATCGCAATCACGGCGGCAAGGCTAAGTTGTACGTAGAAGATTATGGTTTAAGGGTAGAATTTGAACAGCCTGTGGATTCAATAACGCCGGGACAGAGTGTCGTCTTTTATGAAGACGATGACCTTGTGGGCGGCGGAGTGATAATGTAAAAAGAAAGCCGCGTCTCTGTCGAAACGCAGCTTCCAAAATCACATGTCCAAATAAATTATATTTTATTGCTTTCGCTAATAAAATCACAACCCATAAAGTGTTGTAGAACTTCCGGTATGCGTATGCCGTCTTCTGTCTGGTAATTTTCCAATATGGCGGCTACGATGCGAGGAAGAGCTAATGCACTGCCGTTGAGAGTATGCGCTAACACGGTTTTTCCTTCGGAATTTTTGTATCTTAGCTTCAATCTGTTTGCTTGGAAACTTTCAAAATTAGATACTGAACTTACTTCGAGCCATTTTTCTTGTGCTGCGGAATAAACTTCAAAATCATAAGTTAAAGCTGAGGTAAAGCTGATGTCGCCACCGCATAATCTTACTATTCTGAACGGTAAACCCAAACCTCTGACTAAAGATGCAACATGTTCTACCATCTCGTCAAGAATTTTGTATGAATCTTCTTGAGTGCTTATCTCTACTATTTCCACTTTGTCAAATTCGTGCAGTCTGTTTAAGCCTCTGACATCTTTACCATAAGAGCCGGCTTCGCGTCTGAAACAGCTGGAATATGCTACATTTTTGATGGGCAGGTCTTCTTGTTTTAAGATTACATCTCTGTAAATATTAGTTATAGGGACTTCAGCTGTTGGAATAAGATAAAAGTTGTCGACAGTGCAATGATACATTTGACCTTCTTTGTCGGGCAGTTGTCCTGTGCCGAACCCTGAAGCTTCGTTTACGACCAACGGTGGCTGGTATTCAATAAAACCTCTGTTGATAGCGGAATTGAGAAAGTAGGTGATGAGCGCACGTTGTAGACGTGCACCATAGCCGCGATAAAACGGAAATCCTGCACCCGTAACTTTGTTCCCTAATTCAAAGTCTATGAGGTTGTACTTTTTGGCAAGTTCCCAATGTGGAAGTGCGTTGGCAGGAAGCTGTGGAAAATCCCCTTCCCTGTGGACAATAAGATTGTCTTCCGCATTTTTGCCTTCCGGTACAAGCTCGCATGGCGTATTCGGAAGCTCAACAATGCACTTGGTTATCTGCTCTTGAAGTAAATCGAATTTGTCGTTAAGCTCTTTGCCGGTTTCTTTAAGCTGAGCCGTCTTAACTTTCATGGCATCTGCTTCGTCTTTTTTGCCTGCTTTATATAAAGCACCTATCTCTTTAGCTATCTTGTTTGATTCAGCTAACACCTCATCTAATCGAGATTTCGTTTCTCTTCTGTCTTTGTCTAATTCGATAATTTTTTCGACGATGTCGTCTGCTTTAAAATGTTTCTTTGCTAAAGCCTTGACGACCGCATCTTTGTTTTTTAAGATTTCATTGAGTACTAACATTTTCTTAATTATTTATTTAGACTGTCGCGAAGGAAATCCTGTAATTTGTCTATTCCCATCTCGATAGTTTGATTTGTTTTTCTTATGGTGAGTTCACATAAACCGTCAACGGTTTTTTTGCCGAAAACTACTATATATGGAATGCCGATGAGTTCGGCATCTTTCATCTTAAAGCCGAAAGATACGCCTCTATCATCAAATAGAACTTCAAAACCATTGTCATTCAGCTTGTTATATATTTCTTCAGCCTTGTCGATTATTACTCCCGGCTTGTCGATAGTAGGAATAATTGTTATATGATAAGGAGCTATTGCTATTGGCCAAATTATGCCTTTATCATCATGATGCTGCTCAATGGCGGCAGAGATAATTCTTGAAGTGCCAATGCCGTAACAGCCCATCTTCATAGGTACTTTGTTGCCTGCTTCATCTAAGATGAGAGCATTCATCTTTTCAGAGTATTTTGTTCCTAATTTGAAGATGTGTCCGACTTCTATGCCCATCTTTTGTTTTAGACGTTGTTTTCCGCAACGAGGACATAAATCGTGTTCACGGGCAAGTTTCAGCTCGTAAGTCTTAGGCATGGCTATGTCTCGTCCGAAGCAAACGTTAATATAGTGATAATCGGTTGTATTTAAGCCGCATAGGAAATATTTTACACTTTTTATAGAATGGTCGCCTATGAGTTCTATTTCCGGATTGAGGTTAAACGGACCGGCAAAACCTACTTGAGCTTTTGTCAAAGTGACAACTTCTTCTTCGGAAGCTTTTTTCACTTCGAGACAATCGTATAAGTTCTGTAATTTGATTTCGTTGATTTCCAAGTCACCTCTCATCAAAACAGCAACAAATTTTTCTCTGTCTTCATATATCATTTTGAAAATGATGGTTTTAATCATCTGATTATTAGGAATTTTAGTAAACTCCACTAATTCTTCCACTGATTTTATGTCGGGTGTATGCAACTTCTGTATTGCGGTGCCGGTTTCTTCATAAATTACAGTGTCAAGTAAAGATTCTGCTTTTTCAACGTTGGCAGCGTAGTCGCAGTCATCACAATATAATATGGTGTCTTCACCGGAGTCGGCTGTTACCATAAATTCTTCGGAACCGCTGCCGCCGATAGCTCCGGAATCAGCCTGAACAATGATATAATGTAAGCCAATAGTATCGAAAATGCGTTTGTAGGCAGCACGCATGGTTTGGTAAGCGGCATCAAGACCTGCTTGGTTATAGTCAAAACTGTATGCGTCTTTCATGATAAATTCCGAAGTCCTCATCAGTCCGAAACGCGGACGAATTTCGTCTCTGAACTTGGTGTTCTGCTGATATAAAATTATCGGCAGCTGTTTGTATGATGTGATAAACCTTCTTACAAAATCCGTAAAGGCTTCTTCGTGAGTAGGTCCTAAACACATCTCAACGTCTTTCCTGTTTCTTAAATGGAACATTATTTTGGCGTTGATATAATTATCCCACCTGCCGGATTCTTCCCAAAGCTCTTTTTTCATAAGTATCGGCATCAGCACTTCTTGTGCACCCGCTCTCTCCATCTCTTTGTCGATGATAGCTCTGATTTTGTGTAAACTCCGAGTTAAAAGAGGTGAATAGTAAAAGAAACCGGAATGAGATTTTACCAATAAATTGGATTTTCTCAAATATTTATCGCTGATAATTTCGGCATCCTTAGGAAATTCTTTGGTGGTAAATAAGAATAATTTAGAAAGTTTCATACAATTAAAAATTAATAATTTAGACTTTGTAATTATATAGTATTGATTTACAAATGTTTATATCAAACAAAGACGATTTGTAAGGCATCAAACGCTATATATTAAATCAGTTTGCAAAGGTAAAAGAAAAAAGTAAAATATAATTTTTATTGGAAAAAATCTATTTATAAAAAATTTGCCATCGGTTTAATTCAAAAAAATCATATACCTTTGCATTTTTGTATCGCTAAACATGTCAAAAAACGTCAAAAAGTTAAATTATTTACTAATAACCAAGGTCATAGGACTTTTGATTTTGTTAGAGGCGTGTCTTATGTTTTTTGCTTTGCCGTTTTCATTATACTATGGTTCAGGCAAATTTGGATTTGAAACTTTGTTTTCTACAGAACATGATTTGATGGCGATAGCACTTTCTGTTGCTATTACTTTATTTGTTGGTGTGTTGTTATATTTTGCTTCGCGTAAATCGGATACTCGTACTTTCGGAAAGCGGGAAGGTTTTATTATTGTGAGTGTTGCATGGTTCGTAATGGCTCTTTTTGGTGCGCTGCCATATATGTTTTCAGCTGTACTGCCTTCTTTTACTGACGCTTTTTTTGAAGCAGTGTCAGGATTTACGACAACAGGTTTGACAACAATACCCAACGTGGAGTCTGCACCGCCCGGCATTTTATTCTGGCGTTCTATGACACATTGGATAGGCGGCATGGGTATCGTTTTTATGTCGTTGGCTCTGCTGCCGATGGCTCTCGGAAACAAAGGAAGTTTGCTTTTTGCTGCCGAAACATCTAACGATGTACACGATAAAGTTCACCCACGTATTAAAGAAACAGCTAAACGCTTATGGATTATTTATGTGGGCTTCTCTGTCGTGTGTTGCTTCCTGCTTATGCTTGGTAAAGTGGACTTCTTCAATTCTATCTGCATTACCCTCAGTACAATTTCTACCGGCGGCTTTTCTGTAAATAGCACAAGTATGGCGCAATATACACCTTATATACATTATGTTATCATCATTTTTATGATACTTGGTGCTACGAGTTTTAACCTGCATTACCTCTTGTTATTCAAGTTTCAACTCAGAAAAATATTGAAAAATGAAGAATGGCGAACGTATATTTTGATTATTTTGACTTCTACCTTGTTTATTACAGGTGTAATAGCTAATGATTGGAATTTTGCTTCTATAGAAAAGAATTTCAGGTCTGCTTTATTCCATGTTGTGTCTATTATTACAACTACCGGTTTTACAATTGAAGATTTTACTTTGTGGTCCGCAAATGCTTGGGCTGTCGTCTTTGCAATGTCGTTTATATGTGGCTGTACCGGTTCTACTACCGGCGGAATTAAAGTGTATCGGCATATTATTATGTTCAAAAATTGTAAAATGGAACTTCAACGCCAAATTCACCCACAGGCTGTTATGCCTGTCAGATATAATAATGTGGCTGTCCCGCAAGGGAGCATGAACAACGTGATGGCGTTTTTTTATCTGTTCGTCTTTATCTATGGCGTAAGTTCTCTGCTGCTGATGCTCTTTGGTCTCGATTTTAAAACAGCTACCGGAACCGCTATCTGCTGCCTCGCTAATATAGGTTGCGGCATCGGCGACATCGCTTCGCCTTCAGGTGCAATGGGCAATACAATAGGTGTCATTAAATGGATACTCTCCTTTTTGATGGTCATTGGTCGTCTCGAACTCTTTACTGTTATGGTCATTTTTAATAAATCTTTTTGGAAAAGATAATTTATATGGAAGAAACATGGTTGATACTCGTAAATCCTAATTCAGGAAAACAAAAAGGAGCTAAAGAATGGAACAGCATCTCAGAATATTTGGTGCAAAAAGGTGTCTATTTTAAAGCTCTGTTTACCCGTCATAAAAAACATGCTATCCAATTGACAAAAACTTATGTAAAAAAAGGCTTCAGAAAATTTTTGGTGGTCGGCGGCGATGGTACTCTTAATGAGGTGATTAATGGCGTAATGTTGCAAAAGTTTTGCCCTTCCCAAGATATTACTGTAGGTATAATACCTGTCGGTACAGGCAACGACTGGTGTAAAACTTTCGCAATCGATAATGATTATAAAAAAGCTATTGATGTTATCGTGAAAGGTAAAACCTTTTTACAAGATGTAGGAGTGGTCTCTTATATGGAAGATAATGTGCCAACTAAAAGATATATAATCAACTCGGCAGGAATCGGCTTTGAGGCTCTCGTGGTTAAAGCAACTAATCAACAAAAAGAATCAGGTAAAAACAACTCTGTTATGTATTTACATAATGTGTTACGTTATGTCAGGTCTTTTAAAGGTCGAAATGCTACGGTAGATATTGACGGCGTGATAGCCAATTGTAACTTTTATATGTTTAGCATAGGTATATGCCGGTTTAAAGGGAACGGCATGAAACTCCTGCCTTATGCAATCCCTGATGATGGTAAGTTTGATGTTACAATGGTGAAAATAGCTCCGCTTTTTACCTTGCTTAGAAATATGCCGCGGATGATTAAGGGAAATTTTAAAAATGTAAAAATTGTATCTACCTGCCAATGTGAGAAAGTTACCGTGAACTCAGACGATAGTACTATGATAATGGAAGTAGACGGCGAATCCCTTGGCAATAATCCTTATGTCTTCGAAATTATTCCCGCTGCCGTTAATATGGTCATCAATTATCCGATTTGGGAAAAAGAATAATATTTTTTATGACACTTTTTCACTGTTGTAAAAAAAACATATACCTTTGCAGCCTATGAATCAAGAAGAGAAATTTAATAAACGCCGACTTAGGTCTTCTTATGCTAATGTGATTTTTAGTGTAAGCCTGATGCTTTATTTGTGCGGTCTACTCTTGCTTTTTGTCTTTAATACAAATTTTATTATCGATAATTTACGTGAAAATATAGGCATAACGGTTGTGCTTGATGACGATGTTGATGACGTTGATGTGAGATTTTTTTTGAAAAAATTGTATCTTAAACCTTTTACAAAGGAAATTACTTATACCTCTAAAGATGAAGCAGCTGCCGAGCTTGCACAAGATTTAGGCGAAAATTTTATCGAATTTATAGGATTTAATCCGCTGCCGTCCAGCTTCGAACTTAAAGTCTATTCCGATTATTCAAATAATGATAGCCTGAAAGTTATTTATGATGTGCTGAAAACTAATAAATGCGTAAGTTCTGTATCCGCTCAATACGATATGATAGATAATCTTAATAAAACTAAAGTCCGTTTGAGTATCATCTTGATTGCTTTGAACGTGCTACTCCTTTTTATCATTATTGTTGTTATTAATAATGCTATAAAATTGTCTATATATGCTAATCGTCAGCAAATAAAAACAATGCAGATGATAGGCGCAACCGCCGCTTTCATCAGACGTCCTTATTTGCTGAAAGGTCTTATTCAAGGTGTTATCGGTGCGACTATCTCAGCTATATTGCTGTCACTGACAATATGTGTCATAGTTATGTATTATCCCGATATTCAAATATTACTGTCACCAATACAGTTTGTCTTGGTGTTCGGCTTCGTTTATGTCTTTGGCGTGCTGATAGCTTTCTTGACAACATATCCTGCCGTCAATAAGTATCTTAATGTGAAAATGAAAATTCTATATTAAATGGTTTATTAATTAAAATATCGATTATAATGGGAAAAAATACACAAAAAAATTCTAAAATTGTTGATACTAAGAAAGATACTGTTTCTGAAAATCGCAAAAAAATGGTCTTTGAAAGAGAAAATTATATTTTGTTTTTCACAGGTCTTGCCATTATTGTTATCGGCTATCTGCTTATGATTGGCGGTGGCTCTGATGATCCTAATGTTTTTAATGAAAAAATGTTTGGTTTTCAGCGACTTACACTTTCTCCGATTGTTCTGATAATCGGCTTCGCTGTTGAAATATTTGCTATATTTTATAAATCAAAGAAAAAATAATCTGAATGTCTTGGTTTGAGGCGTTATTGTTGGGTTTGCTTCAAGGTTTGACGGAGTTTTTGCCTGTCAGCAGTTCCGGTCATCTTGAATTAGGAAAGGTGTTGTTCGGAGTTGAAGCCGAAAACAGCCTGATTTTTACAGTTGTAGTACATAGTGCTACAGTATTCAGTACTTTAGTCGTATTTAGAAAGGAAATAAGTTCTTTGTTCGTAAATTTTTTTAAATACGGAAAAAATGATGAAAAAACTTATGTACTTAAACTTCTCGTTTCTATGATACCTATTTTGATAGTCGGATTCTTATTTAAAGATGAAATCAAATCGTTGTTCGACGGGAATATCGTCTTTGTCGGCTGTATGCTGCTGCTGACAGCTCTGCTGCTGCTTGTCAGCTTTTTTAAGCCTAAAGGAACACGCTCCATCGGCTGGCTCGATGCTTTTATTATCGGTTGCGCTCAAGCCTGCGCCGCTTTACCCGGATTATCCCGCTCAGGCTCTACTATCGCTACCGGTATGCTGCTCGGAAATAAACCCGAAGAACTCGCAAAATTCTCTTTCCTTATGGTAATCATACCTGTCCTCGGCGAATTATTCTTAGATGTGGTGAGCGGCAAAATCGTAACTTCCGAAATAGGAGTTCTCCCCCTAATAATAGGTTTCGTATCTGCTTTTATATCAGGACTTTTAGCCTGTAAAATAATGATTAATCTCGTGAAAAAAGGAAAATTGTTCTGGTTCGCTATTTATTGCACAATCATTGGTGCTGTGGCTATCTTCGCAGGAATATTATAAAAATATCAATGAATAGACAATTTGATTTTGAAACAGGTGAAATCCTGCTCTTTGATAAGCCTTACAAATGGACTTCTTTCGATGTGGTTAACAAACTGCGCGTTTTTTTGAAGTATTATTGCCATAACCCGAAAATTAAAGTTGGACATGCCGGCACACTCGACCCGCTCGCTACCGGTCTCGTAATCGTC
>Ga0265294_10003379_pt1 | contig 20447 bp, 12 predicted proteins | sample MunlanPumphouse3_FD_192504 | JGI IMG/M metagenome (GOLD analysis project Ga0265294, IMG submission 192504) | Groundwater microbial communities from a municipal landfill in Southern Ontario, Canada - Pumphouse #3 | ecosystem: Environmental > Aquatic > Deep subsurface > Groundwater | place...
GTTAACTTTTTGTAAAGGAAAAGTATGATAATTCTCGGTTTTTTAAAAATAATAAAATATTTACTTTTATTTTATATGTAGGCTAATGATTGTTTCAACGTGGGTTTTAGCACTAAAGTATTATATAATACTTTGTTGCACACTACACTACTAATATTTAAGCATATTCCAGGCATGAATTGCAATTATTAAATCTTTGAAATTTTTTAGGGTTTCTAATTTTAGTTTTACCATCATAAAGGATATGTATGCATTCAGTTTCCTTCACTACTGTCTCTTTAGTTATTTCAGAATATACTCTTTCTGATAAATCTATTCGCTTTTGCTCTTGAATTGATCCGCAGCTCAAATAAGGATCATTACTATTGAGTTTGTTAAGCATTACAAATTCTTCATAGTCAATTTTTCTAACATCTATAATACAGTCTTTATGATGATGCTTGACTCTTGGAATCTGTCTAGCAATCACAGCAGCTTCCTTTCCACTTTCCGCTATTATGGGAAAAGTAATTAAAATATATTGATTTCGACCAACGTGTCCGCATTTGCATGTAACTGCATAATAATCCTTATTCATAGTCTTTTTCCTCCATAAAATAGGTTTTAAACATTACTTGGATTCTTTTATCGCCATCTACTATAAAGGATTCTCCAGAAGACAAACTTTTAATATTTAAGTAATCTCTATTAGTAAATCTAGAAGTTCTTAAGAAATAGACACTATGAGTTAATTCGCTTCTTGTAAATTCATTGTTTGGTCTAGCCATTTGTCTTTCAATGGCATCGTTAGAATATTTGTCAAAATCATAACTGCTTAGAAGATATAAGTTGTTATATGTAGTTGAAGAGAAATATTGAAGAGAATGATTCATTTCATCAATGGCTCTAATGGCTATATCGTAATATCTATCAGCTTCTACGAATGTCTTTTGAAGATAATCTTTTAGGTCATTCTTTTCATTCTCAATAATTTCATCACTATCGTTATTAGTGCAGTCTGGAGTCAACTCCACTACTAGATATGCATTTGACCAATCAAAGCCATATAACTTTAACAGCCATTTAATGGCCATAACGATTTTACTAGCTGGTCCCGCATCTTTAATGTATAGACCGAAATTTGTTTTTAAATATCCTTGTCTTGAACAATCAACGAATGGTTTACATCTACCAACCATAGGTTCAAGATTAAGCAAGAAAGATAAGTCAATTGGATGAGTGGCTTGAAGAGACTCAATAATTTTTAAATACATCTTGTACCACTTATCACACGCTATTTCAAAGTTACCATCTAAGATAAATGACTTAATTCTTGTGTAATTTTCTAAGGCATTCCAGGAATTAATTTCTGATAATTTTAAAAATCTTAATCTAAAATTTCCAGTTTGTAATTTTTTCAAAAAATCTGACATAAAATTTTTCCTCCTAATTTTTGAAAATATTTTTTTGGAAAATTTTGAAAATAAAAAAAATTAGAAAAAATCCTATAAAAATAAAAATCCCAAAATTTTCTAGATTTTTGGGAAAAATTTTAAATTTTTTTTGGAAAATTTTCTAAATTAATTTTTTGAAATTTTCTCGAATACATCGAATTATTTTCAACACTAATAACCGATGTTTATGTATGTCTTTAATGTATCATGCTTATTATGAAACAACAAGCACTTTTTACGTATTTTCAATTCTAATTTAACAAATCTTTTTTTGTAAAAGCATTATCAACTTTATAATAAACCAAAGCCCACAATCTTGTTATTAATGTGTCGGTTTTATTAGTTGCGTTTTTATATGTGTTTTTGATGGCGTTGACATATTGCTCTTCAATTTTGTAATTCTTAGATAATTCAGCAATCACGTGGCATAGCGTCCACAAACTTTCGTCCAAATCACAAGACAAATCAGGAATATAAAAATTATTCTCAAAAAGTAATTTTTCGATAAAGATGTTTTTAATACTCTTGTTTTTGTCAAACAAATCAACCAGCTTGTCATACTCACAATTCTCAAAATATGATTGTATTGTATTGATTAAATATTCCGAACATAGCTTTAAATATTCTTCCTTAAATGTCTCAATAAATGTTTGATATTTTTCTTCCTTTGGTATCCCACCTGGAAATATTTCAAAAGTTAAATAAGTTGTATCACAAGAAAAAGAAGGCTTGTTACTAAAATAAGATTTAGCAATCAATCGAATTAAATCCTCTGGTAGAGGTTCAGAATATTCGGCATAAATTCCTCTAATCCATTCAGCAATTCTTTTATCAAATTGTTTATTTTCTTTAATAAAAGAACATACTTTATCAAAATAAATTTTCTTATTTTCTTCCGACAGATAAAATATGCTTCTATCTAACATATTCTCAGTATTTTTTTGTTCATGAACTTCAGAGTAACCAATAAACTCTCTGGAATCTCTATATAAATAATATGGAATTAGTTTGATAACGTAATCTTTAAGATATGAAATGCAATTTTCTTTTAATTCATACCCTGTTTTATTAGGAAAATACTTATATACTCCGTTAGTTGTATTTTCTCCAAATTCAGAAACAAGAGAATCATAGTAAAAAGATGGGAAAGATTGTTTTGTATCTTTCAGAACCGGCTTTTCTGGATGATTAAGCAAAACGCATTTTGTTGTAAAAATACAAATTTTAAAAAGTTCAAAATCAGAGATTCTAAATTTTTTATCAGTGGCCATTTCTTTTTTAATATCAAGATAAAATCTTTTGACGTTTGAAGCTAATCTAACATTGTTTTCAAAAAGCGGATAAGCTTCCTTAATATCAGAAATATTTAAGTCTGAAAAAATTGAATCAAGGGTTTCAGTTGAAATATTGCTGATGCAAATAAATCCATCAAATACTTTTTCCCTAAAAGCTTGAAAATCACGCAATCTTTCCTTGTTTGTTTCAGATTGCAAAGATGAAAGCGACGCGATACAAACCACTCTACACTCAGATAAAAACAATCTATTTATATAACCAACCAAATCTTTATAATTTATCGCTTCGGATAAACGTTCAATATCATCTAATATAACAATTTTGAACTTCTTAATCTTGGAAGCATCAATGTTGTTTAGTTGGTATGATAAAGCTTCAGTGATATTGCCAACATATTTAATTGGTGCTGTGACTTTGCTTATTGAATTCAAACTTTTTTTAAAAAATAAAGATACTTTATGGGACCTTCTATAGATTTCAGCATTAATTTCATTTATTGTTTCTAAGCCAAAAACCGATACATAAACACATTTTCTTTTGTGATTATTCAAAAACTTTTTAATCTCATAAGTTTTTCCACAACCCCAAGGCCCATCAATTAAAATTGATCGGTACCCAGAAACGTTAATTAGTTTTTCAAGCGTATCGTTTAATTCTATAGTCTTCATATTATCACCCAAATCTCAGTTTTCTTATTTATTTAAAGCTTATTGTATTTATCAGCTTTTCCTCTAGCCTTGCATATAGGATATTTAGCCTCATTTTGAGTCATTTTGAAATTAACTATTTCATCTTCATCTAGATTTAATTTGTCTAGCATGTTCCTACAATAAACTATAACATCAGCCAATTCTTCTTTTACTTCATTAATATCATAGTCATTTTCATCCCATTGAAAGCATTCTAAAAGTTCATTAGCTTCAATCGAAATCGATTTAGCCAAATTTGCTGGGCTATGGAATTGGTCCCAATCTCTATCGGAACTAAATTTTCTTATTCTATCAATTGTTTCTTGCTTCATATTTAACTAGTCCTTTATCATTAATAACTCTTTTCGTTTTTGTTTTAAATATTCTCTAAGAGGTTTGTCCATTGCATATAGATAGAGTCCGACTTGTCCTCTTGTAAAAAGAACCTTATACGTATTTCTAATAATTCTATCAATTATTTGAGCATCTTCAGGCAAAATCGAATGTTGATGAGGCCTTTTGAATTCAGCCGCACCCTTAGGATGTTTTGTATAATCGGTTTCAATTTTGCCATCCTTAAAGAATAAATCATCACCAATAATCAAACCAGTATAAGCAAATTCCATTCCTTGTGATGTGTGAATACATCCAACTTCATCAATAGAACGAGGATCTGTAGCAAATGCTTGTGTTCTATTCCATTGGGCACTAAAGCCATCTAATTCAATATCAATGGCTTGTTTATCTTTTCTTGATTTCCACTCAAAAACATCACCAGAAAGCATTCTTGATGGTTGTTCAAGCTCGTTGTTCTTTTCAACTATTGCCTTTTTCATATCTAACAAACTATCAAAGATTTGAATGTCATAACTAACTTTGTTTCCAGAATGTACAAATGGTTTATTGTATAAAACAGCTTCTAACCAAGCTATGTAGTCATCGCTGCCACTGCATCTAAATTGTGCTTTTAGCTCATACTTAGAATCATTATGAACAATAGCGTTATTTAAATTTGCTGCATCGATAATATGCTCAATTGTTCCATAATCCTTAATATCAATATTTTGAGTTTCATCAATGAAGAAAATAGAAATCTTAGCAGCGTTTATAATTTCTTTGATTTGGTCTTCTCCACGGTAAAAATAGGATTGTTTAGTTTCTTTTGTTAATCTATGAGCTTCATCAACAATTAGAACATCGATTTCGTTTCTAGTTGAATTAATAAAAGCAGATGAACCAACAAATAATGTTTTAAGAAAATTGTGATTTGAAACACCTCTAACTAATTTTGCAAAATAGTTATCTCTAACATAACTAGATTTAGATACATAGAAGGATTTTAAGCCTTGTTTTATCATTTCCGCTAATAAACTAATGCAAATAACACTTTTGCCAGTCCCAGCGCCGCCTTTGATGATAAAAACATGTTTTTGTCCATCATTTTTATGTTTGCTTATTTCCTTCTTAAGATTTGAAAAAACTATTCTTTGTTCATCTATTAAGTCATATTCTTTATTACCATTAAGCATTGAGGCAAAACTCTCAACCAACATTTTTGATGGTCGAATCTTTCCTTTTTCTATTTCAACAAAAAGTTCTTTATTTGATTTCTTTTTAATATATTTAGAAACAAAATCCGCTAGGCTTGTGTATTGATCAGAAATAAACGGTTCAGCCTTCTGAATTCCTTCTTTATAAACATCATTGGTAAGTTCATCAATGTATTGTCTTTCGTAATTATGAAGAAATGCACAGGAATGGATTTGAAGATCATCTTTTTCAACAAACTCATTAAAATTCCTGATTAATGTTTCGTATGTGTATGCTTTCCAAGATGGGTGAACAAATTCTTCTTTATCCACTATTACAATATCATCCATATCAGTGTGAAGAACTTTGCTCCACTGTTTCAATTCGCAGACAATTAAATGATCGTTGTCATTTTCGTCTGCCCCAGCAAGCATAATATCGATTCTTTTGTTTGTTGGAGGTATTCCATATTCAATTGCAACCTCAACATCAAGAGGAAGAGTTGTGTTTCTTAAAGCATTTGCAAAAGCAGGAAGACTTCTAGCAAAGGCTCTCTGTTCTTGTGGGCTTACAGAAAAAGGAAGCTTCTCTAAAACTTTTTGAGCAATGATGTTTTGGTTCACATGAGAATAGAATGTGGATAACGATTCACGATAAGCAATCATTAGTTTTCTGCCTCCTGCTCTAATTTAATATTATTCTTGACCATATATTCGACAACTGGTTTAAACTCAAAAAATCTTGAATCTTCTATCATTTTGTTTAAACGGTTTTTATCATTGGACGTTAGAGTTTTACAGCTGTCTTTATACTTCTGTAATTCTTCTATACCCATCATATAAGGTTTAAAACCAATAAATGTTTTCTCTCTTAAATGATTCAAAATATAAAAGCCACCAGCATCAATGTCCCCATAATGATAAAATTCGGCAATCCTTCCAATTTTAGCAACCTTTTTAATTAGTTCTCTCTTAACTTTGTTATGGAATCCGCCAAGATAAATAACTATTGAATCATTTTTTTCAAAAACATCAAACGATGTTAAATTTTCAACAGTATAAAGTGTTTTAGCGTTGGTGCCAATTATCTCAATGTTTTTAATAGCAATATCAGATAAGGCTAACGGTTCTTTATATTCTTTTAAATCAATTATCTGATTGTTCAATTTTACAATTAAATTTCCTTTTATAAATGCATAGGCAGTGTTTTTTATTACACCCATACTTGCTATAACATCATCTTCATCATCGAAAGGTTCATCTGAAAATTCACGTATAATTTTTGATATTTTCCCACGCAATTCATTAAATCTTTTGGAATTCGAAAATAGTTTTGCACAGAAGATTCGTTCTTGAATATCTTCTTCTAAAGCCGACATCTCATTGATTGCTTTGCAAATATCCAGAACATCTTCTTTTGAAGAAACGTATGTTTGAACAGTTGGGATTTTCTTTTCCTCTAAAAGATTAATCATTTTTTGCGAAAAATCTTTCACAATTTGGCACCCTTGTTTGCACGTAGAAAACAAATCAATAAGTTGAGTGATAGTATTTTTAGGGTTGTCTCTCTTTAGATACTTATATGCTCTATCGATAGATTGCTCATCAAGATTTAAAATTAGGCATTGAAATTGTCCGTTGCGAGTGTAAGAAGGTGTAGCATATCCATCTCTCTCGATTCTATTGAGAGCTAATTCTAACTCCCCATTATCATTATTTCTGTGCTTATCAAAAACACTATTTGTGATATCAAGCTTAATATCTTTATGAACTTTGTTTTGTCCTTTAGATACCTTGCTTCTTTCATAAATGTTTATAAGAGCTGTTAAGATTTCACTTTCCAAACTCATTATTCTGCAGCTCCTTCTTTACTGATAGTTTCAAAGACAGCAACGCTATTATCGATTTTAGCAAGCGAAATAATATTGTCTGCATATGGAGATATATATCCAAATCTTGATGAAGGTACCGAAATAATCAATTGAATATTTAATTCCTTATAGAATTCTAACATTTGCTTAATTCTTTCGCCGTCCATATTATTGAACGCTTCATCAAATACAACTAAAGAGCATGGAGAAAGCTTATTCTTTTCTGGAAGGCTAATAACACTTTGGAAAGCACCAGCAATTAATGAATAGAATGGCGTTTGAGTCTCGCCGCCAGATTTTGAATCCTGGTTTTTGCTGTAGAACAAAGTATCAGAACTATTGTTGATATTTATTTTAATGTCGTAGTTTAAGTAATTACGATAATCAAGTAATTCTTTTCTTAACTTTTTGAAATCATTATCATCCTCGTTAGTTGATAACACCTCAAAAACCTTCCTCATTGTCTCTTGGCTTTCAACATCCAAATCTTCTGTAAGAATATTGTTTTCAACAGTATCTTGGTTCGTGTCCATTGCGATTCGATAGACTCCAAAAAGCAAGGAATCTTTGCTTCTTTGTGTATAAAATTCGAAAACCTCATTATCTGTTCCAAATGGATGTTTCTTTAAAACTCTATTGAGTTCATTAATATCCATTTTGGCATTTGTAATGGCGTTTCTAATTTTTGAAATGAAATGTTCGCGTAACTCCTGAACAGATCTTTCCCTAGCTTTTTCTACATCAGGTTCAAGCTTTGCTAATTCATCATTAACTATCTTGTTATATCTTTTCACAAATGAGATGTAATTAGATAGTTCAGGTTTCAATTCATTTGGATATGAATGACAGTAATCGGACATAGCTTTTGAAATAACTTGCTCATAATTTTTAATTTGAGAAGCAACTGTTCCAGAATGTTGGAAAGCCATATCATAAAGCTTCTTTCCTTCTAAATCTTCTGCTAGCGATTGAATCATTTCTTTTATATCGCCATTTCTTTCTAAACATAATGAAAGTGTGGCATCGTATTCGCTAGTTTTATCTTTTATCTTTTGGAATGAAGTGTTGTTAGCATTTATTCTTTCGCCCTTACTAGTAAGATGTTTTTTATTTTCTTCAGCTAATTTATCAGCCTTAACTTTTTCATCAAAAGCCATCTTCTTATATCTAGAAATTGTTTCGCTTCTATTGAGCAAATCATCATTTCCACTAACAAGTTCGTTTATTCTAGTTTCAATTTCTTTTTCATTCCTAATGAAGGCTATTTCTTGTTCCCATAAATTGTCATAATTTAATAATTTTTCAACAGAAGAAGAATTGATTCTTTGCCTTAAAACATTACATGATGAAATAGTTTTATCAAAAGTTGACTTATGGTTAGACATCTCTTTTCTTTTTTCTATTGCTTTTGCGAGCCTAAGTTTAATTGATTCTTGACCTATATAAGATTTTGTTCCGGCTTCTTTATTGACGTATTTAATTGCATGACCATCGAAATAAACGCCTTCCTTCGTTATTGCGCGTTGATTTTCGACAAAGTCATTTACTGACTCCACGCAAACAATATCGTTCAGCAAAAATCTTAAATAATTGGTTGGCTCTGCAAGTTCGACATATGTTTGTTTTGATTCATCGAATCTAACAGCATGAACTTTACTAGCCAGAGAGTTTGGATTTAAATCTATTTGTCCTGGGAAGGACGTAATGACGCCAACACCAAAATATTCTTTTAGTTTTTGGTTTCTTTCAAAACATTCTTTCGCAATATTGACGAAATCTCTTTTGCCGATAAACAAATCGAAGCGGCTTCTATCTAAATACCCTTCAACTGCATATCTCCACTCTTCGTTTTTAATCTCTAAAAGATTACAAAGAGGTAAAATTTGAGGATTTGAAACACCTTTTTTATTAAGTATTTCTAGTTTAATATTTTCAATTAATTGATTTACATAGAATGGGTAGTCATACGATCCAGCTTCTAAACTTTTAATTTCTTTTTCTAATTCGCTTAGTGTTTCCTCGAGTTGTTTTGATTTAATACTCGCTACCTTCCACTCTTCCTCGTTTTCAGTAGCAATTTTTACGAGTCTATCTTTGTATTTCAATAAAACGTTCAAATACTCTTGATAATTTCTTTTGCTTACAACATTAGACAAATCTAAAGAAGTTCCAAGCTTATTCGCCAACGAAGATTCTTCATCAATTGCAGACATCCAGGAATTAATTTCTTTTTGAATATTAGCAATATCCTCCATACACTTCTTTTGGAGCTTCTTTGCCTCATTTAAAGTATTATATGCTTCGTCATCTTCTAATCGCTTTACTTCAATTTCATAATCAAGTTTGTCAGAGTTATGCTTTTCAATCAGTATTTCGTTTGATTTAATAATCGCTTCTGATTTTTCAATCTCGCGTTTATTTGTCTTGATAGCATTCTCCTCAGACTGAATAGTCGCTTTAATCATCAATAAATCAAAAGCGTCTCTTTCCTTAAGAGCTTGTTCATATCTATCTTTATAATTATAAATTGGTTCAAGGAGTTCTTTTCTAGAGAGTTCATTATGAAGAATAACTTGTAGTTCCCTGTAATCATCCATCGAACCCTTAATGGTTGTTAAATCGATTGCCTGCTCAGGAAGTAAAAAGTCGATAGCAAATCTATTTATATCATTAAGTGGCTCAAAAGACATTGCCTTGGTAAACAATGTGTCATATTTTTCAGGAACACCTAAAGCGTCTCTAACCACCTTTGCTCTAGCAGCATTACTTGACCTTGGTTGGCCAACTCTAGAAATATTCAATCTTTGTGCTTGCCCTTCTCTATAAAGGCTATCAAAGCTTCTAACATTTCCGTTTTCAGTGAAGAACAAAGCATCATTCCATTTATCACCTTTTATTTCATAAAAATCAACAGATGACAATTGGTTGCTTACAAGCTGAATTGTACATCCAAGAATATATGCTTTGTTTAAAAGAGTATCAAAATATTCCATTGCTATGTGGCCAATGATATCTGATTGTTCTCTTAAGAATTCCTTGTTTTCAACACCTATTCTGGCTTTTAAATAATTTTCAACAGTTCTTCCGTGTGAAAGTGTGTTGGCAGCCATGTTAAATTTACATGTTCCGCCACTTTGTAAATAATGGATTGCATCAAGAATAGTTGATTTACCAGTACCATTTTCGCCTGTGATTACGTTTATGTCAGAAAAATTAATTTCTTGGTCTTCAAAGAAATGCCAATTAATCAATCTCAGTTTCTTTATCTTCTTCATTTGTTGGCGCTCCTTTGTATTTAACTATTCTTTCATTGAGTTCGTCTAAACATGTTGAGTCAACAACCAAACTTATTGTTTTATAAATAACAATTGGTGTTGTTCCTACAGTAATATCTCCGTTGAAATCAATGAGTTTATATTTTCTTAAAGCTTTCAAAACATTTCTAAATTCAACACTTTTTCCATCAAAAGAATTGTAAATTTCTGTTTTAGTAATTTCAGATGCAACGTGATTAACAGTCGTAGTTATTTGAGAATTTATTGATGCTTTCCTACTTTCATCGTATGCAATAGACCTCAATACCAATGTTGTAACGGTTTCTAGTTTATTGAGTCTAACTCTATTACTGTCCAATTCTGTCTTAATAAAAATGATTCCTTTTTCAGTATCATGATTAAGAGCAAAATCCATAATCGCAAAATAAGGCCTTAAGGAAGGAATTAAGTCTTTCGCATTCGTATAGTCTTTTCGCTCATTTTCTTTTTCACGAACAATGAATGTTTCATCTAAAAGTTTTAAAGAAATTTTTGTGAAAACTTCTCTTTCTGAATCTTTTAGTTTTGCGTACTCTTCATTGAATTGTTTCAACGCTTCACTTTTTGTCATTTTATTTCTCCTTCCGTTTAATTATTTCGTAATCATCCACAATATATTTCAAACAATCAAATGACTGATTTTTTAGTTTTGTAACCACATAACTAGAGCCGCTATTGGTGCTATATACAGGTATTAGCATCATCGTAATGAAATCTTGAATATTATCTATATGCAATTCATTTGCCAACATTTTTTCTCTATCCCCAAGTTGCGTTAAGACAAAGTTATTGACAGCTTGAATTGAATACATTTCTCTTTGTCTAATTAACTCTTTTGCTTTAGCAAGAGCCTCAGGGTTAACTTCATGTCTAACAAATGTTGTTTCTTTTGGGGCTATCTTTGATAGTGCCCTAGCAGTAAAGAGGGATTTATTATCCACTTGATCAACACAATAAAATTCAAAATCAGTTTCAAAATTATCTTCTAATGAAGATTGTTTAATTGTTTTTAAGAGATTATTAATATCTCCTTTAATATCTCTTTCGTTGTTAAGTCTGAAATTGATTCTGTCAACCGAACTTGAAGTATAGGAATAGTTTCTTGCCGCAATAGCGGATATTGAGGCCTCAATCGTTTCAATTTGAGATAAAACACTTTCATGCACTTGTTCAATGTATCTCTTTGCTTTAAACCTTTCTGCAGCATCTTCGATATTCAACCCTTTTGTTCGGCAATAATCGTCGATAACTTGTTCCATTGTTTCATCACCTTGCAAATCATAAATTTTATTTACAATTGCTGTTGAATATTTGTTTGGATTGTTTTTTGTATACAAATTATGGAACGAAATATAGGCAGAAAGTTTTTGATAATCTATAGTGAGTCTCTTTAAAATTTCTCTCTCATTTAAAGATGAATCTGACATGGCTTTATCGACGAAACGCTTGATTTTAGAGTTGATTGAAAGAATGGATTTCTCTAAATCTTTAGATGCTATTTCAATGCTTTCAACTGAACTGGTGGCATTTTTGTAATCGAAGTCTCTGATATTTCGGTATAAAGAAAGTAATGCTGTAGATTGTTCCTTAGCATCGGTTTCTTCTTGAATTAATTTCATCAATGAATCAAAAATCTCTAAAAATGCATCTGTTCTTGAGACAATATCAACAAAGTCTTGATTCCTATCCCTATCAAGCCATCCTCTTTTCTCAAGATAAGTAATAAAAATATTAGCTTTTTGGCTGTATTGGTTAATTACTCCAGAGAATTCAACAGACTCTTCATTAACATCATCGCCGACATCTTCAATATGCATTATTTTGATTTGTTCTGAAATGTAATCAATAAGCCTTTTACGCTCAACTGTAATTTGCGATCCAAAAAAACTAGATACTTCTGTAATCAACAAAAAATTTGATACTCTGTTTCTTCCAGAAAGTACCCCAAAGAAATTTGGATTGATAATATCAAATAAATTCGCCATGCTTATGCCATCTGTTTAATAATGCTTTCTACAAGTTTTATTTCTTCGCCACTAAGTTTGTATTTTTTATAAAGCTGTTTGTCAATTTCAGAAACGCTGTTTGTCCAATCGATATCTGATTTAGATGTAAAATCTTGAACTGGAACAAACTCATAAACAACTTGATATATGTTTCTCGAACTTTTCATAACCCCAACCAAATAGCGCAAAAATTTTGTTTTCATGTATGTTTGAAGATTAATGGCCTCTTCTTCTGTATCGAAACAGCCAATTGGGATTAAAGAATCTGTGCATATTGAATCAGGCTTACCTACGTAGGCCTTTCCTATAATGTAATTCGAACTGTTTATATCCAATGTCCCAGCAGCACCATTACCTTTTGAAGTAAAAATTTTGTAATGACCCATTACGTCAGTGTTCTTAGTGATTTTGCTTTTAGCAATATACCTAATCACTTCATGTGCACAGCGAACTTCTATGGAATCCTTAAATGGGGTTTCTGATGTTTCTTTCTCCACCGTTTCTTTCTTGCCAGAAATTCCAAAAGCATTTCTACCCTTAGCGTGTGATTTTAATGATTCAAATTTTCCAACCGATAAAACTTTGTTAACAATATCTGATATTGAGTTCATTGAAAAAATAATATCCAATCCGTGTTCAAATAAAGGTCTTTCAGTGTAATTAATATTTCCGTCCTCATAAAACTTTGTCAAACCACTGTTATGGTTCAAATCGTAAAGAAAATAATTGACAGAGCCTAAGCTTACATCAGGAAAAATATCTTTATTATCGGTAAAGTTCACTAATATTTTTATATGATTATTTGATTTTATGTATTCTCTAAGTGCAGGGAATGATTGATCTTGCCCATCACTAGTAAACCATTTGGATGGGGTAATAAGTGATACGTATCGTGAAGTCAATTTTGTACTTAATTTAATGAAGCTCGGGAATAATTCTTTTCCTAAAGAACTATTTCCTGAGGATTTACTAACTATTTCGTGATATGGTGGATTACCAACAATAGCTCCGAATTCAATCATTTTCCTTTCCTCCTTATTCATTTTTTTCCATAATAACGGAAAATATTGCTTAACAATATTATTCTTAGACATTTCGTCAAACTTGATATTTGGTTTTATTAATTCATAAGCATTAATTTGATCGGAAATGCAATCAATATCAAGTCCAATATACTCATAAACTTTTCTTGTTAATTCATAGCATATATTTGTTTTTGGTATTGAAATGATTCTGTGCTTATAATCTTCTATTTTTAAACCCAGAGAATTTAATTTTTTGTGTAGTGCAAACGCAAACTCGCCACTAACACTTGCGATGTCAACAATAAATCGACCCTTATTAATACAGTCTTGATAATAATCGCCTTCTATCAAATCAATCATTTCATAGCAAGTTTTAAAAGAAGTTATGACAGCAGATTCTCCTAATTTGCCAAATTTGCTCAATGCTAATTTAATCTTTTCTTCGTTCGACATCTTAGAATCATGAGTTAACTTATTTAAATCTTGAATTTTATAATCTAGACTGCTTAGAGCAAATTTATTCTTATAACTTTTTATCAATTCTTTTAATTCGTTCTTTTTAAGGCCTAAGTTGGAAGATAAACGTTTATTGTCTCCTACTTCAATACAATTAATAATGTCATCAACTGAAACAACTGTATTTTTTGTTAGAAATGCAAACAACAATATTCTTCTATAGAAATTTTGGATTTTTTTAGCATAATTAGGCTCGTCAGTGTTGTTACTATTTGATTGATCTCCATCTGACTTATCATTTTTGTTTTCTTTATTCTCTTTGCCCACACCTTTTCCAGTATCAAGTTCTTGGCTTTCACCATCACCAGCTTTAGTTTCTAAACCGGCCTTAGAATTCATCTCGTTTTCTTTATCAATTACAGCTTTCAACAAAGGATTATCTAAAATGGACAAATCAATCGATACATCTCGAACCTCTTCGCTGATTCCTTTGTCTAAGTTATAGTTAGAGATAGCTTCCAAAATATTAGTTTCTTCAACAATCTCCATTTTTTCTTTGTTCATGAAAATAATCGGTGAGATTCTGAGTTCTTCTTTTATTCTCTCTGCAAGTCTACTGTTTCCGTTTTTATCAACGTTCGCGTTGTATATCTGGGCTTTCTTTTCTTGCATGTAAAAAATCCTATTAGGAGCAAAATCGACCAATAGAGTTTGTGGCTTCATGTCTATCTTAATCGTCTCTTTAGTTTTACCATCTAAAGCTGAAACAACATATTGGTTTTGCAATCTAAAAATTGCTTGATCATACTCTTGAGGCGAACTAGTGTCTTTAAGATAAATCATAGTATCCCATTCTTTAACTGTAGAACCCGTTAGCATTCTTTGAACCGTTAAAGTAATGGTCTTCTTGTCATCCCTTTCACATTCTTCAATTTTTTTAATAATTTCAGCAATTTTATATCTCTTTGTATTGTCTACACCACTAATATTGATAATTTCATAATCTTTAAGGTGTAAAAACTCTTCTCGATACTTTTTAAATAATTCCTCTAATGCATCACATGAAGCACAATATGGCAATACAATCACCATGTGACGGCACATTTTACCATTTTGTATTTTTTCATAATTCAAAAACGGAAATATATTGGAATCTTCTTTACTGCCATCAATTGCTTTAAACAAATCTAATATTTCTTGCTCATGCACAAATACCTTGTGCTCACCATTATCAACTTTCTTAATTGATTTTGGTCTAAATAACTTAGAGAAGGCAAAAGTAAAACCTTCCTTTTTCAATTCTTCTAATTTTCTTTGAGTAGTTTCATTTGGGTTAAAGGCGAATCTTATCATTTTTGGAAAGCCAAAATAAGGGTTATCCCATTCATGAACATCTTCAAACATCTTCTTACCAAACTCCTCACATTTAGAGTTGTCATAAACATCTTTAAGAAGCCACTCTTTATTCCATTTTTCCTGTTCTTGAATAACATCAGTAAATTGACAGAAACAAATTATATCCTCTTTAGAGAATTCGCTCCCCATTAAAAGGCGATATGGCGTTCCTGATAAATGCAATGTAATTTTTCTATTTAAAGTTTTATATATTTCTTTCGCCTCTTCAGTCGAAACATCTTCACTAGAATAATCCGAAACGTTAATATCTCTTTCGCTTTCGTTTAATACTTTCCCATATTCTTCAGCTCTAGCCCCAAAATGAGTCTCATCAACAATTAATAGATCGATGAGTCGATTCTCGCCAAACAGTTCTTTATGTTTTGTTTTTATCTCAGTCCCATATAAGTCTTGTAATGTCAAAAAAACGACAGGTTTCTTTTTTGCTTTTAGACATTCGGTGATTAAATTATTATTATGTTTTAAGTCTTTTGATGTAACAAAAACAAAACCGTAACTAGCAAAATCAACATGAGACTGAACAGTATGTTTCCATTCCTCTTCAACATCCGCCTTAGCTGTAACTATAACAACTAATTTAGCTTTCATTTCTTTTGCGCACCAGATAGAAGTAAAAGATTTACCAAATCGCATTACAGCATACATAAGCAAATTGGTTCTGCCTTTTCTACAAGCACGCATGAAGTTATCAATCGCCACTTTTTGGTTAGGACGTGGTTTATATGTATCTACAGCAGCGTACACGGATGGTCTAGGCAGCCTTTTGTCAATATCGTAAAATTCATATTTGTTTCCAGAGTTATTGAAATCGGAAATTATATCTTCTACACCTTCACCCAATTCATTTGTGGTAACATTCTTAAAAAACTCGTTTGAATAATAAATTCCGGTCGGAAAATCAGGAGATGTAGGAACTAAACGAGTCTTGCCTTTATCATCTACTAAAAATTTATGCAAAGTATAATCTCTAAAATAAACAGAATCGTTTACTGTCGCTTCTTTACTGAAAACAGGAGTTAAATCAGCAAAGTGACGTTTCCATTCATTTAATCTTTCTTCAACAGAACGATATGTGTCACCGACCTTTAAATAATTCGGAATTGTATTTGTTGAAAATGCATAAATGTGTGGAACAACACGACCAACAATTATTTTATCTACAAGTTTAGTATCCATAACCATTACCTTTCACAAATTTAACAAATTCAATCTGTGATTCAGTCTCCCAATCCATTATTTTACAGTAGAGGCCATTGTGCTTATGTATATCGTTTTTAATACATCCTTCACATTCTTCTATAATCTCTTCGTCTCCAAAAATAGTAACTTTAGTTGTAACTTTTTTACCACAAGAATTAGGAACAACAAATTTAAGTCCATCCATTTGCCAAATATTCCAACTGATTATATAGGCGATTCTTTTAAGTAAATCTAAATCAGGTTCTTCGTTAAAATAATCTAAAAAATAGTCTATAAATGTTAGGTATAAATTTTCTCTTGCAATCAAAAGGTTGTCACCTTGATATTCATATCCATATATGCTTTTAAAAGCCTCGGTGGCAAATTTAATCCACTCATCTTTGGAAGATGCGTTTTCAGAAACAACACGAAGTTTTCTATCTAAAAGTCCTATTCTTGCTTTCACTTCAATAACTTTTCCCGTAGTTGTATCGTATCTAGATGCCAAATATGGTGCTTCGCCACATGTAATTTCAATCCTCTGCTCAGTAACGTAAGATTTCCAATCTTTACCATCAGGAAAAACTACTTTATCTGTGACTATCCAGGTTTTTTGCTTCTCTTTATTAAAGGCACCTTCATAACCAAACCACGAATTATCAATTAAATTATTTTGCTTATTACATATCCATGAAGGAGTAAAAACCTCTGCCATTTCTTTGCTTCTTTGTCTTTGTTCACTATTAATCTTAGATACTCTTGGCCTAATGATATCTTGCATATCTCCAATTATAGTTTCTAGGAGAATTTCGTTGTTTGAGGAATATTTCTTTCCATACTTTAAATAGTCATCTGTGCACCACATAATATTCTTTCCAGAAGTATGGTCACTTAAAAGAATAGACATGATATCTCTATTTGCAGTTGTTTCATTAAAATCTATATGGCTACTCATAAAAAGAAAACTTCTAATGGCTATTATGATACCACAATTAGGGGTTCTTTACTATTAAGATAGTTAAGAGAAACTAATTAGACTTTGTTAATTGTTGATCAATACTATTACTATTTCAAAACAGCTATTTGATAATTTCCACATCCTTAATAGATACAAGAACTTCAACCTTATTAAAAACTGACCAGTTAACATATGCATCATTCATATTTCCACCAGTAACTTTGATGCTAACCCATGTTCCTTCAAGTGAATGTACACCAATGCAAGCTTCACTGACTATTCCAGCGATTGTGTGGACCCCGCACTTTGAAAATTTAGCTTTAACTTTTTCACCATTTTTACTTCAACATTTTCCATTCATAACTCTCCTTATTATCATATATTCGTGCAGTGCTAACTATATATCAAGCTATATCTATAGATATAGAATAAAACATATCTTCTATAGATTGCCCTTATTTTTCATTTTTCCAGAATCAACTTCTGAATTTTAAAATTTTAGGCCACGTAAATTTGAGGTGGGGGCACCGGTACTGTTGAATGTTCTTTTATTTTTGACCGGGGGGGAGTTAGATTTTAAGAAACGAGAAACAAAAAGAACAAGAATTTCTATATATTTCTAAAACCTCTATCTAATTATTTGTATTGAATTAAATTTCAATTTTGAGATTGTTATATAGTTCTTGTTCTCGTTGTTCCTGTTACTGCTTAATTCTTGAATAGTATCTTTGTTTTGAATATGGTCCCATATCTTTAGATTTGCCAGTTTTGATCCATCCTGGTATCTGCGCCATAATGAGAGAAATATTATTTGATTCTTGTTTATTGAAATCAGCTTTGTCTTTACCAAAGCACTCAACCCATATCTCCATGGGACAAACATTATTTCTTTGTTTAACTGCAGGACCAAATGAGTTTTGAGGAACATAGTATTTATCGAACTCATTATTGAAATAGTATTGTCTATCAGCGATGCAACATTCATCCCAATTATCAGGAAGAAATTCATTAAGATATTTCTCCACTACTCCAGTTCTATCATCATGCTCCATAGCGTTATTTTGATAAGATGCTGCAATATCGATGAACTCGCCACTAAGGAATAATGGTTCCCCACTTTGATAATAATGTTTTGCTTCAGCCCATAACTGATCCTTGAAGTACTTATCAAAATTGAAATTAGGAATTACATTCGTGGAGTTTATTTTGATAACCCAGAATCTTCTATTACCGGTTAGGTCTCTAAGATAACCTTGCTCACCATTAACTGTAGCAAAGATAATACATTGTCTTGGATGCCATTCAACATGGTGACCGTAGGATGCTCTATATTTATCATCGGTGGATGAGATAAAAGCTTTAACTTTTTCAATATCAGCTTTTCTCATACCAGCTAGTTCTTGAATTTCTATTACCCAGAAGCCTTGAACCTTTTCTCCAGCTTTCTTAGTGTCGTCCATATCAGATAGCTGTAATGAGTCAGAAAAGAAATCTGGATTCACTAATGATTTGATAATTGTGGATTTGCCAACACCTTGTTTACCATCAAGAACGATAATGTTATCGAACTTAATGCCTGGCTCATATATTCTTGCCACCGCTGCTGCAAACCACTTTCTAGTAACTTCTTTTGTATAAGCATTGTTATCAGCATCTAGATTCTTAATGAATAGTTCTTCAACACGCTTAACTCCGTCCCACTTAGGAAGATTATCTAAATACTCCTTTACTGAATTAAAAGCTCTATCTTCAGTTACTTTAGTGAATGCGTTTTCAAAGTTTCTATCACTGAAGTCACAATAATGTTTTTCAATATAGATTTTTAATTGGGATGTATCGCCATCTCTCCAGAACTTTGTGGAACCCACTCTTGTCCAAGGAACATTACCTCTAACTTCAGAAGCATTAGCTAAAGTGTTGAATCCTATGTTTTTAAGATTCTCATCATTTTCCAATATGGTGACTAGGTTACTAACATTATTAACAATCTTTCCATCATCATTAGTTGTTAGCATATGCATCCAATCTAGATTAGTGGAATCACCAAAATCTTCTTTAAGTGATTTGATGTTTTCTTCTGCCATAAGGCTTTTAACTTTTTCATCATTTCTAGCAAAGTCGCACATCTTTTTGAATGATGGCTTATCATCTCCAAATAAATGAATTCTAACTAGATTGAATGAATTAAGTGTTTGCCCAACAGCTGGGTCATTCGCGTGATGAGAATAGAAGAATTTGTCATCATAATTAATTGCACCAGCAACACTGCTTGAAGGGATAAAGTGATATCTATTGCCTCCAACATTTTCATAAACATCAGGAAGGAATGTTTCAATAGCTTCATCAATTGAATACGCTCTACAGAACGCTCCAACTATTCCATCTTTAGTTAATGGATCTGTTTGTTTTCTTCCAGCATTACCGCTATTAATATGAGCTTCTTTTGCTTTCTTAGGTAATGAAGTTAAATCTTTCCAATTGGGATATTTATCAAAGAAATAATCAGGATTTAGTGGGGTTTTCTCTATTTTTTCATAAATATAGACTCCATCACTTGGTGTACTAGGCCAATACATAAGCTGATTAGTTTGAAAAGATACTGGATCAACTTGTTCAATACCTAATTCACCCGCTAAAAGTCTAGAAAGAGCGACATATTCATCACCATCAACATCTCTAGTTAAAGAAATGATTACTCTAAATCTAGGTGAGTCTGGTCTATTGCCATGAGTGGAATATAGAACGCACGTGTATTCAAAATCTCTTTTAAATTTATCAATGAATCCTAGTTCAGCATCATCAAGGTCAAGAGTGACTAAACTTCTATATTCAACGTTGTTTTTAAGGCGTTGACTGTCTTTAAGTTTGCCACCGACAAATCCACCGTGGTCTTTAGCTTCTTGTTTAACTTCCTTAACAAAGTGTTTATATTCCTCCACTGTTTCGGAGGTATAAATTGTTTGGCTGAGTTTATTACATAGTTCATCCCAGGATATCTTTTTGTTAATCCATCTTTTACTATTGGCTCTTTGACCAACAGCGATTACTAAATCTCTCATAGATTAGTCCTCCTCATTTTCGTTATCGTTACCAATTGCAGCGGAGTTATTCCACTGCTCTGGTTCATTTTTCTTATCCATCATCTCCAACATGAATTTCTTGGGATCAAAATCTTTACCATATTTCATTATTAAGATGTATTTAATGGCTTCAAAATCTGGTGGATAGTACTTCTCTTCTTCACTAACTTTACTTTTAGTGACACCGATACCATT
>Ga0265294_10003380_pt1 | contig 20445 bp, 18 predicted proteins | sample MunlanPumphouse3_FD_192504 | JGI IMG/M metagenome (GOLD analysis project Ga0265294, IMG submission 192504) | Groundwater microbial communities from a municipal landfill in Southern Ontario, Canada - Pumphouse #3 | ecosystem: Environmental > Aquatic > Deep subsurface > Groundwater | place...
TAAAATCAAGATGATTAAGAGGGTTTCATTCGGATTTAGGAATATCAATAACTATATCGCCAAGATTACATTAGCTTTCTTACCGCTGATTTGGATTATGAACTATCACACTTGTTGACGGGGAGCCGAGAAAGTTTTCCGTAAGATTTTCATCGAAATTTTTATCAGGGTATCTTTGTCGCACCCTCGTGTAGGGGCACAATATCTTGTGCCCTTCTTGCTGTCATCTGGGATTCGCGCAGTAAATATCCAGGATTCCGGCGCTAAGCCGAAAGAACGCTATCTTATAATCGTATTATAAAATATTTTTTTGCATAGCTCCGGGATTCCGGATATTCCGCAGTAACGGAATTCCGGAATGACAAATTATATTCAAGACAATAACATAACAACCTATATACTGAACAATCCCTATTCCAGCTCATCCAACTCCGCCATCACGAAATCCACCATCTCTTGTAGATATTCTTTCGAAAAATCAAATTTTATTCCTGCCGCCTCATAAATCTCCGGCACGGATTTGCTATATCCCAGCGCCATAAATTTCTTATAATTATCGATTGCCTGCTTGGGATTTTCTTTATATTCTTTATAAAGCGCGATTGCACCCAATTGAGAAATAGCATATTCAATGTAATAAAAAGGTACTTCGAAAATATGCAACGTCTTTAACCAGCCGATTCCCTTTTCTTTTTCCAGCCCCGACCAATCCACGCCCGCATTAAACCTGTCTTTCAGTTGAGCAAATCTATCATCCCTCTCTTCTGATGTATGATCGGGATTAAGATATATCCAATGTTGGAGAGCATCCACAATCGCCACTATAGGAAAGATAACGAGCGTGTCCTCCAGTTGCTCCCGCTTGGCTTTCTTGATATCCTCATCGTCTTTATAAAATTCATCCAGATAATCCAAAGTAAAAAGTTCCATCGACATCGAAGCGAGTTCAGCCACTTCGCTAGGCGTATTTTTATATTCCGCTATTTTCTCTTCTCTTTTCGAGAACCCGTGAAACGAATGCCCTGATTCGTGAAGAAACGTCTGCACATCAGTATGAATACCCACTGCGTTCATAAAAATAAAGGGAAATCTTGTCTCAGGAAGCGAACAGCAATATCCACCAGGAGCCTTGCCTTTGCGATTGGATAAATCCAAGAGATTTTTTTCCGACATAGCCGCGATAATATCGGCAAAATCCGAATCCAGCCTCCTAAAGATTCTTATGGAGCCAGACAATAAATCCTTAACATCAGAAAACGGCTTCAAGGTTTTTCCATCCAAATCGACTGCCATATCCCAAGGTCGAAGAGTATCAACTTCTAATTTCTCTTTGCGCTCCTGATTTATTTTCTTTAGCGCCGGCAAAACAACGGCTTCTATGGAATTGTGAAATTCTATCACATCCTCCGAAGAATAGTCGAATCTGCCATAAGCCTTATGGATATAATCGCGGTAATTGTCGAAACCGGCATTTTTTGCAATTTGGATTCGCAGAGTTTTCATCTCATCGAAAAGCTGTTCGAATTCTCCACCTTTCTCAATCATTTTCTCTGAGACGAGGCGCCAAGCACTTTCTCTTCTTGAGCGATCCTTGTCTTTCAAAACCAGATCCATTTCCTTGAGTGTTTTCTCTTGCCCTTCGAACTCTACTGTAAGTTTAGAATACATCTCCCCGTACTTGCTAACCAAAGAATTCTCCTTCACTCCAAGCGGAATATTTTCCTCACGAAATATTTCGATTTCATTTTGAAGCAATTTCCCCAGATGCCCATATCTTTCTTGCGGCAACTCTTTAAAGTACTTATTTTCAAAAATCTTCTTATCCAGCTTGAAAAAATATGGTTCGGAGGGGGCTATAATAAATTCAAAAAAATCAGCCTGCGCCTTCGCGAAATCAGCATCATCCGCAGATTGCGTCATCTTTATGGTCTTCCATGCACCTACTTCTTCTAAGATTTCACCGAATTCACTATATTTTTCAATAAATCGGACCAAGTCTTCCGCAGAAGAAATCTCAGTAGCTTCCATCTCCTGCAAAACTTTCTCAAGCTCATCCCACTTTTCCACATTAAAATCCTCTAGAAAATAAATTCGTTTCTTCTTTTCAATTGTTATCGGCATAAGCGGATATTTTAAGATAATAATAAGACCATTCTATTTTAACAGATAATCGGGAACATGGGAACAGAGGTTCTCTTTTACCCGTAATCCCGGAGTAAACAGAAGCCTTATATCGTTTTTAGAAGCGGAATATCGTCTGTTTAAAGGGAGAAACAGCACAGGAGTGAACCAAGTCGACGAACAAAATACTGTTAGGATTATTGGGCGTTACAATGGTACCCTCAATGTGTGTTGATGATAAAAACGTCTGCCTTGATTTCATAATCAAAGACAGAAATCAAAAAGAAATGAAAGCGATAGAAGAATTTATCAAAGGGGAGATGGAGAAAGATGGATGGAATAAGATCATCTTCTCTGGCCCATGGCCACCAGAGAATCCTCTTATGTTCCGGATTGTGGGGATGAAAATAGAGGATTCCTACGAGAAGAATCTTCAAGCTCTTAAAAAAGCTTTTGAAGTATCTCCTCAGAAACGAGGAAAATTAGTCTCGGATTTTGAACTCCTGAGACTAAAACGCCACCTCAACCAGGAGGCGAAAGTGTTAAATGGCGGCGTCTTCGTGTATACAGGGGAAGAAATTAAACCCGAAAGTGAAGAAGAAAAGGACGAATACATAAGATTAGAAAAACAATCAAAAGAGGCTAATGATGAATTTCGCACAATCCAGAAGGCTTTATATGGGCTAAAGGAAGCGATATTATTTGAAAGTACCGCTTGGTTTATAAGATGTCCTTGCGGAAAAGAGGAGGGGGCATACTTTGATAAACCCATAGGGACACATACCTGTCGCTCGTGCGGCAAAGAATACCCGATAATTTTGGAGCTAAAAAAAGGAGGTGTGGACTAGACCCATATTAAAAAACAAGGAGATGAATATATCTCCTTCTAAAACTTTTAAAAACGACAGTAGAAGATTGCCGTTTTAATTTTATCAATTTTATTTCTTCAAAAATCCTTCTTGCAGAGCCAGATCGCGTTCATTTTTCCACCAAACCCTGATGGCCTCCTGATGCCGCTCCGGACCGTAAGAACGGAGGAATTTGAACTTATCGAAAAAGTTCTTGTGATAAACACTAAGATTTTCTTCATTGCTAAGCGCCCAAAAATCGGATTTGAGAGCGTTTTTTTCTTTTTCCAAGACATAACCCTTTTTCCAGATAGCGATTTTCAGATATGGAAAAATCAACAGCAATGGCTTCCGAAAGATACGCTAAACCAAACATCTTTTTCGCCAACTTGGTTATACGATTCTTCCCGATAAACTAACAAAAAATCCCGACATTCGTGCCTTGGGTGTTCTTTTTTCGATTATTTTTTGGGAGTTCAGAGTACCCCCCCTTCGAAAGAGAATCAATGTCAATAAGCAGGGCCCAGTCCTTGTCCTTTTTACGGTAGACCCTCTCTGCTAGATATTCAAAATAGCTTTTTCATCTCCCCGCCCCACTTTTTGATTATGCTCTTGACATATCACAACGAGGTGGTATGATAGCGACAACGAAAAAATAATTAGGACGTGAAAGAATAGTGGAACAAATACTTTTTAAACCAAAGGAACAGAAAGAATTGCGTTGGGGGGTTTGTTGTAATCTTGATTGCCGTCACGAGGACAAATATCTTGTCCCTAGGCCAAAGGGCAAACATCTTGCTTCTGAATCAGAGGGGTGTTGTTGCAAAATATGCAAAAAGGAAACCGTCTTACTGGGCGAAAAAGTTGAGGAAAGTGAAGTCTATGACTAAACTTTCCTTTTTGATTACATATAACCCCCCTCTTATCTATAATTTTATCAACCCCGATTATTTCAAGTGCCGCACCACATCATCACCTCCGTTCTCCTACCAGCTTCGAATCGCCTCTTGCTTTCTCTCAGGAGGAAAAGAACGGAAATAATCGAACTTCTCCACAAAATTGCGATGATAAGCTCGCATATTTTTTTCGCTTTCGAGCGCCCATAAATCGAACCCAATCGCCTTCTTTTCTTTCTGCCTGATATAATCTTTTTCCAAATAGCGGTTGGCGGACACAGAAAAATCCACAGGAATTATCGCAATCTTAGCCACGGCGCCGAAAACCGCTTTGGATATCTTGCTTATGCGCCTTCGCCTGGAAAATTCACAAAAGATACCAATGCTGTCCACAAGCAGCTTTTTTGTCTGATTATTTTCTGAGCGTTGAGCAGATTTTCCAATGTGGAAAGAGAGGTCATATCGCAATATGTTTTCCAAGTACGCGTTTGTTTTTTAACAAATTTTCTTTTTTCCAAATATTCAAAATACTTTTTCATCTCCCCTGCCTCGCTTCTTTTGTAAGGCGCTAACATATCTGTCTTCCCGCCACAAAAAATGATATGGATTTTTTCCTCTTCGTGTCCACGGGCATATCCAAAAATATTATTAAAAGCGACCGCTAGATACGAACGGTATTCTAAATCTTCAAAAATGTCTTTGGGAATTCCATAGCCTAAGATGAGAAAAATTCCATCCATAAATTCTATTTATCACTTCTTTTTACATTTATGCGCAAATTCCCCGACTATTCTATCTGCGCAATATATAGCACGAAGGCAATAGATACCGTGAATTCTAAAACAAACTCAGAACCTGCCTTCGACCTGATCGGAGGATGACATGATAAAAACGATAGCCACGAATAATAAACAGCGTCTATTTCTTTCCCGTTTTTTTAATCACTCCCAAAAAGGCGTAAGCTAAAATACCGCCCGAAAGTGCGGTCAAAAGCTGTGGGTAGCTCATCATAATTGAAATATTCGAAGCTACCTTTGCGGAGACAAAATATCCTATCACGAAAGAACTTACGACCGATAAAAATGCAAATTTCACGAAGCTGGCAGCGACCACGCCTTTCCAATAAGATTTCTTATATAGTTTGGCAAAAATCAACACTAAAATAGCGTTGGAGAAAATTATAAAAGGCACCATCGGCAGAATTGCCGCAGGCAAAAGTCCTGTTACGGACGAAACGACGCTTGGGATAATTCCAATCATAATTGCCGCCGGGACTCCCAATAGAGCGGCCGAGATAAACAGTGCGGCATTTACCAAAGTTCCCGTAATAATCTGGACACCCAAGGCCGGCGCAAAGATAGCCACCGACAACAGGGCGATGAATTGCACAATTGATATGACCTGGCCCCTTGAATTCACAAGGGTCCCGCTTCGATCCAATACTTTTTCAGAAGCTATTTGTTCGTTTTTAATTTCTTCCATATGCTTGATTTATAAAAATAAAATATATGTGCCATGTCGCATTCCACATCAATCCTTGATTTCCACTTCCCTCTTTTTCTTAAAATATTTTGTATGACAGATCTTGTGAACATTTTCCTTGTCGCTCAAAAATTCTTCATACAGACCATTCACGATCGGACTTTGATGAGCAAGCCTAACTTTTTTCTCTTTATCAATAGAGTATAGCCCTGCCGCACGTTTTTTGCGGATCTCTCTGTCGGTAGGAAGAGGTTGTCCTCCACCGCCGATACAGCCCCCGGGGCACGCCATCACTTCCACATAATCATAAAGATGGGGGTTGTCCCTCAACTCACTCAGAATTTTTTGCGCGTTGGCGATTCCATTCACTACGGCCACCCTGACCTTTTGTCCGTCGATTTCCACTTCCGCTTTCTTCGTGCCCTCCATTCCGCGCACGGATTCAAATTCTATATTCTCCAATTCTTTTCCGGTAATCTCTTTGTAAGCCGTGCGAAGTGCCGACTCCATCACTCCTCCCGATGCGCCGTAAATCACCCCTGCGCCGGTCGCCAACCCCAGCGGATCGTCCATCTCTTCAGGTTCTATTTTCTTAAGATCGATTTTGTGATTGATAAAAAGTCGCGCCAGTTCCCGTGTCGTCAAAACATAATCGACCGGCCGCACACCGTCCACCAAAAGTTCCTCACGGGTGATTTCATATTTCTTGGAAACACACGGCATTACCGATACCACTACGATATCTTTAACATCAAGGCCTTCTTTTTCGGCGAAATAACTCTTGATAAGTCCGCCCAAAATGATATGAGGAGATCGGACGGTGGTCAGATTGGGAAGGTAATCCGAACGATAAAATTCTAGATATTTTACCCAAGCAGGACAGCAGGAAGTGAACATAGGCAGTGTGCCTTTATTTTTTATCCTCTCCAATAACTCGCGCGCTTCTTCGATGGTGGTCACATCCGCCGCCACCGAAGTATCGAAAACTTTATAGGCTCCCAGTTTTCGAATCGCCGCCGTCATCTGTCCCAACATATTTTCCCCCGGCTCCATCCCGAATTCTTCACCGATACTGGTACGGATGGCGGGAGCAAACTGGAAAATGACTTTCTTTGTCTTATCCTTGAGAGGATCCTCGACATTCTCAAATTCCCCCACAGCCTCAAACGCTCCTACGGGACAATGGATGATACACTGTCCGCAATAAATGCAATCTTTCTTCTCGTCCAAAGAAGGTTTCACTTGATAAAAAGTATCTTTCTGTCTTTTTTCCAGAAAACAGATTCCTTGCTTGCGGCAAATCTCGGTGCAATTACCGCAATCTATGCATTTGCCGCTATCAAAAATAAGAGAAGGTCCGAATTGATATACGGGATAGCCGGCTTTCCGATCGGGAAGCCTGCTGATTCCAACTTTGAATTTTTTAGCGAGTTCCAAAAGCCTGCAGTCGTGACTGATGACACAATCTTTACACTCTTCTCTGTGTTGAGCGAAAATGAGCTCCAGATTGGTCCGACGTGCACGCAAGATGTCCGGGGAGTCGGTAAGAATTTTCATCCCGTTTTCCACTTTCGTAGAGCAGGAGGTAAAGAGCCCTTTCTTGCCCTCAATCGAGACGAGACACATCCGACAACTGGCTTTGTTTTTTAGGTCGGAATGATAGCAAAGTGTCGGAATGAAAATCCCACTTCTTTTGGCGACATCCAAAACCGTCTCGCCCTCGCTCGCATCAATATCTTTTCCATCAATATTTAAGATGATTTTATTTTTGTTTTCCATCAAAGTATCTTATTTATTAAACTCCGGAAGGGGATTACAACGCTGCGCCCCATAGAGCAGAAACTGGCATTATCCAAAGTAAAAAAGAGGTCATCCAAAAATTCAAGATCCAACTTTCTCTCTTTGACCATTTCCGATATCCTGTAAACGCCCTCACGACAGGGGACACACTTATCGCAATTTTCCTCCAAGAAAAATTGCGCCCATTTCTGCATAAGCTCATAAGGGTCGGTTTTCACTTTATCAAAAACGATGATTGACGATGCACCGCGAATCGGCTGATCAAGCTCGGAAGAAAGTAATATTTCACCGGTAGCACCTCCGCCGACTTGAACAAAAAATTCGAAACTAGGCAAATTACCCGTCTTTTCCAGAACATCCTTCACTGAGATCTCTGCCGGAAATTCCCATACGCCTTCTTTTTTCACCGCTCCGCTCACACAGAAGAATTTAGTATTTTTGTACTCCCCTTTCATAATCTTCGCAACATGATAGAAGGTCTCGACGTTATTGATGAGTGTCGGAAGACCCCAGAGCCCCTTCTCGCCCGGAAAAGGCGGCTTTTTGCGGACGATCGGACGCCTGCCCTCGATCACCTCGCAAGCCGCAGTTTCTTCACCTCCCAGATATCCCCATTTTTTCTCAAAAATTACGACAGGCAAATCCTTACAAAGTTTTTCCAGCTTCGACTTAAACTTCTCATAATACACATGATTGAGATAAATATACGCAGTGCTGTGATCGATAGTCTCAAGCGCGATTTTGATTCCCTCCACCACTTCCTCGACATGATTATCCCAAAGATAAAGATCCTTGAAAACTGCCGGCTCGCCTTCCGAACTGTTACATATTATATATTTCTTACTCGCTTTCTGACTCTTCACCATCTCCCACTTGATGCCAGTCGGAAATCCGGCCCCGCCTCGCCCGGTCAGCTCCGATTCCTTAATCTTGGCAATCACGTCTAAATTTTTTGCCATATGAATATTTTTTATTTTAGTTATATCTTCTAATATTTACATTATACATTAAAATTTAAATTTGTTGAATAAAAAAAGAGCATATAGCTTGGTAACTATACACTTTTGAATTTTATGAGTGGGTATTTTTATACCGGTTCTTTTTCCACTTACCCCTACCAATACTCTTCGCCTTGTCGCTCCCAATACTCTTCGCTTTCCCACTCCGAGTATTCATCGTATTCATCATACTCTTCCTCTTCGTCCTGTTGCTCCCAAGAATCAGAAGCTTCTTTTCCCTGTTCATCTTCCATAGTGGAATATTGTCCACCAAAAGAAGTGTTTATTTTTTCATAAACTTTCCTGATACTTTCTTTATCATCAGGCTTTATTTTTTTTGCCTCACCCAGAAGCCTTACAAAAAGGTCTTGTTCTGGACAATCGCAAAAATCAAAAACAAGATAATAAAGATTTTCTAAGAGTCTTCCTTTTTCTAATGTTCTCTGTATAACTGGAAATAACACAGTTCCCCTCCTTGTTTAACGATTCTGTTTTTATTTTTTTAACCCTAAACTCTATCATAATGTTCTAAATATGTCAAGCCCCAACAAACGGGTACTATAAAGCAAGCCTCACACACGATAACGAATTCTTAAGGAACCCTAGCGGATTATCGAAGATTTCTTTATGCATAAAACGAGCTTCAAATTCTGCAACTATCTTAGGCAGTTTCTCCACGGTTACGTGATGATACATCCTTCTGATGAATGTCCTTAAGTTTGCCCAGATACCTTCTATCTCTGAAGTTAAACCGAACTCGAATTTCTTATGGATATCTCTTTTGTGTGTGAGCGGCCACCAGTTCTCGCATCCCGAGTATATGCTCCCGCCGTCGGTCTGGAGGGTAGAACCGGGTTTAACGTATTGATAGATGAGTTCCATCGCATCATGCTTATCTGGTGCCTTCTTCATTACCACTTGCAGTTTGATCCTTTTGTGTTTAATATCTTTCATTCCCATGATGAAAGCTTTTTTAACAAAAGCTTCGTCCATCTGGACTTTATCTTCCAAAATGACATCGAAATCTAGCTTCAGATTGTCTCTGAATAGCTCGTAATATCTTCTTGCCGTGGGGATGGATAACTCCGTCAGATTGCAAGCTTGTTGCACGTTCATCTTCTTCTGCCAACACCAGATGAGGGCATAAAGATCAACGATCGATATCTTCATCCCTTTGAGCCAAGTAACACTGGTCAGACTGAAACGATTGCGACATTTTCTGCATCGCCAGAGCTTGTTCTTTTTTAATTGCTGCACGTGCATAGCCCTGCCGCAACAGGGGCATTTCACTCTTTTGCCGAAGATGATCTTTTTGAGTTCTTTCCTGATTTGCTTTTCATCGGGAATCTGAGATAATGAGGATACAAAAGTCATAGACTTGATGTTAATTTTTATATTTGCATATATACATTATACATCGTCTGTGATTTTTGCTTTATTATACCCCAACAAACGCTAATCATAAAAAACTGCATTTAATCACTCATCTATGCGTGAGTAGTTTCAAGATTAACATCTAAAAGCAAGGCCCATGCAAGCCTTGCTTCTTAAATTCGAAAGAGCCTATTGGCTCTCCCCCAGCGTCAACGAGATTTCCTTTTCTTCTCCCCGATGATAAATCTTAAATTTAACCTCTTCCCCGGGTTTATGTTGGGCAATCAGCTTAGCCAAATTATTTTTGTCTTCAATCTTTTCTCCGTTCACCTCCAGAATGATATCATTTTCCACCAATCCGGCCTTGTCGGCGGGCGAACCGGGAACGATGGCCAAGTCCGTCATTTTCTCGCCACGACCAATGATGACTCCGTAGTCATAAGGAAGGTTATTTTCCTGCTGGATACCGCTGTCGATATTTATATAACGGACCCCCAGAAAAGCTTTAGCTTCCTTTTTGATAGTTCCTGATGATTTCGCTTCTTCGTAAGCCGGTTTGATTTCATTGATCGGAATGGCAAAGCCGATGCTCTGTGCGTCCGCCATTGCCACATTAACCCCGATTACATTGCCTTCGATGTCGAGTAGCGGTCCGCCGGAATTGCCGGGATTTACCGCAGCATCGGTCTGAATCAGGTTTTCCAACTCCTCATAGCCACTTGCCATCCCCCCTGCCGTGATAGAACGAGAGAGTCCGGAGATGATACCCTTACTCACTGTATTATCAAATTCGCCCAAAGCATAGCCGATAGCCACCGTAGTCTGTCCGACATTCAGACTGCCGGAATCTCCGAGACTCAAGAAGGGTAAATCCGTTTTATCTATCTTTAAAATAGCAATATCATTATTGGGGTCACGAGCAATCACCGTCGCTTCAATTTTCTCGTCTAAATGCTGATCATCTTTCAGGATAACCGTATATTTAGCGTTCTCTTCCTCTACTACATGTTTATTTGTAATTATGTAGCCGTCACCGGAAACGATAAATCCGCTCCCCGCTCCGATCTGCTGTTCTTCGGTACCATTTTGCACCTGCGAGGGGATTTGAAAATTGAAGAAATCGCGATAAGTCGTTTCATACTTCGGTACCTCTGCTGAAGCGATAATACTAACCACGGACGCCGATGCATTCTTGGCAACCTCAATGACCTGCGACTGTTCATCCACCACTTTAACCGGCTGGACGTTCCGAACGGTGCCGCTCTGGTATTTATTTTGCAATAAATAATCTACCGCTCCCACAACAAAAACACCGTTCAATACGAGCAGAAGGAAAATAAAAATCAAAGCGGGAAGTGGTCCTCTTTTCTTATTCTTTGGCTGCTGCTTGATGGATTTGTCCTCTGCCATATCTTCCTGCTGAAATTCAATTGCTGATGTATTCTTCAAATCTAAAGACGCATCTTTCTCGGAATCCGCCGTTATCTCAGGCATTTCTTCGTTGTTTTCCTTTTTTTTCTCTTCATTTTCCATATTTTTATCTTAAATGTTAATGGACTGTTTATCTTTAATACGGATATTTTTGATATTTTTTTCAAAAATCAGACAAAACGCTAAATGATGTCATTCCTGCGCAAATTTAATAATTCGCTAACATTTTTAACAAAATAGTTATTTTCATGCTTTAAAAAACAAATATATTTTGTCATTCCGAATTTTAGGGGCGCAATATCTTGTGCTCTCTGCTACCCCGGAATCCGGGAAAGATACCATGCTTGATAATAAAGTTATCTTTATGAATAACATTCACAATCGTTTATATATTCCCCGGATCCCTCTGACGAGTACGCCTTTAGGGATGACAAATTACAAGGAGTATTTGTTTCAATTAGAATTCTGTTTGTTAATTATTAAACCTGTACGATTCCAAAAAGAACCCCGCTCGCAAAAACGTTATTTTGTCAGCGAATTATCCGACTTGCACAAAAATAGCAAAACGCCAAAATGTTTCCCCCGAAATCGGAAGATATATTTTACGTTCTTAATGTCCATAAATATCCTGCCTCATAAACACTATTCTACGATTTCCAAAAGATGGATTTCGTAAGTCAAAGTGGAATCCGGAGGCACGCCCACCTTCCCGACGCTGCCGTAGCCGAGCTTCGGCTCTACGATGAGCTTTCTTTTTTCATTTTTTCTCATCCCGACCAGACCTTTTTCCCAGCCCTCGATATTTTCCCCTTTGCCGATAAAGACCCCGAGAGGTTCCATCTGGCTCATATTGGTCGCAAACACTTCACCATTCGCAAGTTTCCCCTCATAACGAATTAAAATGTAGTCGCCTTCCTGAACCTTGCGATCCCCCATACCATATTGCATCAATTCAACTGTCAACCCCGATACATTCTGGGGAACATCAGCCACCACATCGCCGGACCCGGTAGTAATCAAACTGGGTGTCTTGAGATTTTTTACAGCAAAAATGGTGAACGCCATCGAGATCGTCATACAAATAATGACAAAAATCTTTTTACTTCTGACCATACTGGTATTTTGTTAGATGTAAATTTTCCATAACACTTATATTCCAATCTCAGATAATCAATAAGTATCGTGCGAACAGATTAAAATAGACTGCCCTGCTTGAAAACTTTCTTTTCCTCCTGCGGGGAGCCGGGAATATTTATAATACTCTTTTCCATGAGCTCAAAGAAACATCGGGCACAAGCGCTCGTGTCTACCAGCGCATCGTGCGCGCCTTCGAAATCTTTACCAAAGAGTTTTATATACAGCTCTGAAAGCCGCGGCCATTTATACCCGCTGCCACCGGAAGATGGTATACGGCAAAAGTCTATCGACGACAACATAGTGCAGATACGCTCGGTCTGAAAAAGTTCGGTTTCCATCTTACCTCGTAAAAATTCCGCCCCCATAATTTTCTCGTCAAAACTCATATTATGCGCCACCAAAAGGTTCGCCTCGGCGATCCGCTCGGCGAATTCTTCCAGCACAAAACGCAAATCCTCCCCCTCGGCAAGGGCTTTCTCGTTGGTGATGCCGTGGACTTTCGCAGACTCGGACGGTATCAAAAAACCTTCAGGCTTGACGATGTGTGCACGCTCATCCAGCTTCTTACCGTTTTCATCATACAGAAGCCAGGCCAATTGTACCAGACGCGGCCAATTATCCAATTTGTCCACCGGTGCATTCCAATCGCGCGGTAATCCCGTAGTTTCGGTATCAAAGAATAGATACATAAAGATTCGGTAAACTTATTACCTACTCATTATAGGATAAATTTGATAAAAATGGAAATGGAGTTATTAAATAATGTCATTGCGAGAAGGAAGCACTGCGACAACGTGGCAATCCCATGAGAAAATTCATGAAAGCATTACATGGTGTCTATCGTACAGAGGTCCGGGATCGCCGCGTCGGAGCACCTCCTCGCAATGACAGATAAAGTCTTTTTTCAATTTGCAATCAAAAAAAGTCCGACCGCAATGGCCGAACCTAAAAGGAAACTTCTACCAGAGGCTAGCCCGTAATCTCCGCCTTTTTTTCGTCCAATTTTTCCGCTTCACTCTCTCTATCAATCTTGTCCACGATATTATTGAGCTGCCTCGTACGCGTCGTAGAAACAGACTCGTATTGTTTCGCAGCCGAGCCGATGCGCTCGCCTAATTTATCAAACTCAATATTGTATTTTCCGAATTCTTCTTTAAACTTTGCTATCAATCCTACCAGGCGGCGCAAATCCTCCTGGACACAGAAATTGTTATAGGATTGGCGTATCATCCGCGTGATAGCCGCAAAAGAGAAAGGTCCGGCGATAATGACTTTCTTGCGCATCGCCTCCTCGGAAATATCCGAGAGCTGATCACAAATCACCGAGAAAACCATCTCATTAGGTACGAAAAGAATAACAAAGTCCAGAGTCTTTTCTTCAGGATTGATGTAATCGCGGCTCGTTACCTGCTTAATCTTCTCTTTGACATCCTTGGCAAACTGAGTCATATACAAATTCCTCTCGTCCTTATCTTTCGCCTCTTGATACTTTACCAGCGCCTGATAGGGGAATTTCACATCAATGTTCACCTTACTGCCGTCCGGCAATTTGATAGTGAGATCGGGACGATTGATATTGGTTTCTTGGCGCACGTTCACCGTGTAATCGTCGCCCTTGCGAAAACCCAGCATCTTGAGAATATTTTCCGCCACCTCTTCACCGTATTTCCCGCGCAGCTGATTATTGGAAAGAACTTTTTTGAGGTCCTCAGTGGAATGCCGAAGATCCTTCGCCGCATCCCTATGTTCCTCAACAACCGTCTTGAGATTGGCAAATTCCCCGATGCGCTCCTTCTCTGTCTCCTCCAGACGACGATTGTTCTTGTTGAGCTCCTCGTCGATTTTGCCCACCAGTTCACGGATAATATCCTTGCGGCTGTCCACATATTGTTCGTTCCGGCGCATCTTCTCTTCACTTATCTCAAAAAACCGCTCTCTCTCCTTCTTGAGACTCTCTTCCATCTTGCGCGTATTCTCCTCGGCGATACGACCGTTTAGAAGAGCCAGATAATCCCCGATCTTATTTTTGAAGATCAGAATCAAAATCACCAGCGAAAGCACCGTCCCGACAATGGTGATTAATATTTCTGCGATTTGCATATGGACAAAATTACTGCTTAATAAGCTTATTATAACACTTTGGGGGTAAAATAAAAGAGTTACCATCTTAATGCACAAAAAAAAGATGCGGAATAAGTTTTTCTTATTCGGCATCGACGTTTTTCATTTATTGTTTTACCATAATCCGAATTAAACCAACTCGAATTTGATATAACCACTGTTCATTGTTTCTACATCTAATTTTGCCGCCTTTCTGTGTTCATCGAAGGCTCTGGGATGTAATAACAATACGGTATCCAGGTCTCCTACCGATCTATCAGATTCGAATCCGCTACACCGACAATAGAAATCCAACACTCGGGACATCATTTGTCTTCTTCCCTTAAGCGAATCATCGTAAGGGTTGGTTAACATAAAATCTACATCATCGACGTACCTTACCGAAAAGCCATCGGCGCACAGAAAAGGAATTACCGGTTCTCCTTCCAGAGCACGGTAGGACAGTTTGATATGCTGCCTATCACCCTCTTCTGCGAAACGTTTTACCAGCCCACCCTCGTCATAACGAGCAAGAATATGGTCTAATTTTGTAAAAAGACAGTATTGAATCATTTCATCCTCAAAATTCTGAGGAAGCTCGTTACCACTATACCCATTCTTAAACCAAATCTCTAGGTCTTGCGTAGACCTATATTCCTTCTCGCCGGAGAAAATTGTTTCTTTTGCCTGAAGAGTATAGTCCTCTCCGCCAAGCACAGGATGATCGATGTACGATACGGTATAGCTGGAAGCAGAAGCTGCTGACGTTAACAGCGTTGCACCAGATGTACATAAAATTAATATTAACAACAGGTTTCCTGCTGATATTTTTTCTCTTTTCATGGTTAACACCTTTTGAGATATCAACCACCCCGCGAAAGACACCTCCCAAAGTGTCATATTTTCGCTATGACAGACTAACATATAACGAATATTTGTCAACAGATATTCGTTACAATGCATATTTATGGTTTCAACGGTTACCTAAGATATCAAAAAACAGGGTGCATATTCCCTACCGATTCGAAATGATAATTCAAAAAAGATTATATTTAAACAACAAAAATCACTTGAATTCCCCTATCCAACTCGCAGCAATGCCGAAAGCAACCGAGACGTTGAGAGATTCTTTGCTACCCCGCATAGGAATTTCGATACATTTGTCCGAGCGTGCAAGCAAAGATTTCTTAACTCCCGTCACTTCATTGCCGATAATAAGCGCCAAAGGAAACTTCGGTTTGAATTTAATATAATTGACACTCTGTGGTGTAAGCTCCAGAGAGACGATCTTAAAACCCTGCGCTTTAAGTTCATCCACCAACCGCCAGGACTGTTTGCGATATTCCCAAGGTACGGTCTTCTCCGCCCCCAATGCCACTTTGGAAAGTTTCTCATCAGTCTTGTCTCGTCCCGGCCGCCCGGTGATGCCGCAGAGATAAATCCGGTCTACGCCAACCGCATCCGCAGTGCGAAAAACAGAGCCTACGTTGAATAAGCTCCGGATATCATCACAAATAATTACGAATTTATCCATTAGAAATAAACTATATTATTATCAGTCCCCACACACTTTATTACATCCCCATCATTTTGCGCGCCAGATCTTCATATTCTTTCCGCTCCTGCGGAGACATCTTGCGCATCCTTTCCATCAGTTTCGTCTGATCGATGGCAGTCATATTATTGCCGGGCTCGATTCCACCGAGAAGCCGCTTCATCTTTTCTGCCATCTCTTGCTGTTCCTCATAGCTCATATTCTTGATCCGCTCCATCGCAGCGCGCGCCGAATCCTTCTGCGGACCGTCCGGGATGTCCTTGAGTTGCTTTTCGATTGCCATATCCAAAACTTTCTGTCCGGTCTTGGTTTGAGCCACTTTCATTGCGCCTTTTTGAACAGTTCTTTTGATTGAATCTTTAATTCCCATATTTTTATAGTTATGATTTATATTACTTCGAACCCTTATAATTTAACATAAAAAGCGAGAAAGAGGCAATAGTGTGTGAATCAGTGATTTTTCCACTGCGTATAAGATCTGGGACTTCAGAAATTTTGAGCTTCAAGAGTTTCACGCTCGATTCCTTCTCCATCTCGTCCAAATCCTGCGCGCCGAAGCTCAACCCTTCTGCTATGTAGGTATGGAATCTCTGATCCGACTGACCCTTGAATGATTCCGAATATCCGATTCGCTTCATTTTTTTGGCTAGGATTCCCGTTTCTTCCCTGAGTTCTCTTCTGGCTGCCACCATCGGACTTTCGCCTTCTTCTATTCCGCCCATGGGGATTTCCCATATTTTTCTACGAAGAGTATAACGATACATTTCTATGAAATATACGGAGTCATCTTCAATCGCCACGACTGAAACAAAGTCTGGCTTTTTTATCATAAAATATTTCCCGGTTTCTCCAGAGTCAAGACAGAAAATTTCTTCCACTAGGCTGAAATATTTATTCTTATGCACAACCGAGCTTTTTACTATATCCCACTTTTTCATTTGCCTAAAATAAAATTGGTTATCCTTGTTATTGCGTCATTCTGAGGTGCCACGAAGAATCCCGTTATGTCCCGCGTAGTAACGGGATCCTTCATTTCACTATCGCTACATTTAGGATGACATCCGACACCTATTCGAATCAAATTCTCCCCGATAACAAATCCTCCTCGAATTCCTGTACGCCTTTGAAACTATCCGGATACTTTTCAATGTCCGGAAAGTCCAGATCCATAATTTTGCCATAGATAATTTCTATCAGCTTCCTCAGCCGTGCCACGTCCTCGGATCTTATTTCCAAATCCAGACGTACCATTCCGCCCTCCAGGGAGGAAATAAAATCGATGCCGCCACTCACTACCTCGGCACGATGGAAGCTGCGGGAATTCTCGATGAGTATCTTGTAAAAGATCAGCTGATTCTTGTATTCATAAGCCTTCACTTTGAGATATTCGTCGCTGGGCTGCCAGGAGGCGAAAGGCTTCCCCGTTTTATAATCGTAAACTTTGCAAATTTTAGATTTCTCATCTTCCCAAGCGACGCGATCTATCTTTCCCGTGATGGGACATTCGCCCACTACCACCCCCTCGCTCTTGAAATCCGTTTCCACCAGATCCAGTACATCGAAAACATCGACATTCTCGTCATAATATGATCCGAGTTCATCTTTTCCCTTTTCCAGCTTTTCCGCGAAGTCTTTCTTGTTGAGTCCTTGGAAATGCAGCTTCTCTTCAAAGATATCTTGCAATTCGGATGATTCCGGCAACTTTTCCCTCTCCTTGAAGCGTTTGTAGAATTCCCGGAAACTCTCATGGATCGCAGTTCCGTAACTGGAAGCCGGACTTTTGGCGCCGGGAAAATGTAGCAGGTTGCTCTCCAGAAAATTCGCCGGTCCGCCTTTGGTAACGTTAAGGAAATTATTGAGATGAGTGACACTGAGTTTGTAATCTTCAAGCACCGATTTCAAAAGTTCCTCCTCGTCCACATTCTTGATCTCATAGTGTCTAATCTCCTCCCGAAAAGATATGATTTCCTCCGCCGTGCGGATGGTCTCCGTCTCCATCGCCTCGATTTCCGAAGTTGCCAGATCCGGATCAAGGAAACGCAACCGGTCGGAGTTTCTTTTCTCGCCCTCGTCGGAACAATAGTTGGTGAGATAGAGCCGGCTTTTGGCGCGCGTCACCGCCACAAAGAATAGCCTAACCTTGTCATCGATATCGTCCTTTTCCGCGGAGAGAGGAATATTTTCCGGCAGAGAAAGTTTGCCGCCATTGCGGTCCTTCATCCACGATTTCTCGTTGCAATTGATAATGAACACCGTGTCAAATTCCAGCCCCTTGGCCTTGTGCGCGGTGAGCAGCGCGACGGCATTCTTGCCCTTGCTCAAACGGTGAGTCTTGTAAATCGAGAGTTTATGCGTCTCGTGCAAATCCAAGAAATCTATCAGATCTTTCAGGTACAAGGTCTCCCGAGTGCGATACTCGCGAAGCTTGCCGAAAAGGGATTGCAGATCAAAAAGATATTCGAGATATTCCAGACGATCATCGTCGAATTTACCTTTGGAAAAATAATATTCTTTGAAACCGCTCACATAGGCCACGCCATCGATTTTGGCAGAGCCGGTAATGAGATCCAAAACCTCTTCCATTGTCCGGCGTTTCGCCTCGGTGCCGAGAGCGATTAGAAATTCCGCAATCAGTTTAGGTTTGCCACCGAAGTCAAGCATCATCTCCAGCCAGTTATTGCTCCGGCTCTTGTGCGCTTGCGATGATATTTTCCAGATATCGAGTCGGTCAAGCCCCAGAAAAGGAAACGCCAGGATGTCCGGCAAATATTCGTCCGCTTCCTCCGTTCTTTTCGAATTGAGAGAATCGACGAAGCGAGCAAGTGTGATGATTTCCCGGATATGTTTTTCTTCCAGAATATTCTTGTTGCGTTCGTAAGAAACAGGAATATCATAATAGTTGGCAAGGACCGCCAACTGTTCCAAGTCGCTGTGTTTGCGCGAGATAACTGCGATTTCTTCTTCGGGATTCTCTGCGCGCAATCGCTTGATCTCTTCCGCTATAAAGATATATTCTTCGATCTTGGTCAGGAATTCTTTCTGTGAAATGCACCCTCCCGAGCTTTTCATCCGCGCGGCGATAAGATCCTTTATGATGCTACCGTCTTTCTTCGTCAACCGATCTTCCGCTCGCTCGATCACGCTCTTGGAGTAATCGAGTATTTCCTGCGTCGAACGATAATTATGCGTGAGTACGACTTTCTTCACCTCTCGATATTTTTCCAGAAACTCGCTGAAATTCCGCAGACTGGCACCTTGGAATTTGTAAATAGACTGGTCGTCATCCCCCACCACCAAAACGTTCGGACTACCTTCGTTCACCTCAGTATTAAGCACAGCATCCAAGAGCCGCATCTGAGCGCCGTTCGTATCCTGGAATTCATCCACCAGAGCATACAGATATTTTTCTTGGAGTTCATAACGAAGCTCGGCATTTTTTTCCAGCTCCTGCACCGTGTCCAAAATCATATCGGCAAAATCATAAAAACCCTCCTTGTGGATCCGGTCCTGATATTCCTTATAGACCTTCGCCAAATCCGACAATTCCTTATTGTGAAAGCTACTGGCAAGCAGCCATTTGCCAGCCGCGTTTTTCTTGAGATAATTTTTCTTCCACGCCGTAACCGGTTTGGTTTTGGATTTTTTCTCTTCCGTCTCCTCTACCTCGGCAATGACCTGCCCCAAACTTTCCAAAATCGCATTTTTCAAAGGAGGGTAATCATCTAGAGGATGCTCACGCCTAGAAATCGGAATCGCCGCGATATCCGCCTGCAACTGCTCCAGATCCGCAAGCATACCGAGTGATATTCTGGAGACAAAAACCTTACCGATAAATTTATTCGCCTCGTCCTCGAAATCTTTGTTTTCCGCAATGAGCGACCCGAACTCCTCGGGAGAAAGTCCGCCCTTTTTGATGTCGTCGATACGGGAAATGATATCCCGCAAATAGGTATAGCCCTGCTCGGGATGATAGCTGCGGAGGCGACTGCTCCATTTGAGATTCTTGATGATGTCCTCGATGATTTCCGTCTTCGTGATTTCATCTATTGGCGCATAAATCGCTCCCTCATAAAAACATTCCGGGTGGCGGTTGATGATCTCGGAGCCGAAACTGTGAAAGGTGTGGATGGCGACTTTATAAGCATCCTTGCCGATCAGTCCAGCCAGCCTTTCGCGCATATTCTTCGCCGCAGCGTCAGTAAAAGTGAGGCAGAGGATATCTTCCGCATCCGCAGTCCCCTGGCGCAAAATATTGGCGATTCTCAACCCCAGAAGCTCGGTCTTGCCCGACCCCGGCCCGGCAATCACCATCACCGGCCCCTCGATGGCATCTACGGCCTCTTTTTGCTGCTCATTAAGATTGGCATATCTTTTTTCAAAATTGGACATATAAATAAGTTATTTATTGCTGTCTATATTATAGCAAGGTCACCAGGGTTTTACCAATAGCAAAAAACAGCACGAAATTCTATATGGAGTAGCGGGTTTCAACCCGCGCTGCTATCCTAAGCCGAAAAACAAACTTTATACATTTATAATTCCTATGTGGGATAACCGCGCAGACTGAAGTCTGCTACTCCGTGTATAAAAACGTATAAAAAAAAGAAAACGCAAAAATTGCGCTTCTTTCTAAAAAACATAATAAATTCTAAAATCTCCCCCCGCGAATAATCGAAATCACCAACCCCACACCAAGCACGGCG
>Ga0265294_10003381_pt1 | contig 20430 bp, 19 predicted proteins | sample MunlanPumphouse3_FD_192504 | JGI IMG/M metagenome (GOLD analysis project Ga0265294, IMG submission 192504) | Groundwater microbial communities from a municipal landfill in Southern Ontario, Canada - Pumphouse #3 | ecosystem: Environmental > Aquatic > Deep subsurface > Groundwater | place...
AAGGTAGACAGAAGTGCTGCTTACTATGCTCGTTATGTTGCCAAAAATATTGTAAGCCATAAACTAGCAAAAAAAGTTGAAATACAAGTTTCATATGCAATTGGACAGGCAGAACCTTTTAGCCTTTACATTGAAACTTTTAATACAAATACAGTCCCAATTTCAAAGATAAGAGAATTTGTTGATAAAAACTTTAACTTCAGACCTTCAAATATCATAAAAGAGCTTGATCTATTAAAACCTATTTACAAAGACACTGCTTGTTTTGGTCACTTTGGAAGATCTAAGTTTAGTTGGGAACAAGAAAAGCAAACAGTATAAAAATATTTAAACAAAGTTAGGCGGTTTTTAATTTTTGCCTAACTTTGTTTAAATATGTTGCCATTTTACGATAGAGGACTTATACTATTAAAAATGACTGAAACAATGGTACTTCCTACAGATAAAAAAATACTCTCTACAACTGAATTATTTCAATTAGGTATGACTTACTATCGTATAAAAAAACTAGAAGCCCAAGGTCATTTAATAAAGCTAAATAAATCAATGTACGAGAACTTAGATTATACAGGAGAAGAATCTGATTACATATATGTTTATGCTTATGTTCCCGATGGTATTGTCTGTCTTTTAACAGCTGCATCTATATATGAATTAACAAACTTTCGTATAGAAAGTATAGATGTTGCTGTAAATAGGAAAAAATATATAAAAACACTGCCTGAGTACCCATTACTACAACTTCATTATTTTGATGAAAAAAGATTAACACTCGGTATTTCAGAAATGTCTGCAAGTGGTGAAAAAGTAAAGATTTTCGATATAGAAAAAACTGTTGTGGATATTATATCGTTCAAAAATAAGATTGGCATAGAAGAAACAAAAGAAATAATCACTAATTATTTGCGTCGCTCAGATAGAAATATCAACAAACTTTGTAGATATGCAAAACAGCTAAAATGCAAAAAAATACTAGATTCATATCTGGAGGTACTTGTTTGATAAATGCAGATTCTGTCAAAGCTCGACTAAAGATTTCCGCAAAACAAAATGGTCATACATTACAAGATGAACTAACAATGTATGGACTCGAAAGAACCTTGTATAGAATATCAATTTCAAAACATACAAATAATTTTACTCTAAAAGGTGGAATTTTACTCTACGCTTTATTTGATGGTAATTTTACAAGATCTACAACTGATATTGATTTATTAGCCCGAAATACACATAACGATATAGAAACACTCTCAAAAGTTTTTAAAGACATTTTTATGATAGCAGCAGATGATGCTCTCCGGTATGATTTAGAATCCTTTGATATTCATACAATTACAGAATTTAAAGAATATTCTGGTGTGAATATATCTATAAAAGCATATTTGGACAGAACAAAAATAAGCATTTCGTTAGATATTGGATTTGGTGATGTTATTTATCCTGACAAAAAGCTAATGGATTTTCCTGTTTTACTTGATATGGAAGCGCCAACGATATTTGCATATTCAATTGAATCTATTGTTGCAGAAAAATTTGAAGCTTTTGTACAACTTGGTTATGCAAATAGTCGATACAAAGATTTTTACGATATTTATATATTAGAAACAACTCATGACTTTAACGGATTAGAATTAAAACAAGCAATTATAGAAACATTTAAACATCGGAAAACAGATTTTAAAGATATCATCGCTTTTAATGGTGATTTTGCAGAAGATACACTTAGGCAAAATCGATGGACAGCTTTTATCAAAAAAAAGAAAGCAATTACACCTATTGATTTTAAAGAAGCTATTATCCAGATAAAAAACTTTCTCTCTCCTGTTGTTGATGCAATTACATACAATTTAGATTTTAACAAAACATGGAACTATTTAGAGCTAAAATGGAAGTAACTGCCATCTTCTTTTTTATTCTTTCATACACAAAATCTGTATAACATATATTTTTAATAATATCCTTTTTACGCTCTCCAATTAGTATTGCGAAAATAGGTGGTTAATTGAAATTCCTAATGCAGTTATTTAGAGTTTGCAAAAGTTAATGCAACCTTTTTTAACCAAAAGTTAATTTTAAAAGAATTTTTGTTTGATTTTTTCACTCAAAAGTAGAAAATTAATGCAATTATTGAGGGCTTTAAGTTTTTGTCTACAGCAACACAAAGTTAGCAAATAGCTTTTCTTTCCCGAAATTTGGAAAATAAATTTAAAAAGGTTAATACTAATTAGGCAGTAAGTCTCATATCACCATCTTTAATCCAACCTTTTTTCCTCATGTAAAAATAAATTACTAAGGATAGTATTGCTGGTAATATTATTTGAACAATTAAGATTTTTAGGATAATTAATCCACCTGCTTGGCTACCAACCATTGCTTGGAAAGTCATAATCTGTCCAACTAGGCCACTGGTACCCATACCAGCTCCAGCTGGGAGAGTTTCCATTTTAAAAAGAACCGTTGAAATAGGACCAGTAACTACACTGGCCAAAATTGGTGGTATCCAAATTCTAGGATTTTTTGCAATATTTGGAATTTGAAGCATTGAAGTTCCTATTCCTTGAGCAAATAAACCATTAAAACCATTATCTTTAAAACTTATTACAGCAAATCCAATCATTTGTGCACTACAACCAGCAACTGAAGCACCACCTGCAAGTCCACTCATACCAAGTATTATTGCTATTGCTGCAGAGCTTACCGGAAGTGTTAAGAGCATCCCCATAACTACAGCAAGAACAATTCCCATCCAGAAAGGTTGGAGTTCTGTGGCTCTTTGTATTCCTGCTCCAAGGGCTACAGCAGCTGAAGAAAGTGGAGGCCCAAGAATAATAGCTGTAAGAGTACCCGCAATTACTGTAACAGCAGGGACTATGATAATATCAATTTTTGTTTTTTTGTATACTAATCGACCAAGTTCTGCTCCAACTAAAGCTGCAACAAAAGCTCCAAGTGGATCACCAGGACCAGAAAGTGTTATTGCTCCAGTAACTGAAACCAAGGCGCTAGCGTTACTAGTCATAGCAACAATAAATTTTGCTGAGTATGCACCAACTGTACCTGTAAGTACACTTGCAAAGATGGCAAGTTTTGGAGCATCAAGTGCATGGGCAACTCCAACAGCGATACCTGCACCAGTAAGAACTGTTAATATTTTTCCAATTACAATAAAAAATTGTCCTGTGTAAACTAAAATACGATAGAAGGAAGTAGAAGCTAAGCTTAAAGTGTCTAATCCAGGAAAAAACTCACCAATTTGTTTGAGAATAAGTCCTAATATTAGGGTTGAAAACAATCCTAAAGCCATTCCGCCCAGTGCATCAACAAGATATCTTTTCACGTATTTGTTCATTGTGCTCTCCCTGGTTTTTAATCATATTCATAATATCAAAAATAAAGAGTTTGTAGAATATAAAGAACAAAACTAACAAAAAAATTGAGGCATTTATTAAAAAAGCAACCCTTAAGGTTGCTTTCTCATCTATTTCATAAGTGAAATTAATTCTTTTTTATCAAGAATTTTTATCCTTCCCCTACCAATTTCGAGAATTCCCAATTTTGAAAATACTTTCAAGGATCTTGTAATTACTTCTCTAGAAGAACCTATATTTCTTGCAATATCTTCATGGGTAAGTTTTAACTCTTCAGATTTAGTATTAATCATCTCATCGTATAAAAACATTACAATTCTCTGTTGAAGAGGTAAAAATAATAATTGCTGCAAAGCCCACATAACATCGGAAAACCTTTCATTTGTAATTTCTAAAGCAAGAATTTTTACCTTTAAGTTGTTTTCCTGAAGTTGAGAAAAAATTCTAATTGGAATTAAAAGACCACGAGTATCTTCTGCAGCTTGAATAAATACATCAAAAGAAATATTTGAAAGAACACAGGAAGCGGAAAAAATACAGGTATCATATGGTTTAACATAATAAAGAGTTATTTCACGACCTTCATCACTTATTATGCTTACTCGTAGTTTTCCTTCTAAAGGAACAAACACTCCAATACAAGATTTCGTTGAATCTCGAACCATTTCTCCTTTTTTAAACTCTTTTTTAATGAGATTATCCTTGAGAAGGACTTTTTCTCTATCATTTAATAGTTTATAAAATTCGATTTTTTCCTCTTCCATTTTTATTTCCTAAAGTTTAAGTATCTTATCAACAGCCTTGTCCAAAAATTCTGCACGAAGTTCTTCCACGCGACCTTCATCACAAGCTTTGGCTATTTCACTGTCAATAGGCATTTTTGCAAGAGCTTCTAAATTAAAATCCCTTGCTACATCTTTAACTTTGCTTGTTCCAAATACTTCAATTTTCTCTCCACATTTAGGACAATTAATATAGCTCATATTTTCAACTACGCCAATTACTGGAATATTCATTTTATTTGCCATTTTAACAGCTTTTTCAACTATCATTGATACTAAGTCCTGTGGAGAAGTAACAACAATAATACCATCAACTTTGATAGACTGAAATACTGTAAGTGGAACATCACCAGTTCCTGGTGGCATATCAACAAACATGTAATCAACATCCCCCCAAATTACATCAGTCCAAAACTGCTTTACCAACCCTGCAATCAATGGACCTCTCCATAAAACTGGGTCATTGTCATTTTCTAACATAAGATTTGAAGAAACTATTTTAATATGATTATTTGATTCTTTTGGAAAGATTCCTTTATCATGTCCTTCAAGTCTTCCTGAAACACCAAACATCTTAGGAATGGAAGGACCTGTAATATCAGCATCAAGCACTGCTACTTTATAGCCTTTCTTATTTGTTAAAGATGCTAACAGTCCAGTCACTAAAGATTTTCCGACTCCGCCTTTACCACTTACTACCGCGATAACTTTCTTAATATCAGAAAACTCATGGGTTTTTTCAATCAAACTCTTTGGACTTCTTTCCTCACAATCTGAACTATTGCAACTATCGCAATTATGATCACAGTCACTCATTAATTATCTCCTTGATAAATTTTTTCTTTTTTTAAACAACAATGCCCACATCGGCAATCACTGTTTCTGTATTTGCAAAGTTCATAACTTCCACCGTTTATTCTTAGAACCAAAGATTCAACAAAGGCTTTAGCCACCTTTTTTCTGGCACTATCATAAATACGTTGTAAGGTAGTACGTGCTACCTGCATCTCGACACTGGCTTCTTCTTGAGTGAGAAATTTATAGTCAATCAATCTTAAAGCTTCATATTCTTCAACTGTCATTACAATCTCGCCTTTGCTATTTTCACAGTAAAAACTTGTTGCATTTGGCATACTGCACACTTTTCGGTATTTAACTGGTCTTGACAATCTTCTGCTCCTTAATTATGAACATATGTCCACAATAATCATTATCAAATTAAAAGTAAATACCTTTACCTTTGCCTCTTTTAACAAATCTAATTAATGAGGAAGGAAAAGGCAATAGGAAAAAAGAGTATGATTTTTTCTTTTTATAAAAACTATTTATTTTTCATCAACAATTTTTACAGGAAGCAAAGTAAAATGATTTCTATAAAATTGAAATAATGCCATCAAAATAAAAATAAACATCCCAATTATAGCCACTGTTTCTAGTGAACTAAATTTCCCCATAAAGCCTTCTGCTGATTTTAAGTTTTGAAATATTCCGAAGAAAGCCCATGCAATAGGGAGAGGAAAAATTGGGTTTTGATTTTTAATTAGCACAAATAAAGCCAAAAGAATTGCTACTATAAGTGTTATTATTGAAAGAATTTCTATTGGAATACCAAATCCATTCCAGCCCAATTTTACAAGGGCTGCTGAAATATTAACAACGGTTGCAATAAACAACCAACCAGTATACATTCCAAAACTCACCGGTAATAACCAACGCTTTTCTTCATGCATTGCTAAAAGTTCTTTGCATATCAAAGACAAAACTACAACAAAAGCTACAATCCAAATCACAGATATTTCAATTAGTACATAAGAAAAACTGACTATCCAAGCAACATTAAGTATGCATGAAAGCCAAAAAAGCCTAGTTATTTTATCAATAGCCGTTTGATAATAAGGATCTTCTTTTTTTACTATCATCATTATTATTGAGGCAATCAATAGAAGATAAATAACACTCCAAATACTAAAAGTAGCTCCACTTGGTGTAATCAAAGTGATGTACATATCCGAGATTGCTTTTTGGGAAAGTCCATTAATCATTCCTAAAGCACCTAAAGTATTAATACACAGGGTAACCAGCAGAAAAAGTCCACTAATCCAAGCCTTTTTTGTTCTATCCATTTTATGTCTCCTTTTTTCACACTTCACAGATTTATCATAACATCATAGCATCAAATTCTCAACATCTATTAAAATCAACATGTTTTATAGAAATAATTTATTATCTTTTTAGCTCTTCTCTTAATCTTCTGTATTGAATAATTGGCCCATCACCGGCTAATAGTTTTTCGTTTGATTTTAAAGAAGATGCTTTTGGTTTTTGAGTAATAACTACCCTTTTGTCTTGTCTTTCAATTACTCTGTTTGCGCTCTTCCCAAAGAAAGAAATTAGCTTATTTATAACTCTCAACTTAGTTAATTTATCATAAAACCGTAAATACAAAATGGTATTTTCATCATCAACGGGAGCAAAATATATTATGACTTTTAATTTTTTATTTATTTGATTCATCCAAAGGTTGGGAAATATAAAATTAAGACTTGTTTCTTTAATAATACATTCTGAAGCTGATTTCTGTTTTTGCCCTTTATCCACTTCATTATTAGCACTAGTTCTTAAAATACCATTTTCCCATTCAACTTTTGGCCCATTTACAAGAGTTTTGTTTCCTCTACCTATTGTGTTATGATGAACTATTGGCACATGGACTGTATCTAATTGGTTTTCAATACATCTTGAATAATGAGAGGACCAATGATCTTCAATTTCACTGTAAGTGTAAGAAGAGTCAACAGCCTCATCAAAAAAAGGTAATTCTTTGGTAATTTTCTCATCGTCTCCATACCAAATATAAACAATGCCATTGCCTTCTTTAACTGTGTAAGACTTAACGTTATAACGAGTTAAGTCTGCGGTAGAGGCCTTTCCATTAGCTGGGATGAATTTACATTTCCCTTTACTATCAAATTCCAATCCATGAAAAGGACATCGTATAGTATCACCCTCTATCTTTCCCTTACTAAGAGCAGCTCCTCTATGAGGGCATTGATCTACAACACAGGCAAGTTCACCTTTTTTATTTCTAAATAAAGCAAGATCTAAATTCAATCTTTTTACAGCAAGAATTTTGTTATTTTTAACTTTTTTTGATGGAAGAATTGCATACCATTGGTTATAAATCATAAATTATTTACTATCCCTAGTTTTTATAAATTCTAAGATTGCCTCCACTGCAATATTTTGCTGTTCTTCACTGCTTATAGTAGCATCTGGATCACCTTTTTGTTTCCCATAATTACCAAACTGAGCGTGGTTACCTCCGTCAATAATGATAACATTCTCAGTATAATCGATATTTTTCTCTAAGTTTGAATTGAAGGTTCCATAAATAGTTATAGCATCCTCAGGTGAGAGCTCACCATATATGTACGCTCCTAAAAGAATTAAACCTTCAACTTTTTCTTTATTATTGGCAGCATAACTACTTGCCATGGCCCCACCCATTGAATGTCCTCCAATGTACCAATTTTTAATATTTGGCAACTTATCAAAGACTTTATCTGCTGCCTTTTGGTTGAAAATTGCCATATTAAAAGGCATTTTAACTAAAATGCAGGTTATTCCATTTTTTCTAAGTTTTTCTAGAATTGGAAGATAAGCAATTGCTTCAACTTTTGCACCTGGATAAAAAATAAGAGCTGTTTCACTAGGTTTTTCAGGGGTAAGTATTGTTAAATTTTTATCAACAGTTATAAACTTTTCATTGTTTAAACCTGCAATTGCTAGTTTATCAGCTTTGTAATAATCAGAGGCATATATAAAGAATGCTCCAACTAAAGCTAATGTTAAGATTAGGATTAGTAAGAAAATTTTATATCTTTTCTTCATTATATTAGCCTTTATTTTTTAGCAAAGTTTTTAAAAGATTATCTATTACCTCTTCTTCATTCTTTTTATTTTCAATAACATTACTAATAGTTTTATAAGCTTTTGGTTTTTTTAGAATACTACCACTGGAACTAATTACTAAATTAACTTTTTCCATTGGAACAGTTTCCAAAAACTTTTTTATAGCAGGTGTTATTCCTGAAGCCCATAAAGGAGAAATAACTACAAGCTCATCATAGGAATCTATATTTTTGGTAGTTTTTATTTCAACTTTTCTGTTCATGGAAGAATAATATCCTCCTCTCATAAATCCAGAAACTCCCGTCCATTTTTTATTATCTGTGACCTGAATCATTTCACATTCTAGTTTTTTTGATATTTTTTCAGCAATACGTTTACAATTCCCGGTTCTAGTAAAATACACTACTTTATAATTCATGTTTTCCCCTTTATTTTAATTTGAATTAATCAAATTAATAATTTCTTTAATGGTTTCTTTTGATTCCTTTAAATAAAAGAACATCCAAGTGTGAATCATATCTTTACTTTCATAATAGTTGATTTCAACACCTTTTTCTTCTGCCATTTTCTTAAATTTTTTTGCATCCGGTTCTAGTATATCATTAGTTCCAATAAAAATGCTAATTTTTCCCAGGCCTTTGATTTCTCCATTAATAGGACTTAGAAGATAATTGTTACAATCAATATCTCCAGCATAAAGTTTTCCAGCTCTTTGTAATCCTTTTATTCCTAATACAGGATCTTTATCATCTACTTTTAAAATTTCTTCATTTTTTAGAGTAATATCTAACCATGGAGATAGTAATATGATTTGATTTGCATTTTCTCTATGTGCTTCAAGCATTTTCTCAGCCAAAGCTAGTGCAAATCCTCCTCCAGAAGAATCTCCCATAAGGATAATATTTTCTCCTCCTACTTTTTCTAAAAGTTCTTCATAGATAGGGGTTACCATTTCAAAAGAATCTTTGTAGGTATAACTGGGAGCTAAGGGAAAATCAGGAGCAATAACGGTGCATTTTGTGGATTTTACTATTTGTTTCAATAACAACCAATGAATCATGCTAAAGCTATTTATATAGGCTCCCCCATGAAGATACAATATATTTGTTTTGCTTTTTTGCTTTTTTGGTTTAATTACAAAAACATTTCTCCCATTAATTTGATTTTTTTCAAGATTCAACCCTGAAATAATATATTTAGACGGGCCTTTATTATTTCCTTCATCAATTTTTCCACTATCAAGCTTTTTTTCAATATAGTTTTTAAAATTGACTAATCTCAAAATTGAATTTAAAATTTTACTTGTGGTACTAGCCATTAATTAACCTTTTTCTATTACATAAGAAACATATTCTTTATCAAAATTATAGCCAAGTTTTTCTGCTAAAGCAACAGAACTTTTATTTTGAGCATCCCAGCTTGGATATAAATTCCTTTTTAAACACTCTAAAATTAATCTAGATCCACAGGCAGAAGCTAAGCCTTTCCTTCTAAAATCAACTTTTGTTCCAATTTCAATTTCAATTCCATCTTTGTAAATTGAATAAGAAGAAGCCCCAGAAACCAATTCACCATTTTTAAGTGCAACTACTCCTAGGCCTCTTTTTTTAAAGTCCAAATAGTTCTTAAATTGAAAACAGAAGTCTTTAGACCATTCATTTTTGAGAACTAAGTTATATAATTTTTCATCAATTAGCTTAATCTCATAATCTTTGCTAACTTTTTTCACTATTTCTTCAAGCTTTTCAATATCAAAAATATCTTTTTCTTTCTTTATTGCATACCTAGGTTTAACAATAGCTTTTTCTTTGTAAACTTGTTCAATTAAGAGAGCCCAATCTTCATTTTGAGGTACCATTATTATAAAATTAGAACAAAACCCGTTGGGAAAATTCCTTAACAAAGCTTCATTGGGCACACCTGCAAAAAAACAAAAATCCCCTAAAACTATTTGGGCAGATTTAGGTTTAAAAGAATTATCGACCCAAGCTTTTCCCATATATCCCTGTAAACATGATAAGATTAAAGTTTCATTCCATCCATAAAAAAGAGAGTCTATCTTTCTAAGTTCTTTTCCTGAAATAAGAGAAATCCCCATTTTAGAGCCTCCATTATTATATTATCTATTAGCAGTATTGCACTTAAATTAAGAAGATTTCAATAAAAAAGAGTTTTTATAATTTTAATTTAAACAAGTAAAAAAGAAATAAATTCTCTTTATAATTAATTTTTTCTATGATATTTTATGGTATGGTTGAATTTAATCTATGGTTTACTGATAATGGTTTTAAGACAGCTGGTACCTCAGATTTAGTTGAGAAATTTAATAAAGAACCAATTGATACATTATTTGAATACATAAAAAGCCCAAAAGGACTTAATGACATTGGACTTGATTATCTTGTTGATTTTTCAACAGAATTCTTAAAAGCTGCATCTACAAAAGATGTTCTTGAACTTAAAGATAATATTTCTATTGAGATGGAAGATGGCGTAAAAAAACAGTTACTTAATAATATTCCTCTTGTGCTTGGTTCTGAGTTTCTAAACAATCAATCAATTAATAGCTATTGGTCTCAAATGACAGATTGGTTATTCAGAACCATCGATAAATCTAATGACTCGATAGAAGCAACACTATCATCATATCTACCATCATTTAATGTAGCTGATAGAACCTACTTTCATCTTGTTGAGACAAATGAAGAAAAATACCCATTTGGCTTTTTTACAAGCTATACAACATTAATCAACAACAAAGTAAAACATATGCCCTTGTCCTATGCTCTTGAAGAATTCAAAGGCAAGGATAAGCAATTACTCCACTTATTATCTGTTATATTTAAAGCAAGTAGCAAATCAAAATTACTTTCAAACCTAATTGAAGAAGGACAATTGTTCAATCCAACGTATTTAAAAACAGATGAAGCCTATGACCTACTGAAAAATTCTCAGTACTTTAAAGAATGTGGTATTGGCTTTAGATTTCCATCATGGTGGAAGAAAAAGAATAAAATTCATACAAGCGCTACAATTGGAAACAAAATGAATAGAGGAATTAGCATGAAGTATCTACTCTCTGTTGATTTAAATTTTGTCCTTGAAAATCAAACTCTAAGTGAAAAAGAAATAAAAGAACTTCTTGAATTTGAAGAAGGCTTAATTAACTTCAAGGGAAAGTGGATTGAAATAGATCATAAAGCACTAAAAAAGCTTCTAGACAGCTACAAAAAATTTGAGGAAGAATATGGAAATGGAATTAACTTCAAAGATTATTTAAAACTGCAAAAGCAAGACAATAATGAAGAAGAAATCTTGGATGAATTAGAGTTTAATAATGGAATGTGGCTTGAAGAATTCAAGAGCCATACTCAAAAGAATTGTGAAACTCTCCCTCTTAGTAATAACTTTAATGGAATTCTTAGAAAATACCAGAAAGATGGTTATTATTGGTTAAACCAAATGATGTCACTTGGATTTGGTTCTTGCCTTGCTGATGATATGGGACTTGGTAAAACAGTTCAAATACTTGCACTAATCTCTTCCCTATTTGATAAAAATAAAATAAAAAATGTATTACTAGTAGTACCAGCATCTCTTGTTGGTAATTGGATTGCTGAGAAAGATAAATTTACACCTTCAATTTCTATTTTTGTTCTTAAAGACAAAGAAGAATTATTAAAAGAAATGGACTACTCGAAAAAAGGTTTATACATAACAACTTATAGCATGGTTGATCTTAGAGAAAGCATAATAAATCAAAAATGGGATGTTGTAATTTTGGATGAAGCTCAAGCAATAAAGAATTCAAACACCAAACAATCGAAGGCAATAAAATCATTAAATTGTAATAATAGAATTGTTATGACAGGTACACCAATTGAAAATTCATTAATGGACATTTGGTCGCTATTTGATTTCATTAATCCTGGACTTCTAGGAAATAAAAATGAATTTAAGAAAATTATTTCTAAAACAAAAGATAATCCAAAAATATATTCCAGTCTTAGAACTGTAATGGAACCCTTCATACTTAGAAGGCTTAAAACAGATAGAACAATAATTAAAGATTTACCGAAAAAAATCGAGAGTGATTACTATGTGGAACTTTCAAAAAAACAAGTTCTAATCTACAAAAAACTTAATGAGCAAATTGAAAAATCCCTCTTAGAAAATGAAGGAATTGCAAAGAAAGGATTAATTCTATCATCAATACTAAAAAGTAAACAAATATGTAATCACCCAAGTCAATTCCTAAAAGATGACAGTTTCAAAGAAAAGGATAGTGGAAAATTCCTTGCATTAAGACAAATTGTTGAAACTGTTAAAGAGAAAAAAGAAAAAGTTCTTGTATTTACACAATACAAAGCAATGGTTAAACCCTTAGAACAATATCTTTCTAGTATTTTTGAAAGTGAAGGACTATCTATTGATGGAAGCGTTAACTCAAATGAAAGGACCAAAAGAGTTAACTCCTTCAATAATGATGGAAACTATCCATTTATGGTAATAACTATAAAAGCAGGTGGTACTGGATTGAATCTAACAAGTGCAAACCATGTTATCCACTTTGATAGATGGTGGAATCCTTCTGTTGAAAATCAAGCAACAGATAGAGCATTTAGAATAGGCCAAAAAAAGGTTGTAAATGTATATAAGTTCATATGCTCAGGAACAATTGAAGATAAAATCAATGAAATAATTCTTTCTAAAAAAGAATTATCCACTAAGATTATTGGTGGTGGAGAAGAATCAACAGTATCTTGGATTACGCAAATGGACAATTCTGAATTACTTGAATTATTTAAGTATTCAAAATAAGAGGTCATATGAAATATAATAATTATCAAGATTTTCAAAATTACTCACAAATTTCAATAGAAGAATTGAGAGAGAAAAGTAAAAAAAATATGAAAAAAGGTTATTCTCCCGTTGAAACTAAAAATGCAAGAGGTGCAATTGCTACTACTTGGTGGGGAAATAGTTGGTGTACTAATCTTGAAAGATATGCAGATTTTAATAGCAGAATCGGTAGAGGAAAGCGTTATGTAAGAAATGGTGCTGTAATTGATTTAAAGATCGATGAAGGTTTAATAAAAGCAAAGGTCCAAGGAAGTAGAAGCAAACCTTACCAAGTAGAAATAAAAATTGATCCTCTATCTGAAAAAAGCAAAAAGAATATTTACAAAATAGCAGAAAGTAGTATTGATACCCTTGAATCTCTTGTTCTTGGGGAATTTCCAAAAGAGTTAGCAACTATTTTTACAGACAAAGAAATTGGGTTGTTCCCAAAACCTAATGAAATTCACATCAACTGTGATTGTCCTGATTGGGCCTATTTATGTAAACATGCAGCATCTACTCTTTATGGAGTTGGAGTAAGACTGGATGAAGATCCTCTTATGTTCTTCTTACTAAGATCCTTCGACTTCAATTTATTACTCCAAAAATCAATCAATGAAAAAAAGGAGTTAATGATAAAAAACATCGGAAAGAAGGGAAAAAGAACAATACCAAAAAATAAAGCAAAAGAACTATTTGGCATTTAATATAAAGAAATAATTATATATTCAATTTATTAATTAATTTTTTCACTCAGCTTAAAAAGATTTAAAAAGTTGATTCTTCTTTATTCGAAGTTCGGAAGCAAAAATTGAAAAAAGAATAAAAACACCACCAATAAGCATATTTATGGTAAAAGATTCCAATTGTAAAATCACTGAAAAAAAAGCTCCAAATAAAGATTCAGTTGATAAAAAGATGGCTGCTTTGGTTGAAGTTGTATATTTTTGGGCCTTTGTTTGTATAAAGAAACACAAAAGAGTACTAAAAAGCCCTAAATATAACACCGGTAAAATCCCTTGAGAAAAGTTCACATCCTTAATTGAGAATTGACCAATTGTTGTAAATACTATCAAAGAAAACAAGGCAGCAAATGTCATTTGCAAAAAAGTAAGTTTCACCGCATCAACTTTCTTTGCCACGATGTCTAAATATGAAATATGAAGAGCAAAGAGAAAAGCACAAAAGAGAGTATAAATATCTCCTTTAGTAAAATTTAAACCTTTTCCAGGTAAATAACTCAAAAAAACTATTCCTATAAAAGTAGTGAAACCAAGAAGAAAAAACCTAAGTTTTGGTTTTTTCTTAAAAACTACCCAGGTAATAAATGGAACCATTATAACATTGGTTGCAGTTATAAAAGCATTATTTGAAGGAGTTGTAAATCTAAGGCCAAAGGTTTGAAAATAAAAGGCTAAGAACAAAATGATCCCTGCAACCAAACCCATTTTCAATTCCTCTTTGGTTATCTCTTTAATTTTTTTAAATATGAAAACTGTTATAGTTAAACTTGCAAAACTGAAACGAAATAGAAGAATTAGAGATGTTGACATTCCACTATCAAAAGCATATTGAGTTGCAACAAATCCTGTTCCCCAAATAATTGCAGTTAAAAGCAGTGAAAAATCTGCTGTAATTGATTTCAACTTTACCCTCTACTATTTTTAAAGCTTTGTCTTATTACTAATTCACTTGGAATATGGAGAGTGATACCTTTGTTTCGTTTTAGTAAAACCCTTTCACTTGCTAATCGAGCCGCCATTATACCCATAAGTTGGGTATGAATTTTCATTGTTGTAAGTGCTGGAGTTAGATATTGTGCTTCAGGAATATCATTACAACTAATTAGTGAAATATCTTCAGGTACCGAGTATTCATTTTCTTTTAATGCTTTAATAACCCCAATTGCCATAGTATCGGTTTCAACAAAAAAAACTTCAGGCAAATTTTTATCTGAAATAGCTTTATTGGCTAGAGAATATCCCGCGTTTAAAGAAGTAGTATTAGAAAGATAAAGAAATTTCTTATCAAATAGTTTTCTATCTTTTAATATTTTAGTAAAATATATTTCTCTATCGTCTTGAAAATATACTTTGCTTATTGGATCTAAATCACGAGAACCAATAAAACCAATACGAGTAAAACCCTTTTCAACAATAAACGAAATCACATTTTCCATCAATTGTTGCCAGTTTATAAGTATAAAATCAACATTTTCTTCATCTTTATGATGAAAATCAACAATAATAAGTGGTTTATTAAATTTTTTCACATATTCACTTAATGAAGGGGTCCAGAAAGAACCAGATCCTATTACTACGATAACAGAGTGTTCTTCAAGAGTAAGAATGTTATTATCTTGGTTATAGTAATATTCTTTTATAGGAAGTCCTAATTTAGAACATTCAGCTTTAAAGTTACTTCTAATAGAGAGATAATAAGGGTCTTCAACTTCTTCGATTTCATTATATAGTAATATAAGTCCAACGGTACCATTAATCTTCCACTTACCTTCTTTCTTTGGTGGTTCGCTTATGGGATAATTAAATTCTTCAGCAATTTGTAATACTTTTTGTCTATTTTCTAATGAAATTGAAAAAGAAGGGTCATGATTTAATATACGTGATACCGTGGAGATAGAAACCTTGGCCTTTTGGGCAATATCTTTTAAACGAGCCATTTTTTTCCTCTAAAATTCATATTAATTTAGTTACAAGTTCATGTCAATAGAAAAAGTTTTCCTAAAATTACGAAATATTTTAGTAAAATTTTCTTTACAATTGAAAATAACAGATATATACTAGATAAAAAGGTTCTATTAATAAGATTATAACTATTTACTTAGGAGGAAGTTATGAAAAAAATTAGAGTAGCTCTTATCGTATTGACGATTGCACTTATCGCCACTCCATTATTCAGTAATGGACAAACTGAGGATACTATTACAGTTTGGATTCCCGGCGATGAAGTTGAATATGGTTTTTATTTTGATGCTTTAGCAAGCTATCAAGAAAAAATGCAAAACGAAGGAAAAGACTTCAATTATGTTGTTGAGCAACAACCTTGGAGTGACTATTGGGTAAAACTTCCATTGGAAGTTAATAACAAAAGAGGACCAGACTTATTTTTAACCCATTGGGCATATGATGAAAATCTTAGAGGAATCTGTAAAGAATTAAAACTTTCACAGAGTGAAAAAAACATGTTTTATGTGAGTGATTTATATTTAGGAACAAATGGAGAACCTGTATATATTCCAACTACATTTGTAAGTAAGGTTATGTATGTTAACAGATCTTTAGCTCCAAATTTTAATGTTGAGAACGCTTTAACTTGGGACGGTTTTGTAGAAGAGTTAAAAAAATTAGTACCAGGATCTAATAGTAAAGATGCTCTTGCTGAAGGTATTATCCCTTTCCAATATGCATTCCAAATGCTTTATGACCTTCGTTATAGCGAAGGAAAAACCTTTACCGATGAAAATGGTAAAAGCAAACTTGATAATACCGGTTTTGCCTTCTTAAAATCATTGGATGATATGAAAATATCAAGTTATATCGAACGTAGTGGTGCAGGTGATGAATTAAATAATGCAACAGCTGCAGTCGTATATGGAGAGCCTTGGATGGAATTTTGGGCTTCTCCTGAGGTAAGATTCTATTGAAGCTTTCCCAGTTCCAGGTTCGTATACAACAAAGGCATTAGAACTATCTTTTGGAATTAATAAAAATGTTAGTGATGAAAGATTCGAAGTTCTTAACGGTTTTGTAAAATATATGCTAATGGATAAAGATGTTAATACATCAATCGTAAAAGGAAGTTCAGGTACACCTAATTTAAAAAATCTTACAGTTGAATATCGTCCAGGAAGTGCCGGTTATGCAAATGTAAATACTAAGCATGCTTTACTTCTAATTCCACCAGTAGTATATGAGGATGTTATTTCAAACATGATTGAAGATTGGGAAGGACTTGGAGGAACAAAAACTACAGAACAAGTTATAAAAGATGCTAACTTTGCAGCAAGTTCAATTGATCTTTCTGGTTTAAAAGCTATGGAAGATGAATTTAGAACATCTTTGTAAAAATACAAAAAAAACATTAAGAAGCCCTAATAGATTTTGGGGCTTCTTATGTATTTATCTAAGGTTAAAGGTATTAGGTATGAATCTAGAAAGAAAAATTGAAAAGAGACAACACTCTTTATTGAAAAAAGAAAATGCAAATCTCTTTTTCATTGTTGGTATAGCCTTATTTGTTCTTTACTATGCTATATTGTTTGTTTATCCACTACTTATTGCAATGATAAGAAGTTTTTATGATTGGAATCCTTTGAAAGGAACTCAAGAATATTCGGGATTAGATAACTACATTGATTTATTTAGAAATCCACTTTTCTTCATCTCTTTAAAGAATACTATAATATTTACAACCCTAGCCGTTATAGGAAGAGTAGCTTTAAGTCTTCTAATTTCTTTAGGTCTGGTTTCCATTACCAAAGGAAGAGACTTCCTTAGGGGAACTTTTTTCCTTCCTGTAATTATGCCAATAGTTGCAGTATCCATTATTTGGTTGTGGGTTTATCATCCTCAAGCAGGTTTATTAAATATGTTCTTAGACATGTTTGGAATTGAGAAGCAGTTGTTTTTAAAATCTCCAACCCAAGCACTTTATTCAGTAATTGTTATGGTTATTTGGAAGGATGTGGGTTATTCAGTTATTATTTTTACTGCAGGGTTACTTGGAGTACCTCAAAACTTAAAAGAGGCCTCTTGGATTGATGGAGCAAATAGAAGACAAACTTTTTTTGCTGTGACTCTTCCTGCTATCATGCCAACCTTTACCTTCGTACTTATTACGGCAATGATTAGTTATTTTCAATCTTTTGTTGAAATTTTTATCTTAACTGGAGGGGGACCTGGAACAAGTACTTATGTAATTTCATATTTAATCTTCAATGAGGCTTTCAAAGTATTTAACTTTGGTTATGCTTCAGCAATTTCGGTAATTTTATTTACATTAATTACTATTATTACAGTTATCCAGTTAAAGTTACTTCAAAAGGGGAATGAAGAATGAAAAACCCAAATTCTATTAGAAGCTGGGCAAAGGCCCTTATTTATGCCGGTTTAATTTTAGTAGCAATTATTACACTTATTCCATTTATATGGCTTATTGCTTCAACTTTCAAATCAAATTATGAAATTGTAAAAGTACCTGGAACATTTTTTCCTAAGAAAATTACTTTTGAACATTATACCTATATTGTTGGTAAATTCAAAATCTTCACATATTTTTTTAATTCTCTTTTTCTAGCAGTTATAAAAACTGGAGTTGGAGTTTATACAAGCTTATATTTAGGTTACATGTTTTCAAAATTCACCTTCCGTTTAAAAAAAGCAATGTATTCTCTTGTAGTCTTTACAATGACAGTTCCTGCCCTAGTAACAATGATTCCGACTTATAACATGGCAAATCAAGCAAATCTAATCGACTCTTGGTGGGCAATTATTCTTCCCTCCGTGTTTATTTCTTTTGGAATTTTCATGATGCGTCTTTATATTACAAAAGCTGTGCCTACTGCCCTTTTAGAAGCAGCCAAAATTGATGGGGCAAAACAATTCTTTATATTCCATAAAGTAGTTGCACCCTTGTCGACTAATATGATTTCAGCTCTTTCAATTTTTGTTTTCTTAGGTAGTTGGAATGATTTCCTTTGGCCTTATCTAGTTCTAAATACTTCAAGAAAATTCCCTTTATCTGTTGCATTATCAATGTTAAACGGACAAAACAATACTAATTATGGCGCTTTATTCGTTGCTACTCTTTTGACAATTGTTCCAATTCTAATTGTTTATTGGTCTTTCCAAAAGAGCTTCATTGAAGGTGTCTCAATGACAGGAATAAAATAATGAATATTGATTTAAGAAAAACCCCATTCTCTCGATTTGGTTCCTACAGCGTAATCCAATTAGGTAAACTGAAAGAAAAAGAATCTAATAACTTGTTGTATTTCCGTGATATTGGAGGTGGAGACAGTAATCTTGGATACATTTTCCAAATTAATTTAATTGATCAAAATAAAAAACCAATTGACTATGAAATTCAGGCAAATGAAACGGAAATAAAACTAATAGATCCAAAAACAAATGAAAAAGTATCAATAATTTTTCCTGATGAACGAAGAGTAAGATTTTATAGTAAGAGCCTTTCTTTTTCTTTCAATTTTATTTTATCTTCATATGATCACATAAATCCCCTTTCTCCTTCAACTTGGGAACTCCATAGTTATACTCATGAAATGAAATTAAAATTTACTTTATTGGAAGGTAAATGTAATCCTGATTTAAAATGGGATACAATACAAACAACTAAAGGTATTCTCAGTTTCACTGGTGTAACAAATGATGTTCAAATCGAAAGATATCAATGTGTAGCTAAATTAGGCAAACCAAAATTATCTTTCGAAAAAGAGTTAATACTTGCAAAAAAAGATTATGAAAAGTTTTTAGCCTCCGTTCCTCCTGTAAAAGATTCTCTCTTTGAAAAAGGACGGGCTTTAGCAAGTTATATTACTTATTCCTCAGTTGTTCACCCTTCGGGAAATTTAAATCGTTATGCAATGTACATGTCCAATAACTGGATGACCAATATTTGGTCCTGGGATAACTGTTTTAATGCAATTGCCTTAAGTAAAAATAATGAACAACTTGCTCTTGATCAACTGTTAATATTTAGTGAAGTTCAAGATGAATCCGGAGTTTTACCCGATTTTATGAATAATTTATTTTGTTCTTATGCTTGTTGCAAACCTCCAATTCAAGGTTGGGCTTACATGAAAATGATGTCTCTTAATGACTTCTTTTTACAAAAAGAACAACTTATTGGAGTATTTAAGCAATTGAAAGGAATAGAACATTATTGGTCGACCTATCGCACAAATAGTTCTTTTCCTTTGCCTTATTATAATCATGGAAATGATTCAGGTTGGGATAATGCTACACCTTTCATTAGTGGGATGCCTGTTACAACACCAGATTTACCTTCTTATTTAGTTTTGCTTTATGAAGCTTTAGAAAAAATTTCAAAGGCCTTAAATCTTTGTGAAGAAGAAAAGAATTATAGAAAAAAAGGGGAACAAATGGTTAAACTTCTTATTGATAACTTATGGGTTGATGGACGTTTTAGAAGTTATCATAACGTGAAAAAATCTTTTGTTGATGAAGGTGATTCCCTTATTGAATTGATGCCCATAATTATTTCTCATCGATTACCAGAAAAAATTGTCTCAAGCCTAGTCTCTCGATTATCAAGTGCTTCTTTTCTTACAGAATTTGGTTTGGCAACTGAAGCTCTTGATAGTTCCTATTATCAAGAGGATGGATATTGGAGAGGTCCAATATGGGCTCCTATAATGCTTTTGATTATTGATGGACTAAAAAAGATAAAAAAAGACGCTCTTGCTAAAAAGTTAGCTCGCTCTTTTTGCAACACCGCACAAAATAATGGAATGACAGAAAATTTTG
>Ga0265294_10003382_pt1 | contig 20422 bp, 17 predicted proteins | sample MunlanPumphouse3_FD_192504 | JGI IMG/M metagenome (GOLD analysis project Ga0265294, IMG submission 192504) | Groundwater microbial communities from a municipal landfill in Southern Ontario, Canada - Pumphouse #3 | ecosystem: Environmental > Aquatic > Deep subsurface > Groundwater | place...
AACCTGGAATGATTCCTTGCTTACTAAAAGTGAAACATAAAGACGAACCAGCCTATAAAAACATTAAAACCGTTTTAACGATTCATAATCCACTTTTTAAAGGTTACTTTAATCAAAGTTCTTTATGGGATTTATACGATTTACCAATTTGGCTTTACGAAAAAGGCGATGTTCAATTTGAGAATCAAGTTTCAACTTTAAAAGCCGGAATTCATTTTGCTGATAAAATTACAACCGTTTCGCCAACTCACGCTTTTGAACTTACGACTCCAGAAGGAAGTAAGGGATTATGGTATGAAATGGTTTTACGAAAAGATGATTTTATTGGAATCTTAAATGGAATGGATTATGGCGAATTTAATCCAAGTAAAGATAAATTAATTTATAAAGAATATAACGAAAAAGATTGTTTAGAAGGAAAAGAAGCTAATAAAATTGCTTTTTGTAAAGAACATGGATTAAACCCACAACAACCTTTATTTGCAGTTGTTTCAAGACTAACTAACCAAAAAGGTTTAGATTTAATGTTTGCCATGGCGGATTTTGTATCCAATAATGGTGGAACATTTGCGGTTTTAGGAAGTGGCGAAAAATATGCTGAAGATTATTTTAATACCATGATTCGTCGAAATCCAAAACATACCTATGTTTATATAGGATACAACGATGAAATCGCACATAAACTTTATGCATCTAGTGATTTTTTCATTATGCCAAGTGCTTTTGAACCTTGTGGTTTAGGGCAAATGATTGCGCAAAGATATGGAAGTTTACCAATTGTTCGTCGAACTGGTGGATTAAAAGATTCTGTTAATTGTTTTGATATTGAAAATCGAAATGAAGATAAAGCCGATGGTTTTGGCTTTGATAATTATAATATCATTGAAGCAATTGGTAGTTGCGCACGTGCGATGACAGTATATAGCGATAAAGCAACTCTTAAAAAGTTAGTCATTAACGCAATGAAGAAAGATAATACTTGGAGCAAGAGTGCGGCTAAGTATCTTGAAGTCTATCAAAGTATGCTTAAAAAATAGTTGGTATTTTGCTATAATGTTTCAGTAGGTTTGTTTTTAATTTGTTTTTAAATATTTAGAGAGTTAATGGTTGGTGGAAATTAATTATTTAAAACAAAATCTCAATTCGATTTAGGATCTACAAATTAAGTGTATCTATTGTTTTGATAGATAAATTAAGGTGGTACCACGTATAAAGCGTCCTTAAATTGGACGTTTTTTTATTCAAAAAGGAGAGTTTTATGAGTTTTGATTTCAAAAATGTAGAAGCAAAATGGTCGAAAGTATGGCTTGAAACTAAGGCATATTCTTGTGACACAAGTGATTTTAGTAAGCCTAAATATTACGCACTTGATATGTTCCCTTATCCTTCTGGACAAGGATTACATGTTGGTCATCCTGAAGGCTATACTGCAACAGATATTGTTGCTCGTATGAAACGTATGCAAGGGTTCAATGTTTTACACCCAATTGGTTGGGATGCTTTTGGCTTACCAGCTGAACAATATGCGATGAAAATGAATGAACATCCTTGGAATTTTACTAAGAAAAATATCGCTAATTTTAGAAGACAAATTCAAGCTCTTGGCTTTAGTTATGATTATGATCGAGAGGTAACAACTTGTGACCCAGATTACTATAAATGGACACAATGGATTTTCCTTAAATTATATGATAAAGGCTTAGCTTATGTTGATTATAAACCTGTTAATTTTTGCCCAGAACTAGGAACTGTCCTTGCAAATGAAGAGGTTATTGATGGAAAAAGTGAACGTGGTGGTTTCCCAGTTATTCGTAAACCAATGCGTCAATGGATGCTTAAAATTACTGCTTATGCTGATAGATTAAGTGAAGATTTAACTGGACTTGATTGGCCACAATCTACTGTTGATATGCAAAGAAATTGGATTGGAAAATCTAAAGGGACCGAAGTTATTTTTAAGATTAAAGGTTCAAATAAATCGTTTAAAGTATTTACAACCCGTGCTGATACTTTATTTGGTTGTTCTTATTGCGTTTTAGCTCCAGAACATCCACTTGTTAAAGAGATAACAACTAAGGATGAAGAAAAGAGTGTAAAGGCATATGTGGAAATGTGTTCGCATAAAAGCGACATGGAAAGAACCGAGTTAAATAAAGATAAAACTGGTGTTTTTACTGGGTCTTTTGCAATAAATCCAATTAATAATAAAGAAGTCCCAATTTATATTGGTGATTACGTTCTTGCTAGTTATGGTACAGGTGCAGTTATGGCTGTTCCAGCTCACGATGAACGAGATTATGCTTTTGCTAAAAAATATAATTTACCAATTCACCAAGTATTAGAGGGCGATATTAGTGAAGGTGCGTTTACTGGAGATAGTAAACACATTAATAGTGATTTCATTAATGGAATGAATATTAGTGATGCTAAAGAAGCGGTTACTAATAAACTTATTTCGTTAAAAGCCGGAAATTTTAAGATTAATTATAAGTTAAGAGATTGGCTATTCTCACGACAAAGATATTGGGGAGAACCAATTCCTATTTATGAATTTGAAGATGGAACTTTAGGAAGAGTAAAAGATAGTGAATTACCACTTGTTCTACCAGAAATGGATGAATATAAACCATCAGGTGATGGAACTTCTCCATTAAGCAGATGTACGGATTGGGTGAATATTAAAGTTGATGGAAAAGATGCAAAACGTGAAACAAATACCATGCCTCAATGGGCTGGAAGTTGTTGGTATTTTATGCGTTATATTGATCCAAATAATAAGAATTGTATTGCTGATAAAAAATTATTAGACCATTGGTTACCTGTTGATTTATATATTGGTGGTCAAGAACATGCTGTTCTTCATTTGCTTTATGCAAGATTTTGGACCAAGTTCTTATATGATATTGGAGTTACTAGTCATAATGAACCATTCCAAAAATTATTCCATCAAGGGATGATTTTAGGTGAAAATGGCGAAAAGATGTCAAAGTCTAGAGGGAATGTTGTTAATCCAGATGGTTGTATTGAAAAATATGGCGCCGATGCCTTAAGACTTTACGAAATGTTTATGGGACCACTTGAAGCAAGTCTTCCATGGTCAACAACCGGACTAGAAGGTGCAAAACGATTTATTGACCGTGTTTATCGTTTATTTGAAGATGAAGAGTTCAAGAAGAAGTTTACAAATAATAATGATGGTTCCTTAGATTATGTTTATAACGTAACAATTAAAAAAGTAACTGAAGACTTTGAAACACTTCAATTCAATACAGCAATTTCGCAAATGATGATTTTCATTAATGACGTTTATAAAGCTAAAACAATTTATGAACCTTATCTTGAGAATTTTGTGAAAATGTTTGATTGTATTTGCCCATTCTGTGGCGAAGAAATTTGGTCTATGCTTGGTCATAAAGAGTTGATTACCTATGCTAAATGGCCAACTTTTGATGAAAAGAAAACTATTTTAAGCACAATTAAAATTGCTGTTCAAGTTAATGGAAAACTTAGAGATACCATCGATATTGAAAAAGATTTGGATGATGAAAAAGTAAAAGAAATTGCTTTAAGTAGTGAAAATGTTAAAAAGAATATAGAAGGGAAAAATATTAAAAAGATTATTGTTGTTAAGAATAGAATCGTTAATATTGTAGCAATCTAAATATGAATATAAACCAAAGAATTAGTGATGAATTAAATTTAAAATTAACTAGCGTTGATAGTGCAGTTAAACTTTTAGATGAAGGGAATACCGTTCCTTTTATTGCTCGTTATAGAAAAGAAGCGACTGGTAATTTAACCGATGTTGATTTACGTAATCTTGAAGAAAGACTTATCTATTTAAGAAATTTGGATGAACGTGAACAAACAGTTTTAAAATCTATTGAAGAACAAGGGAAACTTACTGATGAATTAAAGGATAAAATATTAAACGCTGCAACGTTAAGTGAAGTTGAAGATTTATATCGTCCTTATAAACCAAAGAAGAAAACTCGTGGTTCAATTGCGCGAGAAAAAGGACTTGTTCCGCTTGCAAAAACAATAAAAGAGCAGGTTTCCGTACCTGATTTTGAAGAATACGTAAAAAGTTTTATTAATGAAGAAAAGAAAGTTAATACAAAAGAAGACGCTCTTAATGGAGCTCTAGATATCATTAGTGAAGATATTAGTGATGTTGCTGATTATCGAAAGTATATAAAACTTTTTATCTTTAATAATGGGTTAATTGTTACTAAGGAAGCACAAAAAGATGAGAAGGATACATATGCAATGTATGCTGATTATAAAGAGACAATAAAGTCTATTCCTGCTCATAGAATTCTTGCTATTAATCGTGGCGAAAAAGAAAAATGTCTCAAAGTGAAGCTCGATTATCATGATCAATTTATTAATGATCATATTGCTCAGGATGTTATTAAAAAAGATTTATATAAAGAGTATTTACATAATGCAATTGACGATAGTTTAAAAAGACTTATTTTACCAAGTGTTGAAAACGAAATTCGTTCAGATTTATTTAGTAAAGCCGAAGATAAATCAATTGAAGTTTTTAAAAAGAACTTATTTCAACTTTTAATGTATCCACCAGTTAAAGGTAGAGTAATTTTAGGATTTGACCCTGGGTTTAGAACTGGTTGCAAGTATGCTCTTGTCGATAAAAATGGTGTTCCAAGTTTGATTGGTCACTCATTTATTACTGCGAATTCAAGTAATGAAGTTGAACGTTCAGTAAAAGAAATTACTAATGTTTTGAAGAATAATAAAATTGATTATATTGCATTAGGAAATGGGACAGCATCGAGAGAATCTGAAGTTGTTTTAAATAAAATAATTAAAGATAACAATTTTGATACTAAGATTTTTATTGTTAATGAAAGTGGTGCTTCTGTATATAGTGCATCTAAGCTTGGTGAACAAGAATTCCCTAAACTTGCAGTTGAAGAACGTAGTGCAATTTCATTAGCAAGACGTGTTCAAGACCCACTTGCGGAATTAGTTAAAATTGATCCAAAAGCAATTGGTGTTGGACAATATCAACACGACATGGATGAGAAGAAACTTGATTTTAGTTTAAGTAATGTTGTTCAAGATGCTGTTAACGATGTTGGAATTAACATAAATACAGCTTCAGTCAGTTTGCTTAATTATGTTTCTGGTATTTCAAAGAGTTTAAGTAAGAGCATTTATGACTATCGAGTTAAAAATAAAGCTTTCCTTACTCGTGAAGAATTTAAGAAAGTAAAAGGAATGGGCGAGAAAGCCTTTGAACAATGTGCAGGTTTCTTAAGAATTATTGATGGCAAAAATCCATTAGATAATACAAGTGTTCACCCAGAAAGTTATGATGTAGCCAATAAAATTATCAAATTATGTTCTATCGATTTAGTAAAAGATTCTGATGAAGAAAGAAATCAAAAACTTGATAAATTTAATAGTGTCGCATTCATGCAACAAGAAAAAATAGGCCAAGAAACTCTTAAAGATATTATTGAAGAGTTAAGAAAACCTGGTAGAGATATTCGTGATGAAGTAAAACTTGTTGAACTAAATAATGATGTCAAAGATATTAAAGATTTAAAAGTTGGCATGATTTTAAATGGAACAGTTAGAAATATAATGGATTTTGGGATCTTTGTTGATATTAACGTTCACCAAGATGGTTTAGTCCATATTAGCGAACTCGCAAATCATTTTGTCAAAGATCCAGGTGAATTATTTAATGTTAACGATATTGTTAAAGTTAAAGTAATTGGCGTTGATGTAGCAAAGAAACGAATTAGTCTATCAATTAAACAGGTTGAAAAGTAGTTATAAAAAAGTAGAATATAGATATTCACGATACCTCATTTGAGGATTGTAGAAAGGAATTTTTATGGTATTAACTGTAGATTGTGGCAATACTTTAATAAAATTAGGATTATTTGATGGCGATTCACTATGTAACGTCTTCAAAATCAATACTAATCGAAATCGAAGTAGTGATGAGTACGCCAAAGAAATGAAGGATCTCATCAAAGTTGATAGTTTAGATGGAGCAATTGTTTCGAGTGTTGTGCCTCTTTTGACTCATGAATTAGTTTCAGCTATTAAACGAGCGTTTAAAGTAAATCCGCTCGTTGTAAATAAAGAATTAAAGACTAAATTACCTATTAAAATAGATAATCCTTCCGAACTTGGAAGCGACCTTTTATGTGGAGCTGTGGGCGCTTTGAAAAAATATAAATGCCCATTAGTTATAGCTGATTTAGGTACCGCAACTAAAATGTTTGTTATTGATAAAAATGGAAACATGATTGGTGGCATGATTTCAAGTGGAATGAAGATTAATCTTGAAGGATTAGTGCATAATACCGCTCAATTAATGGAGACTCCATTAGAAAAACCAAAAAGAATTATTTCAAAAAATACAAAAGAATGTATTCAATCAGGAATTGTTTATGGTCAAGCATTCATGGTAAGCGAATTTGCTAGACGTATGGAACAAGAAATTGGATACGAATTAGGGCGTGTTTTAACTGGTGGTTTTAGCGAAGTTATTAAAGACCAAATCGTCTGTTTTCATTATGAACCAAATTTGACGCTTGAAGGTTTATTTGAAATTTATAAGATGAATAGGTAGTTTTATGAAAAATAGAGCTTTACTAAAACAAATGGCAATTGATGCCTTGTTTATTGCGTTAATCGCAATTTTCACTTATGTCCCATATACAGGATACATTACTGTTGGACTAATTTCATTTACTACAATACATATTATTGTTCTTTTAGGAGCCGCATTATTTGGCTATAAAAGAGGTTTGTTATATGGTTTTGTTTTTGGATTATTGAGTTTAATTAAAGCGGTAGGATATCCTTCAACTGCTGATTATTTATTTTTAAATCCTTTTGTATCGGTTTTACCACGTGCATTATTTGGTTTAATTTCAGGATTAGTTTTTGATGTACTTAAAAAACATACTAAACCAAAAACCTTTAATGGATTAATGTTTCCGCTTTGTGGAGCATTAACTTTCCTTCATACTTTATTAACTCTAACTTGTCTTTATGTTTTTGGTGTTTTAGATATTTTTTCAATTTCAAAGTATCTTGGCTTGAGTTCAATTATTGAAGCAATCAATAATGGATATTCATCTCTTTGGGGATTTATCGGTGGATTTTTAGCGATAGGATCCGTTTTTGAGATAATTATTGCGATTATTGTCGTTCCTTCTATTTACTTACTTGTTAAATCAAATTATGATATAAATAGTGTTGAAAAAACAAATAAAAGTTAGATACAGAGGATAAATTATGGATTACAAAAAACTAGTCGAAGGTTACAACGAGATAGCAACCAAAACACTACAAGGTCTTATTAAGATTGATAGTGTTTATGACCAGAAAAGTGTTTCAGTAGAGAAACCTTATGGTGAAGGTGTGGCTAAAGCTTTTGAATATATGAAAAAACTTGCAACTAACGATGGTTTTAGTGTTGATATGTGTGATGGCCATTGTATTGAAATATCTACTGGAAGTGGAGAAAAAACGATTGGTATTTTTGCACATTTAGATGAAGTTCCTATTAGTGGCGATTGGAAATATCCCCCATTTGGTGGAGAAATTCATGATGATGTTATGTATGGTAGAGGAACTAGTGATGATAAAGGTCCTGCAATTGCTGCTTATTATGCATTAAAAGCATTAAAAGATAATAATTTGATAAATGGTTTTAAGGTTAAACTTGTTTTAGGGGGAGATGAAGAAAGAGGTTCTTCATGTCTTGCTTATTATTTTCATACTTTACATAAACCTGATGTTACTTATGGTTTTACGCCTGATGGCGATTTCCCATTAATTTATGGCGAAAAAGGGATTCGTGATTACACTTATAAAGGTCACGTTAAACTTGGACCAGTTATTTCAATTAAAGCTGGTGTTGCGCCAAATGCTGTTATTGATAGCGCAATAGTTAGAACCAAAAATGGTAAAGAATTAAAAGAATATTTAGAAAATAAAAAGAATATTAAATATAAAATCGTTAAAGAAGAAGATAATGATATTATTACTGTTGAATTTATAGGTGTATCCGCACATGGATCAACTCCAGAACTTGGAATAAATGCAGGTTTAATTATGTGTAATGCTTTAGGCGATTGCTTTAATATTCCATTATTGTTAGATTTTGCTAAAAAATATAAAGATCCAAATGGCCGTAATTTAAATGCTTGTTATGAAACTAAATATCTTGGATTAACAACCTATAATGTTGGCATGATTTCTTATAAAAACGAGATGTTCAATTTTGTAGTTAATTTTAGATACCCAGAAAACGTTAATAGTGATGATGTGATTTCGCAAATTCAAGCTAATTCTAATTTACCAATTTTCCCAGATGAAATACCTGCTCCTGTTGTTTATTTTGATCCAGATAAAACTGAATTTATTAAAGTACTTGCTAAGGTTTACGTTGATGAAACTGGCGATACTAAAAATAAACCAATGACTATTGGTGGCGGAACTTACGCTAAAGAAGCAAAGAATACTGTTGCTTTTGGTTCTCATTTCCCTGGCAAAGAAGATAGAATTCATGGTGCTGATGAAAAGATTGATATGGAAGATTTCTTAGGTAGCATGCCACTTTATGCACATGCAATCTATGCTTTAGGTAATATTAAATAATGCGTGTAAAGTTTAAAAGATGGGCTGTTGATTATTTAGAAGAATCTAAAATAAATCAATTTAATTTATTAGATGAGGATAAAGAAAAAATATCCTCTTTTATTTGCGAAAAAAAGACGTTTATTGAAATAGGTCCTGGTAAGGGCGAATTCATTTTAAGTCTTGCTGCTAGGTTTCAAAATTACAACTTTATTGTTATTGAACTAAATAAAACAATAGCTGGAATTTGTTTAAAGAAAATTGATGAATCTAAACTAACTAATGTGAAACTAGTAGCTGGAGATTTTTATAAATTTGCTAATCAAATTGAGAAGAATTCGATTGAAGGTTTATTTTTAAATTTTAGTGATCCATGGCCAAAACATCGTCATGAAGGGCGAAGATTAACCAGTGAAAGATTCTTATTGAATTACGCTTATATATTAAGAATTGGAGGGAAAATATATCAAAAAACTGATAATTTTAATTTATTTTCTTATTCTTTAAGCATGTATGAAGAGTGTAATTGGCCTATAATCCAAAAAGATTTAGAGTATAATAAACTAGATGATTTTGATGCTGAAACTGAATATGAAATTAAATTTAAATCAAAAGGCAACAAAATATATCGAGTAATTGTTGAAAATACAAAAGATACAAAAGTTAGGGAACAAGAAAATGAAATACGCGATTTATTATAACTACAAAACTGTTGGTGATGTTTTACTTATTGTTTTTGATGCAAACAAAAACCCTAACAAAATAATTAAAAAAGATGATGTTGTTGCCTTATATAAAGATAATGAATTAGTTGGCTATAATATTATTGATATAAGCGAACTAGTAAAAATTAAAGTAAATGGTTTATTACCAGTTGTTAATGAAAAGCTTTTAGCAATCATTAATGATAAATTAAAGAATGCAAATTTTGAACCATTGCCAGAACAAAAAGAATCTGGATTTAAAGTTGCAGAAATTGTTGAATGTGAAGAACATCCTGATTCAGAACATTTGCATGTTTTAAAAGTAAATGTTGGCGAAGAAAAACTTTTAGATATAGTATGCGGTGCTTTTAATGCACGTGTTGGGTTAAAGTGCGTGTGTGCGACTCCATATGCATTCATGCCTAATGGACAACAAATTATTCCTGAGAAATTACTTGGGATTCAATCTAATGGAATGTTATGTAGCGGTCGAGAACTTAATCTTCCTGGTTACGAAAACAAACATGGTTTATTAGAGCTTGATGATAATTATATGATTGGTAGCGATTTTTTTAAGGAAATGTAACATTTTTGGAAAATCGTGTAAATTTTCAGTAAAGTTTTCATTTTTTTTACAAAATGGTATAATATTCATGGTTGGGAGGATGTAACTATGGATAACTTAAAAGACCGTGTGACGATTTATGAAGTAGCAAAAGCTAGTGGAGTATCTCTAGCTACAGTTTCTCGTGTAATTAATAATAGTGATTCTGTTAAAGATCAAACGAAGAAAAAGGTTTTAGCTGTTATTAAAAAACTTGGATATAAACCTAGTGGTTTAGCTCAAGCTTTAGCAACGAATAAAACAACTAATATTGGTGTTATTATTCCAAGTGCAAACTATGTATATATTTCAAACTTACTCAATGGTATTTGTGAAGTTTGCCGTGATAAAGGATTTAGTGTTTCGCTTTATACAACGTCTCATTCAAGAGAAGACGCATTATCTTGCCTTGAAAAGGTAATTAAATCACATGTCGATGGTGTCATTGTTTTTGATGATGAATTAGGGCCAGATGATTTAGTTATTTTTAACTCTTATGCAGTGCCTGTTATTGCAATTAATAACAATTTTACTGCTAGTAAGATTGGTTCAATTAGTTTTGGTTATGAACATTTAATCAAATCTATTATCAAAGACTATTTCAACCGTGGAGATAAGAAGATGACTTTCTTACATGTTCATAATGCCGGTCAACTTTTAGCTCGTGTTGAAAACGCATTTATTAAGACTCATATTGAAGTTGATAGAGAGTATGATATTATGAATTGTGATGATAGTTATACTAGAACCTATCGAGACTTTATGGAAAGATTTAAAACAACCCATAAGGAATATGTTATTGCTTATCGTGATTCAATTGCGGCTGCTGTACTTAATGCAGCAACTGATAGTGGACTTAGAGTTCCAGAAGATATTGAAGTCCTTTCAATTATTGGAACCAAATATAGTAATATTATTCGTCCACAAATTAGTAACATGTTTATCGATAATCAAGAAGTTGGTCGTAGAGCGATGTATATGCTTATTGATTTAATTAATGACCAATTAGTAGACAAACAATATAAGTTTGAATCAGTTTATATCAAAAAAGATTCAACTCGTTTCTAATAATTAGTATAATAATTTAGTATTGTCTAGGAGGACATTTTATTATGGATATTTACGATACGTTTATTCGTTCGATTACAGATTTTCCTATTAAAGGAATTAATTTCCGTGATATTACTCCGCTTTGCGCTAATGGTGATGCATTTCACCAAGTAATAATGGATTTAAATAAAGAATTACCATCATATGATAAGTACGATAAAATCATATGTGCTGAAAGTAGAGGATTTATCTTTGGAGCTCCACTTGCAAGTTCAAACAATAAAGGTTTAGTTCTTGCGCGAAAACCTGGAAAACTTCCAAAGGTCGGTTATCGTGAGACTTATAAACTTGAATATGGTGAAAATACAATTGAAATACCAGAAGGAGCAATTAAACCTGGTGATCGAGTTATCATTCTTGATGACTTAATTGCGACTGGTGGTAGTGCTAAAGCAATGGTGGATTTAGTTCGTCAAGCTGGTGGCACACCAATTATGGCTTTATTCTTAATCGAACTTCGTAGTTTACAAGGATATAAAAAGCTTGGTATTCCAACAAAAGCAATTGTTAGTTATGGACTTCATCAAGGTGATTTACTTCAAATTGATAATAACCACGAAAATTTGGTTAGATTTGTTTCAAAAGCCAGTGAAGAAGAGCTCAATTGCAAAGATAAAAATGATAAAGATTTAATTATAAATAAGAAAGATATTATTTCAATCGTTCAAAAGGATGCTGATGGACGTTTGACATATGTGAGGTATAGAGATTAGTTATGGCAAATATTATAGATGATTTGAATTGGCGTGGACTTATTAAAGATTATAGTGATGAAAATAAGATGAAGGAGTTACTTGATACTCCACAAACCATATATTGTGGTTTCGATCCAAGTGCTGGTAGTTTACACATTGGCAATTTTGTTATGATTTCAATTTTAATGAGATTACAACAAGCTGGTCATAGAATTATCGCTGTAGTTGGTGGAGCAACCGGAATGATTGGTGATCCAAGTGGTAAGAGTAAAGAAAGAAATTTACTTGATAAAGATACCGCAAAAAAGAACACTGAATCAATTCGTAATCAATTATCAAAATTCTTAGATTTAGAAGATCCTAAAAAGGGTATTTTAATCAACAATTATGATTGGTTATCAAAGATTAGTTTACTTGATTATCTTCGAGACTATGCGAAGTATTTCAATGTTAACTATATGATTAACAAGGATATTGTTAAGAGCAGATTAGAAGCAGGAATTAGTCTTGCAGAATTCTCTTATATGACTCTTCAATCAATTGATTTTTTACATCTTCACCAAAGTGAAAAATGTAATATTCAAATTGGCGGTAGTGATCAATGGGGAAATTTAACTGCTGGTCTTGAATTAATTCGTAAACTTGAACCAGAAGCAAGATGCGAAATTATGACTGCAAATTTAATTACTCGTAGTGATGGTAAGAAATTTGGAAAATCTGAAGATGGTGCTTTATTTTTAGATTCTAAACTTACGTCGCCTTATAAACTTTATCAATTTTTTATTAATCAAAGCGATGAAGATAGCGTAAAGTATTTAAAAGTTTTCACTTTCTTATCAAAAGAAGAAATTACTGAAATTGAAAAAGAACATTTAGCAAATCTTGGTCAAAGAATTGCCCAAAAACGTTTAGCCTATGAAGTCACAAAAGAAATTCATGGTGAAGAAAAAGCTAATGAAGCAATTGCGATGAGCGAATGCTTATTTAAAAATGATTTTTCATCTTTAAAAGAAGACCAAGTTGAAGAATTATTCCCAAAAAATATGATTATTAATATGGATAAGGAATTACCTTTAGCAGATTTACTTGTTGAAACCAAAGCTGCTCAATCAAAACGAGAAGCTCGTGAGTTTATAAAAAATGGCGCAATTTTAATTAATGGCAACCAAGAAAAAGATGAAAATAAAGTCTTTGGTGCCAAAAATGGATTATTTAATAAGTATCTTATCTTAAGACGTGGTAAGAAAAATTATTATTTAATTAAGTACTAGATTTAAGTATAAAATTAACAAAATTCCATGCTTTTACCGCATGGAATTTTTTTGTAGCATAAATGCGACAATAAAAAAGGAACCCGAAGGTTCCTTCAATTTGCTTAAAACTATAATAAACGGTTGTAGTATTCAACGATTTGAGATTCTTGAATATCTTGTGGTAATTCAGTTCTTTCTGGTAATCTTAAATACTTTGAAGCCATCTTTTCCTTATCAGTTTCGACGTACTTAACGGTAACTGGGTGGGCTTCTAATGAAGCTTTGATAACAGCCATTGATTTGCTGTTGTCTTTGACACTAATTACATCGTTAACATCGCAAAGTGAACTTGGAATATCAACTTTCTTTCCATTAACACAAATGTGTCCGTGGTTAACAAGTTGTCTAGCAGCTTTACGAGTTGAAGCGAAACCTGCACGATAAACGAGGTTATCTAATCTTGATTCAAGAATTCTCATGAAGGCAAGACCAGTAACAGCTTTTGACTTAGTAGCAATGATGAATAATCTACGGAATTGTCTTTCGTTAACTCCATACATTGATCTTAACTTTTGCTTTTCAGCTAATTGTTTACCATATTCAGATTGTTTCTTCTTATCTTGTCCGTGTTGACCTGGAGCATAGGCTCTCTTTTTAAGTTCAACTCCGCTTTCAAGAATAGAATAGTTTAAACGTCTAGATTGCTTCCAAATTGGTTTAGTATTTTTCATATGTAAATACTCCTTTCTTTATATACGCACATAAAGATTGGATTCAAATTCCATTCTTCGACTGAAGTAATTAGAGATTTCACCTTTTAAGCGTAGGTTACTTTGCTTCCATATAGGTTACTTCATCAGACAAGAAGTATTTAAATGCTTCACTTATATGCTCAAAAATTATACAAAGTTAAGGCCATCTTTGCAAGTTTTAATTCATTTTTCTTTTGTGTTTTATTGACTTCACAGGTATTTTACCAAAAATATCATATCTAGTGGGCATTTTTTAATATAAAAATATATGATTTTGAATAGTAAATAAGTTCCTTTTAGTATAAAATACTAAATGTAAGTAAGAAGGTAATAATATGAACGGAAATAACGCAAATCAAAATACTGGCATGATTATACTAATTGTTGCCTGCATAATTGTTGGGATAATTTTAATAGTAACGGCTTGTCTTTTACTAGATAAATATGTTTTTAGTAAACGAAGATGCAAGAAAAATCTCAAAGCACTTGAAAGAAAGTTTGAGTATTTACATGCTTTGTTAACTGGTCAAGATTATCAATATGTTCAAAGAATTGAAATTATTTCTCGTACAAACTTACTTTATAGTGATATTTATAGCGTTTACTTCAAACGTTATAAAGATATCCGTGATACTCAAGAAGTTGCTTATCAAAATGTTTTAAATGAATTAACTCATCTTTTAGATAAATCAAATGTTAAAGAATTTAAGAAAACCTATCGTAATTCAGCAAAGGTTTTTGCTGCTTATGAAGAATTGGTTAATAACTTTAATAGTGATTTGATGGGCGTTATTAAGCCTGAAGAAGATGCTAGACAAAATAGCTTGGGTTTAAAGGATGCTTATCGTGATGTTAAATCAAAATATAATTCAAAAGAAGAAGAATTAGCCTTTGTTAACGATACTTTTAGTAAGGTATTTACTGCTCTTGATGAGAGATTTACCCGTTTTGAAGCATTAATTGAAACCGCTGATTATGATGAAGCAAATAATTTATTACCTGAAATTAGTGATGTTATTAAAGCTTGCGATAAATTAATTGATACAGTTCCACCTTTATTAAAAAGAGCGAACGAAATTATTCCAGATGAATTAAAAGCTGCTAGTGATCATTATGACAAGATGATTAGTGAAGAATTCCCTCTTAAACACATTAATTTTGATCGAATTAAAAACGATGTTGAATTAGGATTAGGTGAAATTCAAAGCAATCTTAAAGATCTAAAGATTGCTAATTGCGATAGTCGTCTTAATGATTTAGAAGATGAAATTAAAGAAGTTGAAGAATTACTTGCAAAAGAAGAAGCGGCTGCTCAAGAGTTCAATGAAAATTGCGACCGAATCTATGGTTCTTTCAATAATCTTGAAAAAGAATTTATTAAGGTTAGAAATAATCTTGCTAAATATTCTAAATTTTATATTGTCGATGAAGCGCATTTACAAGAATTAAAAGATATTCAAAAAGAACTCGATGATGTTAGTAAAGATAAACGAAGACTTGATATGTATGTCCATTCACTTGAGAAAACTCCATATACAGTTTTAATTGTTAAGATGAGAGATTTAGATAACGGAACCAAGGATTTATTCAATAGATTTAATAAATTTAAGGAATATTTAGCTTCTCTTAAGATTGATACTGAAAATGCTTTTGTTACAATTAATAACTTATACTTCAAGTTAAAAGAGCACGAAGAAACCTTACGTAATTTAAATAACGAAGATTTTAGTGATAAGTTCAATGATGATTTAGATAAATCTTATAAAATTATCGATGATACCTCAATTTTACTTAAGACCATTCCAATTAATGTTAACTTAGTTAATGCTAATATTCATGAATTAAATGATAAAACTAATTTAATATTTACTCGTACTGATGAAGCTAAAAAATATTATGATCTTGATCAAGAAGAAATTATGTTTATGAATCGTGAAAGAGTTAAATTCAGTGATGTTAATATTCAACTTTCACAAGCAGAGAATTTATTCTTAAATGGTGATTATGCTCAATGTTATCAAATGGCAGAAGATGTCATGAAGAAGATTGAAGCAAAAGATAACTTAGAAGAGCAAAACTAGTATGATTTATTTCGATAATGCCTCAACTACCGCACCTCGATGCGAAGTTTTAGAAGAGTTTAATCGTGCCTCAAAAGAGAACTTTGCTAACCCAAATTCTATTCATCGTTTAGCTATGGAAAATAACGCTAACATCGAAAGAATTAAAAATAATATTTTAAAGAATCTTGGATTAAGCCAAAGAATGTATGATGTTATTTTTACAAGTGGTGCAACTGAATCAAATAACCTTGGTATAAGAGGCTTTTGTTTACGTAATAAAAAAAGATTTAATCATATAATGACTTCTGTTTATGAGCATTCTAGTGTTTTAAATGTTTTTAAAGAACTTGAAGAAGAAGGTTTTAAAGTTGATTACATCAAAGTAAATAAAGATGGTGTTATCGATTATGATGACCTTAAAGCACATCTTGATGGTAAACCAGTATTTGCGTCTTTTATGTGTGTTAATAACGAGATTGGAACTGTTAATAATTTAGCTGAATTAAGAAAAATAATTGGACCAGATAGTGTGTTACATAGTGATTTAGTTCAAGCAATTGGTAAAACTAAAATTGATTTTAGTGTTTTAGATTTATTTACTTTTACTGCTCATAAAATTAATGGTTTAAAAGGTTGTGCGGTTTTAATTAAAAAGAAGAATATTCAAATTGAGAAGATTTTATTTGGTGGCGAACAACAAGGTGGGATTCGTGGTGGAACCTTAGATTTTCCATCAATTAGTGCTTTTAATGTTGCTCTTGAGCTCTTAAAAAAAGAAGAGAATGATGAATATAATCGCGTTAATGAAATTCGTAATTATTTAATTAGTGAACTAAAAAATATACCTGGAGTTGTAATTCATGGATTTAAGAGTTGCTGCCCATATATTTTAAATATTAGTTTAGTTGATAAAAAAGCTTCGGTTGTTGTTGAAGGTTTATCGAATAAAGATATTTTTGTTAATAGTGAATCAGCATGTTACTCAAAACGTGATGCAAAAAGTTATGTTCTTGAAGCGATTGGTTGCGATGATAAAGAAGCAAGTAATCCAATTAGAATTTCTCTTGGTAGAACAAATACTATTGATGAGGCCCATATTTTTGTAAAAGAGTTTAAAGAAATTTTAGACTCTATTAGGAGTTAATATGAACTATAATTCTATAATTATTCGTTTTGGTGAGATGTCGACAAAAGGGAGAAATAAAAAAGATTTTATTTTTTCTTTAGCACGTTCAATTCGTGATAATTTAAAACCTTTTGAAGACAAATATTCGATGCTTATTCGTCATGATCATATTTATATTGATTTAAAAGAAGATAATTTAGATATTATAAAAGAACTTAAAGAAATTCCTGGAATGTATAGTTTTTCTTTATGCTTAAAAGTTACTGATGCAATTGATTTAGATTCGATTAAAGAAATTGTTTTAAAAGAAATCAAAACTGAGCCAGGGAAAACTTTTAAGATGAATACCCGAAGAATTGATAAATCTTATCCTTATACAAGTGATGATATTAATCGAGAGATTGCTGGTTACATTTTAGGAAATAGTGATTTAAAAGTTGATGTTCATAAACCTGATATTTTATTTGGTATTGAAATTCATAGCGAAGGATTTTATTTATTTACTCAAACTATTAAAGGAATGGGTGGATATCCAAAAGGTTCGATTGGTAGAGGACTAATGATGATTAGTGGTGGAATTGATTCACCAGTTGCGTCATTTTTGCTTCTAAAACGTGGAGTTGAATTAAGTTTCATACATTATGCTTCACCTCCATATACAAATAGTGGAGTTATTCAAAAACTTGTCGATTTATTAACAGTTTTAACTGAATATCAAACTAAAATTAAGCTTTATATCGTTCCATTTACTAAACTTCAAGAAGAAATCTATAAATATAGTGATGAAGGTTATCCAATTACGATTATGCGTCGAATGATGTATCGAATTGCAGTGAAGTTAGCTGCTGAAAAACATATTCCAGTAATTTGTACTGGAGAATCCATTGGCCAAGTTGCAAGTCAAACTCTAGAAAGCATGAACGTAATTAATGAAGTTACAAATATGCCAGTTATTAGACCATTAGCAACAACAGATAAAGTTGATATTATTAAAATTGCTAAAGATATTGGTACTTATGATATTTCAATTCGTCCATTTGAAGATTGCTGCACTATCTTTGCACCTGTAAAACCAAAGACAAGCCCTCATCTTGATGTTTGTGTTGAAATTGAAAAGAAATTTGATTATGAGACACTTGTCGATGATTGTGTTAAAAACGTTGAACTTAAAGAAATTAAGCGAGACCTATAGAAATCAACAACAAAAAAAGACAGCATATATTGCTGTCTTTTTAATTTTTATGATTTAGAAGACTAGGCTTTTTTAGAAATAGCAACTAAAGCTTTGAATCCTTCTGGATCATGGATAGCGATTTCGCTTAACATCTTTCGATTTACATCGATTTTGTTAACCTTTAAACCATGCATGAACTTGCTGTATGAAATATCATTCATTCTGCAAGCAGCATTAATTCTCTTAATCCATAACTTTCTGAAGTCATTCTTTCTATCTCTTCTTGAAACATAAGCATAACGGTTACTATGCATGACTTGCTCTTTGGCAGTCTTGAATAATAAATGTTTACTTCCGAAGTAACCTTTAGCTTGTTTTAAAACTCTTTTTCTTCTTAAATGTGTAACTTTTCCACCTTTGACACGCATATTTGGTTCCTCCTATTTTTGAATGAGATATTTAATTCTCTTGTAATCAGATTGACTGACTGAAGTTGTCTTCATTAAATGTCTCTTTTGTTTTGTTGTCTTATGTCTCATGATGTGATTAACATAAGCATGATGTCGTCTAACTTTTCCCGTACCTGTGACACTAATTCTCTTTAAAAGTGCACGTTTTGATTTCATTTTTGGCATAAAAATTTCCTTTCTCTTCCTACTTTTTGGTTTTGCTATTTACGATGCAGGATAACCAACGCCCATCAAGCAATGGTTTATCTTCAACTGTACCGTAATCTTTAACGTAGTCTAAGAACTTATTTAAAACTACTTCTCCAACATCAATGTGGGCCATTTGTCTACCTCTATAGCGGACTCTGACCTTAAGTTTATTACCTTCTTGTAGGAATTTTGTTGCTGCTTTCACTTTAGTTAATAAATCATGTTCACCGATTTGTGGAGTAAGTTGAATTTCCTTAAGCTCTATAATCTTCTTCTTTGAGTTGACTTTGTTTTGTCGTTCTTGTTTTTGTTGCTCAAAACGATATTTTCCATAATCAATCAATTTGCAAACTGGAGGATTTCCATTTGGTGCGACACAAAGTAAGTCTAATTCATATTCTTCAGCTTTCTTCATGGCATCATAACGGCTTAGTACTCCGAGTTGTTCTCCATTAGGTCCAATTAAACGGACTTGTGGAAAATGAATTCTTTCATTAACAATGTCACCATTATACTTATCGTATCTTGGTTTTCGATCCATATTTGGATTATTAAACGTAGCTATAAATTACTACCTCCCAATAAATAAAAAACGCACTGACCTAGAAGTAGTGCGCTCATTAACAAATATAATTTTAGTAGCTATATGACCAATTTACCAAGTAAATCTGGTGAGAAGCGAGCGCATCTCTTTCTACGTACTTTAATATAATATAGAGATTGACTTCGAAAATCAAGGATATTTCTAATTTTATACACAAATACACTAATTTTGTGAATTTTAGGTTTTTTTAAGAAAATAACTAAATATTTGCAATTCCTCACGATACTACTTATGAAAGGTGCAAATATGCTACTTTTCACAATAGTGGGTGGATGGTGGAGCTTTGGAGGACGCTCTCCATAGATTCAAAGTTAATGGCAAAGAAATTTGCCCTTAAAATTAAAATGTTACGGGCCAAAATATGGCTCGTAACAAGAATTTACATTTATATCTTACTGAGAAAGTAAGATAAAAGCAAGCCATCCACTTGCTTTGGGCATTCTCTAATAAAAAAAGATGTAGTCAATTTGGCATTTTGTACCAAAATCCAGTGAACTTAATCACCACCCTACATGTTTATTTATTAAATCAAATTAATTGTTTACCGTCAAGTGTGCCATATTTTTCATATAGTCTATAAATTTATTTGTTTTGACGATTTAAGTAAGTTAATTTAAGCTTTTTTTATATTGCTATTCACTAGTTCAATTGCTTGCTTTCCAGTTATATAATCAATATTCATTTCAAGTATTGTTAAAGCGTTCATAGATGAATTAATCTCTTTGTCGCGTGATTCGATAGTTTCTTTTGGTGAATACTTTGTGGCAAGTGTGCGAATCGCATTTAGTTTAGTGCTTTGATTGTTAACGATATTAACTTTTCCATAAACGATAACGCTTTTAAAAAAAGTAGTAAATTTTTCAGGAACAATTTGATCTTTATCTATTACGCAAAAAGAGACCATATTATTCTTTTTTAATGCTTCAATTTTCTTTCCTTCTCCAGCGCCATGAAAATAGATTTTATTGTCGTCATAAACATAACTAATTGGAACAGCATATGGGTAGCCATTTTCAACTTCAATTGCTAAAACGCCACTAG
>Ga0265294_10003383_pt1 | contig 20417 bp, 26 predicted proteins | sample MunlanPumphouse3_FD_192504 | JGI IMG/M metagenome (GOLD analysis project Ga0265294, IMG submission 192504) | Groundwater microbial communities from a municipal landfill in Southern Ontario, Canada - Pumphouse #3 | ecosystem: Environmental > Aquatic > Deep subsurface > Groundwater | place...
ACTGACAGCTCTAGACGGATAGTTGTGATATATCTGTGCTTTATTAGTAACTACACATATACGCCAATGCTTACCATTTTGAGAACTAGTCATATTACGAGTCCAAGGTAGTATATACACCCCTTGGATTGTAGAATCTACCATTAAATTTGGAAAATTAGTATCATTAAAAGCAACTGTTCTCCAAATATTATTATTTAGCCCATTGATTGATATATACAATTCTGTTTTTTCATTATTTATAGCAACAGCAATAGTTCTATGAGTGGCAACTATTTGTTTATCGCTACCATCCCATTCCCAAACTTGATATTTTGCCTTATCTACGACTTTTTTATATGTGCTAGGCAGAGGAATAAGATTAGGTTTTTCAGTCACCCTTAATACGTCATTGCCATTTTCGTCTTGTATGATATTACTACCCGAGAGTTGCACAAGGTTGGGACCAGTCTGCAGCTGCTTAATGAGCCCTTTTAGGAGGGCAATCTCTGACGCCGCGAGAGTAGGATCTGTTACTGCAGCGTCGCCCTTAGCCCCTATGGCCACAATACGTCCGTCTTGTGCTGTGGTTGGCATTGGGTTTGTTGCGCTAACCGGCACCCATATCCCGGCTGCGTTTTTTACACAGCTGCCAACAAGTGTTAGGTACTCATCTAAACTGGGCTCAAAAAAAGCGGGGGTTATTTGAGTTCCTTTAGGCGGCATTATTCTCCCTCCCTCGAGAGCTCGGCAACAACTTTGTTTGTTGTACCCGGGTTACTCTGGTCAATACCCACCTTTGGTGCAGCAACCGAAACCCCTGTTGCCCAATCGCTTACATTTTTCCAGTAATCCCTAAGCATTGATAAAGTTATACCCATTATCTATCAACTCCCTTTCAAAGATTCAAGGCCCCCGGATAGCCGGAGGCCCTTTCCTTGCTTCGCATTTTTAGTCTACTGTGCAGCAGGAATTAAATCTGTCCTGCCTTTTTCGGTTAGGTAAGCATCAATCCCGGCTTTAAGGTCAGGTCGCTTACTCATCACATAGGTATAAGTGTACACACCATCAATGATTCGCTGTGCCATATAGTTTGCCATATTTATACCCCCATATTTAAGATTATATCGTCCAGAGCAGCCTGAATAAGAGCTTGGTTTGTTTGCAACTGTTCAAGCTCGGTAGGCTGTCGTGTAGCCAGTATTGTATCTTTTGCAGCAAGGTATTCAGCTTCGGTAAGCACCGTTATATCAGTTCCAGATTTTTCTTCATTGCTTTGTACTAAACAAAGATTATTACTAAAATCATAAACCTGGCTACCAGCAATAAACAGCGATATATCTAATCCTTTGTAATCGGCAGTACCATTAGATTGTACTAAGTTAGAGATTTGATAATAATGCACTTTACCATCTCCTTTTAATTTAATAAATCTTTAATAATCTCAAAAACACTTGCAGCAGATGTCGTTATCGAGTTTGCGCTTAAATCAACTTTGGCAATAGTGGCAGTAGCAGGGTCGTGGTAATAGGAATATTGGCTACCGTCCTTTAAAAAATTAGTTGTTTTGTTAGGAGTATAGGTGACTCCTGCATAGGCCAATACCGTACCACTTGTGTTGACCATGTTCACCCTATCGGAAGCATTTCCCCCAACTAATTTACTATAAGTACTGGAATAAATCATCGGAATGTTATGGTTCATACTATAAACCGCATTCGTGAAGGTTACTAACAATGTTCCGGCATGATTGTATATTAAAACATTCGGTTGGGGATCATCCACTTGCCCCGATTGAACCGCATAATAGTCGCCCCCAACGCCACAATAGTCAATGCTTCCATCATAAAAACGGGTTATCAAGTTACCAGCATTATCATATATCCTTGCATCGTAACTCTTGCCCCAGCACTGATAACCTGGATAAGTTCCACACAACATCAGGCTTTCACTTATTGCAGCCGAAGGCATTACTGGCGTTATAACCGCAGTACCCACTAAACCAGTATCATTGTCGTTGCTGAATGTTTTTCCTGCTAGTACATTGGCAGCAACGGCATCACCTTCTGCACTAGCTTTGATAAAAAAACAATCTCCGGTTTCATCATACCAAACCGTATAGGCCTTTCCCGATATCAGTGTTGGTGCGGTTGTCCCTCCGGGTTTGTATAACGATTTGCTGTTTATAGTGGTTGCTGATCCACTATTTCCTGCACTTGCTATAAAAGTAATTGGATAACCGTCCACTAATGTTCCGCTGATAGTCAAGGTTATTGCTGTTGCAGTTCCTCCAGCTGCTTGATACACAGTATCGGCCAAATGCGTAGCAAGCGCATCAGCCTGGGCCTTGAGCGCCGCATCTATCACGTCGGCGTTTTCATTCAGATCAGACACCTTCACGTTGTCGGTTAGGTCTGGCTTTTTAAGGTTGTAATTAGCTGTGTATTGCATCTTTTCACCGTCCTTTAACTAAAAGTCTGCATTTCATCCCAACTCAATGGCGCTACATCACCCCAGTTCTTGTCCGTTAAAAATCCCCAGGTGTTGTAGGTGTAGTCATAGCTGAAGGCCAGGTGCGCCGGTTTGATTTCCTCCAGAATTGCACTCAAGTCCGTCATGTTCTCCGGGATGCCTTTAACCCCGGTAAACTTGACCCTAAAACTATAATTTGCGTTGTCCTCAATAACCTCAACTTCACCATTCGAAAAGGCTGCTGCTACACTTGCTATCATTGCCTTTGTGGTTGTTCCCAGTGCCCGGAGCTTTGCCCGTACCTTTTCCCTTCGGAAGTCATAGGGCTTTGCCTTGTCCGGTGTGATGCCCAAGTCAGCTTCCCACCGGCCGATATTCTCTACTACTGAATCCAGGAACATGCTATCCCGGACAGTATCGGCGTCGAATTCAAGCCGCCGTAATTCAGCAGTGACGGCCTTAAATAACGCCCTGATCACCTGGGATGGTTGGTAATAATCAGGCATATAACGGAGCATATTGCCCTGATAATCGCGCCTGGCTACGGAGACTGACACGATCATTTCTGATTCAGATTCTATGACTGCCGGAGAGAATACAACCTTGACCCCTTGCACTTGTAGGCTGCCGGATCCAAGTATGTCTGCCTGGCCGCGCTCAACTGCCACCCCGGTAGCCTGGAGCTCTCCTTCACCGGTCACCAGGGCAAATCTAAAGTCCCACCATTGATGCGGCGCCAGGTCTCCCCAAGTGAGGGCTTGTACCTCACCCCAGGTTGGCTTGCCTATTGCTGCGCCCATGCTACCACCTACTTCAGCCGGACTATGAGGTAATTTTGAGGAATCTTAAACTGGCTGCTGATGTCTATAGTCTTTTGAAATTCCAACGGCCCATGCCAGAGCAGATTCCCTTCGGCGGCTGCATCGTACAGCCCGATATGAGTGATCGTCCCCCAGTTAGCCATAGCAATAGGGAAAAGGACCTCGTTACTATTCGATGTTTGCCCATCCACCGGTGCGGTAAACGATGCCACTTGACGGACATAGGCCCCGCCGGCCACTTCACTACCGGTATCGGCATCAGTTGGGTCTGTTGTAAAAAGCCCGACATAAACCTTCGCAGGGCTAATATATGGTGTATTCCTCAGTACAGCATTTAGCAGTGCGTTTTCGAGATAATCGCTTAACTGGCTCAAATTCTCCACCTCCTACGTGATTGTTACGGTACCCAGGACGGCCACCTCAGTATCAGCTATTGCAATGTTAGCGGCCCCCTCGTTTACCGTCAAGCCTGAGTAGTCCAAGACTCCCTCAGTATCCAGAATGATACTGCCTATTTTTGCATAGCTGACATAGGTCTCGACGAAAGCAATGCTTTTTAGGTACTCTGCTATGTTGGTCTCGATGTATCCTTTTACCTGTTCGGCTGTGTATCCAGTTGCCAGGGTCAGGGTTGCCGCGATGTCAATATTCACCCCGGTGGCGCTTGCTACCGTGACCGTTGCCCCGATAGGTCGGACATCCTCTATATGATCGGCTACTGCTTGCAGGAGTTCGGCTCCTGGTGGTTGTTTATTGCTATCCAATATTACTACCTTAACTGTGCCCGGTCCGTCCCAGAGTGGGAATACCCTGGCATCACCTATACCAGTAACCTCTTTCACCCAGGCTAGGTAGTGATATTTGTTCCCGCTCGTGGGAGGGGTCCGGACCTTATCCAGGTACCGTTGCCGGAGTTCGCTATCTGGTTCGCCATCGTAGCCGTTGGCAAGTGGCGCCGCATTGGTTACTGCTGACAGGCCGGATATAGTTACCGGGAAAGACTTTATCGCTCCGGCTGGGCAGTTACCTATTACGCCATATTCATCGCATTCCACTATTGCCGTAGCTTGGGCAGTATCCCCAATGACTGCGGCTTCAATCACTGTATAAAAGGCTGTGTCGCTGGCCACCTGGGTGCCTACCTCAATCGTGGTCCCAGGCTGGCCAGTAATCGTTACTTGCCCGGTTGCTTTTGTGGCCGGCTTCCGGGTGATGCCTTGCTCAGCAACCTTGCGATCCAGGTAGACACCAGTAGCTGTCAAAGCAAAGCCTTCGTCCAGTATCTCCGCAATGTCGCCCCCCTGGGCTGCCAGCTCTATGCTCACAGCTTGAAGCACATCATAAAAAAAGGACCCTTCCGAAGTATCAAGCTCCGGGGGGACCCTGGCCAGCATCCTGGCTCTTATCTGTTCTGGCATTTACCATCTCACCCCCTGGCTAAAGGTAATGTCGTCTTTCAAATTCACATCGAACTCTACATCAAGATAAGGGTTGTCCTTAATGATTTTCCAATTGCTCAGGGACCGGATCCGGGGATGCCTGAGCAGCGCTTGGGTAATTTCCCGCCGGAGTTCAGCCTCCAGGAAGGCCCGCGGGTAATCATTTCCCATGATGAGGTCCTCGATAGTCACCCCGTACTCATCCTGGCCGGCTGGCTGCTCATAAATGCGAAACCTAAACTTCTCCGTCCGAAGGACCTTCTCTATCCAGACACGCAGAGCAGCCAGATCCTCGGCCGGGACCAGACGCCCATCCTTTAGGACAAACTCACCTTTCTGGAAATCATAGAGAAACGATGTACCCAGGTCGGTGGGCTGGGCCGATTCCGGTTGTTTAAATTCAAGCTGTGTAATTTCCGGTAGCATCATAGCCTCACCACCTTGTCTATGACAAAATACCGTTGCTCATCGGTCGAGGGAATCAATATCACTTCGTCCCCCGGTTTCAATGTGTCAGTATACTTCATTTTCCCGGTGGTCTTTTCTTGCCCCTCAAGTGACGTGGACTGCATTCCCCAAGTTTCTGATACTACCACCGGCTCCTCGGGAGGAGGCGGTTGGATAAGCGTTGTCTTACCGGCCGCACCTGTGATATCAATTTCACCAGTGATTTCAAGCTCCCGCTGGTAGTCAGCCAGAACGTGGGCGGCTATGATGAGGTTGTCTTTGTCGAGTATAATTTTATCGCCCAGGATTACCTTTATGTCCGGCGGCGGAGCAACCACTACTCCGATTTGCGGCCCCAGGTATGGCTGATTATCCCTATCTTTCAGTAGGCTGGCCAGCTTTGCAATGCCATCCACCTACATCACCCCCAGGCCTAGCTGCATGGTATGGATGCCGTTTCTGACTGTATGTGTTACATCGTTGATTAAATACCGACCCGCCATCCCGGTAACCGGTTCCTCGACTTCTATCAACCGACCAGCACGGGCATCATCATGGCCGGGAACCTCGATGCTGTTCTCTTCCATGATTCGGCCCAGGTCTTTTAGTAGGTTCTGGGCTATCTGCTTGGCTTGGGCAGTATCTTTTTTATCAATCGACTGTATTTCCTGCAGCAGGCCGTACTGCTTGATTAGCCCGTCGTTTTTGGCCTCACCAACTACGTTATCCTCGCTGACTATCTTAATGCTGTTTCGCATTTCTTCGATGCTTCTCCGCCTGGTCGGGTTTGATATAGCCGCCGTTACCGGAGCAGGAGCAATGTTCTCTGCCAGCTTAAAGACCGGCTTTATTAGCAGGTCTACCTGCTTTTCGATATGCAGTTTCCCGGCTCTCATTTCCATCCGGTGCTTGGCGCCGGTTTCCTGCTCTACCCGGTCCAGGATATCACGGATGATGTCGGCTACAACCTTATCGTTATAGATCTGGGTGACAGGGGTAGACATACCAGCGACACCGCCGATCGGCACCCCGAAATCACCCAATATTTTCTTTATAGCAGCATCAGCGGCCATCTTTTTGAACTGGTATATGGCCTTGCTTTGATTGAGATAGAAAGCCGGGTCAAAACAAGTATACTGGATTGCTCCCCGGCCGGCCTTTTGTTCTGTCACAACTATCCCTCGGAAGATTTCAGCTTGGCCAGTTAGCACTACCATGCTGCCGATATCAACCGGGTTAATCGGGAAATACCGGTCATCGTTATATGCTATCTCAAAATCCAACTGGGCGCCCAGCTGGTCGATAGAGCTTTTCCAGGATAGCAACCCGGTAATCGGGGTGATATCGTATTGCTTATTATTTGTTATACAGTATAGATTGTGTGCCACGTTATCACTCCAATTTTACAAACTTAAACTCTTCTAACTCTAAGATGTAATAGATATCCCCGCTGCCGTCCTGAGGACCGTACTCAAACGTCTCGATGCTACAGGCCATGTTAATCGGCGTATCAGTGATGATTAGTCGTATAGGTACCCGCCTAGCCTTCCAGGCCTCAATCATCTCTATATACTCCCAGCCCTGATAGGTGCGGTCCCGTAAAAAAGGATAATCCTTCATCGGGAAAAAGGATTCCAGGGCGATACCGTTCAGGGCCGGTAAACCAATCAGTTTTATTTCGCCCAGACTGATCGTGTCATAAGTCTCATTTTTCATTCCCGTGCGTATTTTAAACTCCCGGGGTAGCACCGGCAGCTGCATGACCTGTTCCCGATTGTTGATCGAAAGAAATATATCCACCTGTGCTACCTCCTTATCAGGTATTTGCTAACGCTAATTCCAGGGCAGGTACAAGCTCATTAATAATCTGTTTTACGCTTTTGTCTTTGGCGTTAATGTTGATTGTGATATTATTGCCGCCCCGTTTGTTGATAGTTTTGCTTTCCGTTCTGGTTTCTGTTGCTCTATGCTGATCTGCTTCTGTCCTGGTGAGGACCATCTCCCCTTTGTGCAATAGCGCTGGAAAATCGTCATAAGGCACGTAATCAAGGCCAGTAGCTAGTCTCGGGATCATCGCGATATTCGGGCTTTTGCCGCCAATGACGGGCACCCAATCCGGGGCTTTAATTGCGTTTATTCCGGCTATCCCGGAATTAATAATCCCTATTACCGCGTTTATAGCTCCCTTAGCTAGCGCCCCCAGGCCGTTCAGAATGCCTCCAAATATGTCCTGAACGCCTTGCCAGGCTTTGCCCCAGTCGCCGGTGAATACTCCAACCACAAAGTCAATAATACCGCTAAGAACCTGGAATAGGCCACCGGTGACTCCTATTATGGTTTCCACTGCTATAATTACGGCATTTTTGGCAAACTCCCAAGCTCCGGCAAATATTGCTGTTATAGGCATTAGCATTGTTTCAACTATTCCTTTAGCAATTGTAAAGCCTACTTGCAAAATGGCTACTACTGCATTGAATACATTCTGGAAATAAGGCACAAACGGCTCAATCTGCTGCATCAAATCGGCCCACATTTTTAGCCCAAAAGCCTTTACCTTATCCCAATTCTTGTAAAGTAGGTACCCGGCAGCCGCGACAGCAGCTATTGCCAGGGCTATGGGGCCGAGTATCCCGAGACTAACCGTCCCTAACATTGCAAAGCCCGCCGCTATTGAAGGTAAAAAGCCTACCAAAAGAAGAAGAGGACCGCCTAAGAGCAAAAGACCGGTTGCCGCTATGAATGTTACGGCAATCATTTTTTTCATTTCCGGAGACATTTTGTCAAGGTGTCCTATAAATCCTTTCAAAGTTTGAGACACGCTAACAATATGGGGCAAAAGTATATCTCCTACAGTTATTCCTGCGTCCCTTACGGTATTTTTAAGCATCTTAAGCTGTGACTCGGTTGTTTTGTAGCGCTCTCTGGCCTCATTGGTGAGAGCCACGTTTTCCTCCCAAGCTTTCGTTCCCGTTTCCATACTCTTGCGAAACAGATCCCCGGCTCCAGACGCACGGAGTAAGGTATCGCGCACTCGGATTTCAGACATTCCCATTTCGTCAAGTATGCCAAATACGTTATCCCCTGCATCTGACATCCTGCCTAAACCCTCGATGAATGAAATGATAGCACCGGACGCATCTTCCTTGTAGGCTTTTTTGAATTGTGCCACAGACATACCAGACACTTTAGCAAAGTTCTGTAAATTTTTTCCGTTTGTAGCAACCTCGCTAGACATATCAATCATAACTTTCGAAAAGGCCGTGCCACCGGCTTCAGCGGCAATTCCGACAGATGATAAAGCGCCAGAGAAAGACATGATCTGCGCTTCAGTCATACCTACCTGGTTACCGGCTCCAGCCAGTCTTAGACCCATGGCCACAATTTCGCTTTCGGTTGTAGCAAGGTTGTTGCCTAAGTCCACAATCGTAGACCCCAAGCGATCATAGTCCTGTGCGCTCATTTGTGTGATATTTGCAAACCTGGCTAGAGCAGTGGCAGCTTCGTCAGAGGTCATGTTGGTCGCCACGCCCAGGTCTACCATTGTTCGAGTGAACCCCATGATAGCCTCTTTTTGGATGCCAAGCTGACCTGCCGCTTCAGCCACAGCAGCAATTTCCTCATGGGTTGCTGGTATCTCACGGGTCATGGCCCGGATCTGGTTTCTTATAGCTTCAAATTCTTCTTCAGATGCGTCCACTGTTTTTCGCACTCCAGCGAAAGCACTTTCAAAAGAAATGGCTGTTTTGGTGGCTGCCCCAAGCGCTGCCGCTCCGGCCATCCCGGCTGCTGTCATGCCGGCCCCGACCTGCTTTGCACTGTCAAACATATTTCGGGGCTTTGCAGCTTCATAAGCCTCCTTGAAGTCCCTCTTCATGCGGTTAGCTTGGAGCCCGGCCATCTTCATGCTCTTCGACATTTCCTCCGTGGCCTGCCGGGCCTGCTTCATAGTGGCTGTAAATTGATCTTTTAATCGTATTGTCGCGCCTAAAATCATGCTTTCACCGCCTTTTTAGGGCATAGAAAAAGCACTCCTTCGAGAGAAGTGCTTTTTAGTTTTCTTTGTATTACTGATACTTAGCACGCAAATCTTTGTATGCTAAACTGGCATTTTCCAGGTGTGTATTACTGTTTTTGATTTTATCAAGCAATTCGCTTTCGCTTAATTTATCCGTTTCAAGTGCTATTTCGAGTGCCTCTAACCGGCTAGTAACAGCCTTGTGTAGACTTTCTCTAATTACGTTTACCGATCTTTTATCCTCGCTGCTTAGGTAATCCGGCGCTTCCAAGCTTTCGATCTTAGGGAAAACGCCTTTAAGGAGACTCCTGCACAATTCCACATCGGATACATACGATTCACGATTGCCGTTTTTCGCAAACCGTTCAGCCGGTTCTGTAAAGTAAAATTTCCAAGTCGAATCCACGGTGGAAGCTATGCTGTTAACCAATGGAGTTAACTCAGATTTAACATAAGACTTAGACATGCTACCTCCATTTTTATCTTCAGTAGTCACAGGCTCTACCACTTCTGCTTCCCCCGTTTCCGCATCTTTTCCTGGTTCACTGCACCCTGCTGATATAGCCATCAGCCCCACCAGCAGGAGCACCGCTAAAAGTTTACGCATACTACCCCCTCCTTATTGCATTATATTACCACAAACTAGGGCAGTATGCGCCAGACTTAGCCATTCGGTTTCTTTCCCGGATTTCTTCTTCGTAAAAAGCCCGGACCACCATCTGTTCACCCGGGGGCATGTTGTAAAATTCGGACGGCCTGATTCCCTTCCTCGACCAGTAGTAATACATCATCTCAACCAGGACGTCCGTTTTGATTAGTTTTTTACTTCTCGCACCGCGCCTTCACCATATCCGGATAAATCAGAAATGGTTTGGTACAATGCAGCAATCTCCCCTGGGAGAAGCAATTTCCGCAAAAGCTCTTTCGGGGTGGGTACGTTGTAGCAGCCTAGCAAGTCTTTGTCCTTCAGATTCGGTTCTTTCACCCCAGCCAGTACAGTCAAAACCTGCATTTCGGGCACATCAACATCTTGTTTTTTCACATCCAGAACCATCTCCTGGATGCCGCCCATTTCATCCGCGGTCAATGCCTCGCAAACAAAAACGACCTTCTCGCCTGTAAGGTCAGAAAGCCGCTTTATTTCAACCTCTCGGGTAGGTCTCTTTAGTTTGGATTGATCAAGTTTAAGCAGCAAGTCAAGCGTTTTGCTCATGCCATCCTCCTATTCCCTGGGCTGGATAGTGTCCAGCAGCTCCCAATCCGTAAACGTAAACGGGCATTCTACCTCACCCTTGTTCTTTGCTTCCCAGCCGGCCAGAGTCAGATCATCGAAAGCGGCGTCTTTAATCAGGACACGTTCGCCTCCGTCTGCCGCTGGGTCCTTTAGTGCTGACAGAATCTGCAGCCGGGGGTTAGTACCGGCTTTGACCTTATCCGACAGCTTCAGCATCATCCGGCTGTTCATCTTGTGCATTTTTAGGCTTCCGGTACCCTTGTACCCCATCAACTTGGTATCCACTCCCAGCTGACCGCACATAGCGACTTCCTCTTTTTCAAACTCAACCTTGGCTTCCAGGCCATAGCACTCAGCCACTTTGTCCCCATCAAGCCAGACTTCCTTTTTGTTATCCTACAGGCTCTTTATCCTGTAGTTCTAGGATTTTCACCCATTACGGAACGTCAATTCGCCCCTAGTTCAGACTATATCTTCACCCACAGCTGCCTAGCCGTGGGTGGCGGATGCTCGTGTCGGGATTATTGGTCAGCCTTCCTCACCCGTTAGTCGTTGCACCTTCCTGCCTACACGAAAGGCTATTCAGCAGGCTTGGCTCAGGATTACCATAGCATAAGAAAAGGCGTCTTACGATAAGACGCCCAGGCTTTTTAGTTTACTTCCAAGTATCTCGCAAATATTATCTTTCTCCCATAGGCTTTCCCGACATATATATTCCAGGCAGGCACTCGGGAAAGTGCTTTTCGGGGCGTCCCCCTAGCCTGTATCTGTATCATACCATACTCCTATGCCTTAGGCTCCCCTGAATTCATCCGCTGTTTTTTGCTGCTGATTACTCAGCAACCGGGCAAAGTCTATTCACCCCATGTCCCATTTATCACTCTTTCAGTTCTAGACATCTAACTTACCTCCTTATCATCTTTACCATCCTTTTTTCCTACAGATTCACAACCAACTGGACATCTTCCATTGCATCCAGCGGCCGCACAGTGCTAGTTAAAAATACTTTGTCGCGGGTGTTAGCCTCTTTAATTTCTTGCTCCCGCATATCGTCTACCGGCTCCCCGATAGACTTTAGGTAGGTCTTTTGTGCTACCAAATCGATTTCACACCGGTTCTTTCCGGGATCCAGAACACGCTCCTGCTCCAAAACTTCGTAATAGGCGTTAATGGCCGCACATAACAGCAGTTTATTCTCGTAGCTGTTCTGGATACTGCCGACATAGGCGTCTTCGATGGTTTCCTTGATATCGTGGTACATCATGTCCAGGATGCGGACTACTTTGATTTTCTTCCAAGCCTCGCCTTTTGTCTCGGTGGTCGTGGTCAGGCTGGTAACGCCGCGGGCAATCTTAACTTTTACCCCGTCATGGTATAAAATCAATTTCCCATCATCAACTGCTTGGTCGGCATCGGCTTTGATAAGGTGAGGTACATCGTCAACCTCATTCATCCGCCGGTAGGTTGGCGCCACAGTTAGCGGCAGCCCGGCAATCAGGCCGGCAATCCGAGCGCTGTACTGGCTGGCGGTGTAGGTAGTTTCACCCACAATAATATCATCAGTCGCAAAGTTCACCACAGCTTCATGGTCCGCTGCGTTCTTAGGCAGCACGGCCATGATTTTCTTTTCCTTAGTGTCCCTCATGCCCTTCGCCCAGGTGGCGATATTGGTCACATCAGCAGCATCAATTCCTGGAATAGACATGATGTTAAACTTGATGGTCTCCAAGTAGTTCAAGGCATCGTTGTAGTTTTCTGCTTCTGTGGGAATTACAATGGCCCGAATTTCTTTAGGGGTGCCCATGAAAGCCTGCTCCAAATAGGCCTGGTTAGTAGCGCTCAAAGTATCCGGGATGTCGGCCACATCCTGCAGTCGGTAATCGGTCAGTTTTAACACTGCGTCTTTAAGCACTATTGCCAGGATACCGACGGCCCCCCGCTTCATAGCGGCTATGGCTTTGCTCTGAAAAATAATGTTCACGCTGGGAAGTCCCATGCTTATCCCTCCTGTTCATGATTGACCTCATTCATGAGATCATAAGTTTCTTTCGGCCTAGTCATTTCAGTTTGTAATTTCACGGTGATATAAACCTCTGCATCTCTTGGGCCTCCCTCTGTTTCAATAATGTGAAAAACAACCGGCTCTCCGGCATCCACGCCCCCTGTGGTGGCTGCCGGATTTGTGACAGCTGTAACCTCAGATACCTCTGAAACGATTTCAATAATCGTGTTGCTGGTGACATTGCCACTCATGCCGGCTTTAACCGCTTGTACGGAAATTTCAATTGTCCCCGCCTCTTCTGTTTCAATATCAGCTGTCGATGCAAACTGTATTTTCTTAGCGGTCTGAAAAACTGTTCCATTTGGAACAGCTACCGCATCACTGACTGTCACATTAACAAATCCCGTTGATTTTACAGCAGGCTCGACATATGTCAGGGACATTGCCTCCATGAATAATTTTTTCAGCTTACTGGATACATCTAATTGGTTAAAAACATCAGCTTGGCCTGTGCTAAGCAAAGGTGCAAAATATACAATTTGCCAGGTCATATCAACCCCATACATGGCCTTGTTTAAGTGCTCCTCATCCGACGTTACCAGGTTGATGAAAAAACTGGGCCGAATAAAGCTATCAGGCATGGTTGATACATATATTCGCGTTACTTCCGGGAAATTGGACCGGAGCAGGCCCCGAAGAGCGTCCAAGCTGTCACCATACATCGAAGCCCATCTCCTTTGCTATGCGGCGAATTGATTCTTTTAAATGTTTTGGCAGTTCTTTTCCTGTTTCTTCGTAGGCTTTACGAAAGTAGAATTTACCAGGAACGAAGCCGAGCCTTTTTTTAATCCTGTAGGTTCGGCGACCTTTTTTAAATCGCCCAATAACCCTTACTAACTCATGTCCTTCCTCGACCATCTTCGCATAGAATTTATTAGTGTAGACGTCTACCTCGTACATATTACCGCGCTTCATTTTTACGCGGTATGATTTTTTCAAATCCCCTGATACTCTAGGAGTATTCCGTCTAACCTTACGGCGGAGTAAGTTACCAGCCTGGCGAACTGTCTTGCGAAATTCTTTAGGCACATCCTGCTCAATGATAGGCAGTAACTTTCTTTCCCACTTATCCAGTTCTGTTGTATCAAATTCAATATCGGCCATCAGGTATCACCGACCTTTTCGTTACACATGAGCTGCAGCTCTCTGTGCCGTTCCTCCGGATCAATAACTGACTGGATATTAAACACCCTGGTACCATATAGCACGCGCATAGCCGGAGTGATTTCCGGCCGATACCTGATCCTGATCCGGGTAGTGAGCTCAGACTGGGTATTCTGCAGCAGCACATACTCCCGGCCCTGAATCGGTTCGATCGATGCCCAGATGGTAGCTACGTCTTGCCAACCCTGGTCGATGGGGGTACCGTACTGGTCCAGGACTTCCTTATACTCTTGTAGGGTTACACGGTGTCTTAGTTTGCCTGGGTTCACGGTACCACCTCCGGAGGCGGCTGGTAGCAGTGGCTGAGCTGGGCCAGCATAGATTCCACTATAGGCCTGACCTTCTCACCCACACGCCCGATATTAGCTTCCCGGTTTTCGTACCAATCCGTTACCAACACCCAACAAAACAGCTTTGCTAATGAGTTTGAATTATCAAATTGGTTCCCGGTTGCGTTGCTAAGGTAAGTTTCCGCAGCCGCAATGAGTGAAGTAATCAGCGTATCCTCATCAGTACCGTCAACCCGCAGGTATTGTTTTGTTTCTTCCAGGGTAATGATCAATTAGGACCACCCCTTACAGGGCAGAGTGAGCAATTTTGCGCCACTTGGCCCCATCATCGGTAGTGTCGACATCGCCAATGGCGATATAAATGTTAGTGGCATCAAAGTACATATCGCCTTTTTTCGCCGGAGTAGAGTCCTGGCCGCCGGCCAAAGCAGTGGCTACCATAGCAGTTACCACTCCGGTGCCATCATTACCAGCTTTCTTTGCTACGCCAACTAGTTCATTGTCAGCAAATGCCGCAATAATATCATTCGCGGTAGTGGTTATGGCCCCGCCCTCCCCGGGTACCAAAAGCACCTTGATAGCTGTCCCATCAACCTCTACAGCAACAGCGGCATTGGCTTCTTCAGGGTCAACGTATTCAATCGTAATATCGTTTCCATCTGGCCCCCGTTCTTTTGCCGTAAACACCAATTCTGCATGAGCCACACCAATAGCAGTAGTTAGGGCCGCAGCTGCTCCCTTTTTAGGGGTCAGCTCTGCCAGGGTGTCGGCAATGCTTCCGCCCGGTTCGGCGATGATTCTACCGCCATTCTTAACCAGGATTTCACCTGTTACTGCCATAACTCCGCCAGGATTTATTACAATCTCTCCCCCCGGATCAACTACTAATTGCTTAGCACCCTGGGGCTTTCTCACCTTTGCACCCATAAGTTTTACCTCCTTATTAAAAAAGAGGGGTATTACCCCCTCTTATATTGCCAACTGTCCATATACCGCCGCGTTAGTGTCCCATAGAACCAGGTCGTCACGGGTGATAGTGCGCAGCTCGGTGGTATCGCGTCTCCATGCGTCCCCTCCCTCGGTGGTGGCACCCAGTTCGTATTTACCGCGGGTAAACAGTACCGCAAGCTGCTGCCCGTTGCCGATGAAGATAGGAGCCGTATTAGGGGGAGGCCCTCCCACGCTGGGCAAATAGCGGTTAGCTATCACTGCTACCGGGCGACCAAATAACAATTTGCGTCCGGGCTGAGTGATGTCATCCACCAGCAGGTAACGACCATTACCGTCTACCTGAGTATCCAGCCAATGGTATCCGTCCTGGTTGGTCAGGATTGTTGCAGACTGACTGATGGCCGGGTCCAGGGTCACATTGAGAACATTTTTAACAGCATCAAGGTCGCCCAGGGGCACAGGATTAAGGCCGCCCAGCAGGGTAGTAATCATGGTGTTCTTGGTTACAACGTGCTTGCGAGCTATCCAGTTGGTCACATACTGGAGAATGTTCTGGTCGCTGTCGGCCAAAAGCTCACTGGTCAGCGGCAGATACCCGGCACGCTTTACCAACTGGTACTGTACCGGGATGAACTGGGGATTATCGGTCTCCTGTATCTGTCCGTATTCAGCAACTACCTGGAACGGAGTCATAGCACCATCAAGCTCCAGTACCCGGGAGCCGGACAGGGTGTTAACGGTCTCCACCCGGACATACTGGGACAGGTCATCCAGGGAGCGCATCAATTCATTAATTCTGGTCTCAATATCCTGGGGTACGATCAGGGAGCTATCGCCCAGGGGAATACCTGCTGCTCCACCTTCGTGCATGACAGCCGCTTGGATGGACCGGTTGTGCTCGCTAATGATAGAACGGTCATCGGCACCAATACGTTGCCGGCGCAGGCCGCGCATGAATACCCGACGATATTCTGATTCCAATTCGGCATCAGTACGACTGTTAACAGGGGTACCGTTATCAAGCTGCGGGTCGTCAGCAGCTTCAAGTTCCATCTGCATGTTGACTTTTTTTTGCAGCGCCCGTACTTCATCCATCATTTTTTCTGCTTCGGAAACCTTGTCCTCACCCAGCAGCGCCCGCACCTGGGCCTTTTTATCCTCTAGAGCCTGGAGCATTTCTCTCAATTCTTTAGACATTATTTTTCCTCCTTAAAATAAAAATTGAGCTATATCAGCTCTAATTCTAACGCCAGCATCTTCTTTTGCAGCTCTCTGGCCTTCACCTCCTCATTAGGATCCGGCCCGGGATCTGGTCCTGGGTTCGGTTCGGGTTCATTGGCCAGGAGCTCCTTCGGTGTATTTTTATACCTGCCCAGGATTTCTTTATCCAGGCAGGCAGCCACCTGCTTAGTTTCCTCAATCTCATCAGCAAAGCCACATTCTAAGCAATCATCAGCGGTTAACCAGGTTTCATCGTCCATAAGCTCAACAAGTTTGTCTCGATCAAGCTTATCGCTGGTCTTACCCAGGTATGCAGCTATAAGGCTTTCTGTAATTTTGTCTAGGTCGTCTGCCATTTTTCGGAAATCCCCAGCATTACCGGCCATGCATGTCCAAGGATTATGGACCATCATCATAGCATTTTTGGGCATCGTGACTGTATCTCCGGCCATAACGATTACGCTTGCAATACTGGCGGCCAAGCCATCAACGTAGACATGCACCGTTGCCTTATGTCGTTTTAGGATGCTGTGAATGGTCTGCCCCGCAAACACATCCCCACCCGGGCTGTTAATAAAAACATTAAGAGTATCAATATCGCCCAGGGCATCCAGGTCTTCTTTAAACTGTTTTGGAGTTACTTCGTCACCCCACCAGGTTTCATTTGAGATTTCCCCGTATAGGGTTAGCTCCCCGGTTTTATTATCCAGAGCTTTGAAGTTCCAAAACTTTTTATTCAGTTTCGGCATTATTACCACCACCTTCCCTATACGTCCTATACGCCGCCCCTGCGTCCTCAATGGGCACCATATTGCCGTTAATGAGCAGCCGGTCCCCGCCTTCTTTAGCCTCCAGCTCCTCCAAAGCCCTAACCTCATTCGCTGTCAGGAAGCCGCTTTGTATAGCAATCCGGTATCCCTCATAGCGGGTTTTCGGATCCGCCCGCAGGATAGCATTAACATTGAATTTGATGTAATACCCATCATCTAATTCTTTCTGTGTAAAGAGTTTATAAGTCAGTTCCTGCTCGTATCCGGTCAGGATATCCATCAAGGTGTCAATGTAAAACTCCCGCTGCTGCTCACTAATGTTCGTGTGGGTCGCTCTGTCCAGGTCGTTGAGCTGGTGGTTCTTTACTCCAAAGGCCGCGGCTATCTGCTTAATGGTCAGCTGAGTGTTCTCCAGGAATTGAGCATCATGCATCGTCAGGCTCAGCGGTTGGAACTGATAACCTATAGGTAATAAACTTACCCGATTAGCATTTTTAAGCCCGCTGGCCATGCTCTCAAATTTTTCCCGGAAGGTTTTTTGTGCATCCGGGCTTAAATCACCTACATAATGGATGATCCCCTTTGTCTGTAGGCCAGTCTTAAAACTGTTGTTTAAGTATTGTGATGCTGCTCCCGCGTTCTCAATAGTGCTTTTTAACTGCTCCAGCGGGGTCAAGCCCACAATTCCGTCAAAAGTCAATCCCTTGAAATGCAGCATTTCGTCAGGGTCTATGCGGTATTCAGTGCCTTTGTTGTCGGTGTAGGTGTACCAGAGTTTGCCTTTTCCTGGCAGTAACCCAACGTCGTCAATATAGATTTTCACCCTGGTGGCATCTAAGGGGTACATACCTGTTACCCGGCCAGCATTCCGGCCTTTTGTTTTGATCTCCAACCAGGCATAAGCGTTGCCGTGTATATTCCGCTGTACCTCGAGGCATTTAAAGAAGTCCCGGCTGCCCATCCATGGGTTCGGCCGAAGTTTCAAAAGTGGCGCCAGATAGTGCCCGGCTGCGCTTTGCTTGCCTTCTTTGTCCTGATAGGTTTTAATCGGCAGCTTCCCCACCGCGTCAGCCAGAATACGGATACAGGCGAACACCGTAGCTTCTTTTAGGGCGTTTTTGCCCCGGTAGCTTATTTCGTCTACTTCAATGCCTAATAATTCTAAGAGTCGCCGGTCGTTTAAGTCGATGGCTTCCGGCGCCGTTGTTTCAGCCCTTATCCGGGGAAATATCTTACTCCAAAATGCCAACATCTACACCTCCTAGCTCCAAAGCTTATCCAGGAAACTTTCCTCTGCGTATTCACCCGCATTGAATTTCGGCTCCGCATGCATCGCCCGGACATGTGAGTTCATTAGTGCAGCTGCCGGGTCAATGCGCTGCCTTGATTTCTCTTTGTCTAGCATTATATTCTGGTTATGGTCCATTCTGACTACTGCATTCCCCATCGCCCAAGTCAGCACCGGGTTGCCGTCATGGATGACATTGCCCATGTAAACCTGGTCCCGGAAGTCTTTCGTTGGCCCAGCCAGGGTACGCATACCCTGGATAATCTCTACTACCGTATGCCCGTCATCCATCATTTCCTGATTAAACTGGGTAGCATTCCAGGGGTCAACACAGAGCTCTTTGACCACCCACCTATTCTGTTCTATCTGTTGTTTGATGTATTCCATGATATAACGGTAGTCTACTACGGCTCCATCAGTAAGGGTTATCCATCCTTGCTTGACCCAAAGGTCGTACGGAACTTTGTCAGTCTTACGTTTATTCTCCAGAGTCTCCTCCGGCATGAAACTATGAGAAAGGACGGCATATTTACCGCCCTCTAAAACAAATTCAAAGTTTACGCTGGTCAGGTCAATCTTGGCACTTAAGTCAATCCCAACGTAGCACTCGCACCCGGTCAGGTCGGGCATAGCTTCCGCTTTGCAGGCGCCCCACTTCGCCAGGTTCATATACCCATGTTCCCGCTGGTTCAGCCAGACGTTAAAGTTTTTTGTCATCACATCCCGCATCTTCTCGGTGGCTTCGAGGGCTATGTCCAATCGCTTGCGGATATAGCCAATACCTTCCGGGTAGGAGCAGAGAATTGGATTAGCCTTCACCCAGCAGGTTTCATCCTGTATGTCGTCAATCAAATTTCCTTCGTCGTCCCGGTCTAGCTCGTTAATCATCACGAAATAGTTTTCATTCTGGTAGGGGTGATCCGGGTTGAGTATCTTTGACACCAGGTCATACTCTACCGTGTAACAGGGATTAGCCAGATCAAAGCCGGCCGTAGTAATAACCATAAGCAGTGGCTGCGGCCGAGCGCCCATGCCGGAGTCTATGATGTCATAAATCTCTGAGGTTTCGTGTGCGTGATATTCGTCGATTATCCCGCACTGGGGGTTTAAACCGTCCCCGGTTTTACGGTCCTCTTTTGATAGTGCCCGCATTACTGAGCCGGATTTTTTATGCGTGATACGGCCATAAGCCACTTTGTATTTGCTTTTAAGCTCCCGGCAAGCATTTAGCATTGCCTCAGTTTCTTCCCAAACTATTTTAGCCTGGTCAGTTTTAGTTGCAGCACAATAAACTTCACTTGTTCCTTCACCTAACACCATTAGCTCATAAGAGCCAGTGCATGAGAGACTCTGTGATTTTGCGTTCTTCCTACCTACTTGCCAATAAGCTTTATTAAATCTGCGGTATCCAGTCTCTTGATGTACCCAACCGTAGATATTACTAAAGATAAACTTCTGGATGATGTGCGGTTCTATCCGCTGCCCCTGCAGGATTCCTTTCCGGTGCTTAAAGAGCTTCATCCAGTTCAAAAACCGGATGGCCAGCTCAGGCTCAAAAACATACGGAAACTCATCTGTGCCCTGCCTATTCAGATCATCCAAGAATCGCTGGCAGGCCCATTTATGTTTTTGGCAGGCGTTAATTCCACCAGCCAGGATAGCCTCGCAATACTTTGTAAGCTCCTCTAGGAGTGGGTAATCAAGAGGATACGGTTTATACACCGCCAAACATCCGATCGAACGGAGTCTCCTCTTTTTCTTCCTGCTTCGGCAAAGTTAATTTACATCTGGCGCTAGGAGTTAGCCCAAACTCTCCGCACATTTTACGGATCAGGTCAGCGTATTTATTAGCGGTTTTAACCGCCGGATTCTCGATTACATTAGTAGCCCCAGCTTTGTTGGTGTACTCAACAAACATTCCTCGGGTTTCAATTTCTTCGTTTGCCTGGAGCAATTTAGAATAGGCATCACAATATATAGCCAGGGCAGTGATATCCACGTTTGTGAGGAGGTTTAATTCCTCCAGCTGCTTGCACACCCGGCGCCATTCTTTCTTAGCCACTTTGTCAAGCCACCCCGGGCATTTGATTTTATCTTTTTTAGGCCGCAGCTTCGCCTCGGCTTTTCGCCGGGCCTCAATTTCGGCCTTGGTAAAATTCTTTTTGTTTACAGATAACGGTACTACTTTTCGTCCTCTCCCCACAGGGTTCACCTCCTATCCTTTCCCCTACTGGTTTTCAAAGGGATTTTTGTGCAAGGAAAGG
>Ga0265294_10003384_pt1 | contig 20408 bp, 19 predicted proteins | sample MunlanPumphouse3_FD_192504 | JGI IMG/M metagenome (GOLD analysis project Ga0265294, IMG submission 192504) | Groundwater microbial communities from a municipal landfill in Southern Ontario, Canada - Pumphouse #3 | ecosystem: Environmental > Aquatic > Deep subsurface > Groundwater | place...
TAAAATCGAACCATTTAAGATTGCATCAATGATACCACGAGTATCTTTAATCGAAATACGTTTTCCAGTACCATTCCAACCAGTGTTAACAAGATAAGCTTTTGCACCACTCATCTTCATTTTCTTGACTAATTCTTCAGCATATTTAGTTGGAGGTAATTCAAGGAAAGCTTGACCAAAGCATGCAGAGAATGTAGGAGTTGGTTCAGTAATTCCTCTTTCGGTACCAGCAAGTTTTGCTGTGAAACCACTTAAGAAATAATATTTAGTTTGCTCTGGAGTCAAAATCGAAACTGGAGGTAAAACACCAAAGGCATCAGCAGATAAGAAAATAACATTCTTTGCAGCTGGAGCACTTGAGACTGGTTTTACAATATTCTTAATGTGATTAATTGGATATGAAACACGAGTATTCTCGGTTACACTCTTATCGGTAAAATCAATTTTTCCATTTTTATCAAGAGTAACGTTTTCAAGTAATGCATCACGTCTAATAGCATTATAAATATCAGGTTCGCTGTCTTTATCAAGGTTAATAACCTTAGCATAGCAGCCACCTTCAAAGTTAAATACACCTTCATCATCCCAACCATGTTCATCATCACCAACGAGTAATCTCTTTGGATCAGTTGATAATGTAGTTTTACCAGTTCCTGATAAACCAAAGAATATAGCGGTGTTTTGACCATTTAGATCAGTATTAGCACTACAATGCATAGAAGCCATACCTTTTAATGGAAGGAAGTAGTTCATCATTGAGAACATACCTTTCTTCATTTCGCCACCATACCAAGTGTTTAAAATAACTTGTTCATGTGAAGTAATGTTAAACATAACACAAGTCTCACTATTTAAACCAAGTTCTTTATAATTTTCAACTTTAGCTTTACTAGCGTTATAAATTACAAAATCTGGCTTAAAATGTTTAAGTTCTTCGTCAGTTGGACGAATAAACATATTCTTAACAAAGTGAGCTTGCCATGCAACCTCAACAATGAATCGAATCGCCATTCTTGTATCTTTATTAGCACCACAATATCCATCAACTACATAAAGCTTTTTATTTGATAACTCTTTTTGAGCAATTGCTTTTACAGCTTTCCATGCCTCAATTGAAGCTGGATGGTTATCATTTTTATAGCCTTCACTAGTCCACCAAACTGTATTTTTTGAATTATCATCAACAACAATAAACTTATCTTTTGGTGAACGACCAGTATAAACACCAGTCATAACATTAACAGCACCAAGTTCGCTTACTTGCCCTTTTTCGTAACCGGTTAAACCTGGCTTAGTCTCTTCTTTAAATAATTCTTCATAAGAAGGATTATAAACAACTTCTGTAGTCCCAGTAATCCCATACTTTGTTAAATCAATCTTTTCCATTTTTCCCTGTCTTCCCTTCAAGAAATATTTTATACTCTTTTATTTAAATAAATACAATTTTATTGCTCACTTTTTACTAGATTTTTTGTCAGTATAAGAAACACCAAAAAATACTTAAGATAAAAATACTGATATACTCCTTTTTCTTTGAAAATTATCTATTTTACTTAAAACCTTATTAATTTATCAAAAAACAGTAAAAAACTAAATAATTTAAAATCCGTTTGTAGTAGAATAATTTTGTTGAGAATAATATGAAAAAAGTTAAGAAATTTATCCTTGGATTTTCATCAGTCAGTCTTGTTATTGGACTATCCTTTATGGTTTGTTCGTTTTCAGGCATTTTTGATGAAAAAGAAGAACCAGTTAAAGACAATAATAAAGTCCTATTTGGTTTTACAAATTCTATTGATAATGACGATATAAACGTTAGTGGAAACGCCACTATTTCTTTTAATGAAACAAGTTCTGGTTCGTCTTCTGGAAGTTCTGGTTCTAATGGGTCTGGCGGGATTAATTTTAGTTGGAATAATCTTGTTCCCGAATATAAAAATAATTCATCAAATAAAACTGGAACATATTCAATTCAAATTGCTGATGAATTAAGTGAATATATAAGTTTTAAAGATAAATCATCTATTTTTGATGGTACTTGGACTAATAAAGAAACACCAACTGAAGTTCCTGATTTTGTTTATAACGATGATGCAAATAAAACAACAATTGAATCAATTATTGATACGATTGATTCGCCTACTTTAATTATAAAATTTGATGCTAATCCAGATTCTAATGGATACATTTATGCTTACGATGCAACATCTACTTCTTATATAATTACTAAATTTTCAGGAAGTGGGACTATATTAACTATTCCAAGCACCTTTAATGATGGAACTAATGGAAGTCATGACGTTACTGAAATTGGGGAATCTGCTTTTGCTTATAACCGAACGATTACAAGCGTTACTATTCCAACTACTTTATTAAAAATTAAACGAAAAGCCTTTATAGGATGTACTAAATTAGCAACTTTGACATTTACAGCAACATCAACATTAACTACAATTGGTCAACAAGCTTTTGAAAACTGCACTGCTTTAACTTCGGTTACAATTCCTAATTCAGTAACAAGTATTTTAAGCGAAGCGTTTGCTTATTGCTCAGGTATTACTAGTTTTACTTTCCCTACAAATACTGCTTTTACTTGGATTTGGCCAGGTGTATTAAGAAATTGCGCTGCAATTGCTTCAATTACACTACCAACAACTATTACCTCTTTACTTGATAAAGCATTATTTGAATGTTCTAGTCTAACATTATTAACTATATTTCCTGGAATAACTCGATTCGATGATAGCGCCTTAAAAGGTAATGCTAATAACAATCTAACAAATAAAAACTTTAAAATTACATGCAATGATTCAACTGCTAAAACAGCATATAAAGCCGGAATATTCGCAACATACAAAAATTATTTTAACTAAATTCAGTTTAAATATTTATCGATAACAGTTATTTTTTGTTTACTTTTTTCTTTTTTATTGTAAAGTAATTACATAAGCAACGAAAAGGAAGAGTAAATCTTAATAGCTTATAGAGAGTTTCCAATTTGGTGGAATGGAGACAGCAAAAAGAGATTGAACATGGCCTTCGAGCTAAGTAAATGATATGTAATTTACTTCGGGTATGCCCGTTATAGCAAATGAGTATGTTTGTACTCTTCAAGGCTTATATAAGTGATTATATAGGTAAAATAAGGTGGTAACACGGGTTAATCTCGTCCTTAGGAAACTTAGGACGATTTTTTTATATAAAAATCCTCCTAATGTAAGGAGGAATATGAGCAAAATTGAAATCAAACATTTATCAAAATCTTTTAATAAAAAGATTGTTTTAAGTGACATCAATTTAAAAGTTGAAAAAGGCGATATCTATGGAATTCTTGGGCTTTCTGGAGCAGGTAAGTCTACTTTAGTCCGTTGCATAAATGGTTTAGAGAATTTTGATTCCGGAGAAATTTATTTTAATGATGAATTGCTTTGTTCAAACACTAAAAAGATCAATCGACTAGAACGCCAAAAAATCGCGATGATTTTTCAATCTTTTAACTTATTATCACAAAAGAATGTTTTAAAAAATGTTGAACTAGCCTTAGAAATTAAAGGCGAAAAAGAAAATAAAGAAGAAAAAGCAAAAGATGCTTTAAAAAGAGTTGGATTACTTAAAAAAGCTTATGATTATCCAAGCACTTTATCGGGTGGCGAATGTCAAAGAGTCGCTATTGCTCGAGCAATTACGCTTAATCCAGAAGTCTTATTATGCGATGAAGCAACTAGTGCTTTAGATCCTGAAACTGCTAATTCAATTTTAGAATTACTTAAAAAGTTAAATAAAGAGTTAGGTTTAACAATCATAATGATTTCTCATCAAATGAATGTCATTGAATCAATTTGCACTAAAGTCGCAATTATTGATAAAAGTAAAATTGTAGAAAATGGTGATTTAAGCGATGTGTTCTTAAATCCTAAAACCGACATTGCTAAAGAATTAATATATTCAAGTCACGTAAAAACAATGCTCGATAATAGTCATATGATTCGTCTTTTGTTTAATGGAAATTTAGATGAACCAATCATTGCTAATATAGTTGAAGATTGCGCCATATTAGTTTCAATTGTCTACGCTGATACTAAAGTTATAGATGGAAAAATGTATGGTCAAGTTGTAATAAAACTACCAACAAATTCTAATGATATAACTAAACTAAAGAAGTATTTAAAAATACATAACGTCAGTTATGAGGAGGTAAACAAATAATGAATCTAAGTAATTTATGGGTAGCAATCTACGAAACTATTCTTATGACATTAATATCTACCTTCTTAGCTTATCTTGTTGGATTGCCACTTGGGATTATTCTTGCTACTACCTCAAAAAATGGCATAAGACACAATAAAGCAATAAATCTACCACTTGGTATTTTTATAAATATCATGCGTTCAATTCCATGTTTGTTGTTAATCATAATTTTAATGCCACTTACAAGATCAATATTTGGAACTGGAAGTGGCAAATGGTTCACCATGATTATTCCATTATTCTTCTCATCCTTTGCGTTTGTTTCAAGGATGATTGAATCTTCACTAAATGAAGTTGATGGAGGCGTAATTGAGATGGCCCGTTCAATGGGAGCAACCGATAGACAAATTATCTTTAAAGTAATGCTAAAAGAAGCGAAACCATCACTTATTCTCGGAGTTGCAATCAGCATGATTTCAATTCTTGGCTACACCGCTTTCGCTTATGACTTAGGTGCTGGCGGATTAATTAGCGAAGCCTATTCGTTCTTTACAAGACATACTGGAGATTTCTATAAATATCCAACCGTCTGGGTAATAATTGTGCTTATTGTTGTTATTGTTCAATTAATTCAAGAAGGAAGTATCTTGTTAAATAAAAAAATCGATAAAAGGAGAAAAGCAAAATGAAAAAAATTAAATTAGGAGTAATAAGTTGTTTAGTTTTATTTGGAGCATCTTTAGTTTCTTGTAACGAATCTAATTCAAAAACTATAAAGGTTTGTGCTTCAGAATTGCCACACGCAAGTATATTAAATAATGTCGTTAAAGGCTTAGTTGAAAAAGAAGGATACAATCTTGATTTAACTATTCTTGATTGGACCATTCAAAATGATTCGGTCAAAAATGGGGATTATGATGCAAATTATTTTCAACATATTCCATACCTTGTTGGGTATGCAAATAATGCAAATCAAGAAGTTTTATTTGCAACCGCAAAGGTGCATTATGAACCATTAAGAATTTATGCCGGAAAAGCAAGTAAAGATTTAAAAGACGCAAATGCCACATTCGAAATATGTAATGATGTAAGCAATGCAACAAGAGCTTTAGATTTATTAGTTGCTAATGGCATAATTGACACATACAAAAAAGATGCTGATGGAAACGCGGATTTAGAAAATTTACCAGCAAATATCCATCCAATTAGTGAAAATCTACTTGTTAGTTCTTTACCTGACTATGATTATGGTTTGCTTCCATGCAACACTGCTATGACTGGAAATATTGATGCAACTAGCGATAAAAATAAAAACCTTCCAAGCGAAGACAAAAGTCTCGCCGATGCGAAAGCTAATGTCATTGCCGCCTCTACTGAAAAATATAAGAATGATTCTGAATACAAAACTAAAATCGACATTCTCACAGATGCGATTCTTTCTAGTGATGTGAAAAACTATATTGATAGCACTTGGAAAGGTGTCGTTTTAACATATCAAAAAGACTTACGATAATTAGTTATAGTTTTTTTCTATATCACTCAAAACTGTATCAGCTTCATCTAACGCGGAATCAGCTTCAGTTAATGAAGCATCTGCGCTAGTATAATAACTATCAAAATTTTCTTTAAAATCGTTATATTGATCTTCATATTTTTTGTATTCAGTTTCAAACGCTTCAGCTTGTTCATAGTAACCATCTATTGTTGTAGAGATTGAACTTATTGCAACAGGAATATCATTTTCAATAAGGCTATCAAGATTATTAAACAAAAGCTTTACTGATTCATTTATGCTTGTGGATAAGGTAGTTTCTTGATTATCTTCATTTGTGTATGTAACAGTAAATGAACCATAACCAAAACCTAAATTGCCTAAGAAAGAGAAGATTTTTGGACAATATTTCTCATATTCTGCGTAAGAGGCCAATTGTTCTGTTATTGTAGAAAATTGTGTTTTAATTGATTCTATAGAAGCAATACCTTCATCAAGTTGAGAAAAAGAATCATTGGCAGCATAGACAGCGCTTTTAATAGTTGTAAAAGTTTCAACTGTTTCATTTAATGTTGCTTCACCTTCTTCAATTTCTGATGAATAAGAAGAATAAATAGATTTAATTTGTTCAAGTCTAGCTCTATCATAAGCACTTAAAGTTTTTGCATCTAATACATTAATTCTATTTCCAACAGTTGTGTAATGAGCGTAAACTGTCGTATTTTTTTCACTTAAAGCATCTACCTTAGGCGAATAAGTATCAACATCAGTTTTAATAGAAGCAACTTGTTCTTGATAAGTTTTTAAACCTTTTAAACGTGTCTCTAAACCATCAAGTTCAGTATAAGCATTCTTTAATCCTTCATTATCCTTATAACTAATAGCTTTACTTACTGTATTAGTTAATGTCGTAACTGGAGCGAAACTTAAAGTTAAAGAGACTGCAACTAAAACAAAATTTGTTAACATACCAAATAAACGCTTTGGAGTCTTTTTCATATCCTTAACTTTATTTCTAAATATTCCATAAATTGCCCAACCAATTCCTTCAGCAAAAATATCTGCAAGGAGTGTTGCAACAACAAAATAACATAAATTTATGAGCGAATTCCCAAAAGCAGTATAGAAAACTCCATTCTCAAATAAACTATCTATTCCAACTAAAGTAACACCATTACTAGAACCAATTTCGTTGAATGTAATGTTTAAGTTTTTAATAGTGTCGGATAAGGTTGCTGATAAATTAGCAATTAATCCTTGAGCATCTATATTAAATAAAGATAAAATATTATTCCCAAATTTCACTAATAAAAAATAAAAGGCAAATGTAAAAATAACAAATAAAACAAGGTCAACTAAGCACTTAAATGGATTTCGAAATAAACCTACAACAAGCGCTACTCCTAATAAACAAAATATTACAATGTCGATAATCATTGTTTTTCCCTCTTTTCAATAATTATAAATGATAAAGGCGAAACTGTCGTGCTATTTTATTATTAAAAAAGAATGCATCTAAGCATTCTTTTGATTTTTATTCTTCACCACAACCAGAGTTTATAAACTCTACTAAACTCTTAACAGCTTCTTTTTCGTCTTCACCATTTGCTTCAATGACAATTTCTTCACCTTGATTAATCCCTAAAGCTAATAGCTTCATTAATGACTTACCATTAAATTTCTTTTCAGGTTCAGTTGATCTTGAAACAAATATACTTGATTTAAAATTCAAAGCTTTCATTGCAAAATTACTTCCTGGACGGGCATGTAATCCTGTCGCATTCTTTAAAATTACTTTTTCACTATACATAAATTTTTCTCCCTATTTTAAATGTTTTGTAACATAATCTTTAATTTCATCGTTTGTCTTTAAAGTTAGAACTTTTTTACTAATCTTTTCTAAATCTTCAATTGAATTATTGATAATCATTTTCTTTACACAAGCAAGATTACTAGCAGACATACTTAAAGTACGCATACCAAATCCAATTAATATCGCAGCAGTAATTGGATTACCACCCATTTCACCGCATACACTTACTATTTTCTTATTATTATTAAACGATGTAACAATATAATTTATTAATCTTAAAACACCAGGATTATACATTTGATAATACTTACTTACATTTGGATTTAGTCGATCAACAGCTAAGCTATATTGGCATAAATCATTTGTGCCAATTGAAGCAAAATCTACTTCTTTACTTACAATATCGCTAATTAAACCAATTGAAGGAATTTCAATCATGATTCCTACTTTTATATCTTTAGAATATTTAATCTTTTTAGCATCAAGTTCTTTTTTAACTTCATCTACAACTTTATAAGCATTGGTAACATCATCCATTGTACCTACCATTGGGAACATAACATTTAATTTCCCATATATAGATGCTCTAAATATTGCTTTTAGTTGAGTCTTAAAAATGTCTAAATGATTTAGACATAATCTTAAAGCTCTTTCACCTAAGAATGGATTATCTTCTTTTGGAAGTTCCATACAATCAAGTTTTTTATCTCCACCAATATCAAGTGTACGAATCGTAACTCGTCCTTTAAATGATAATAATACTTTTTTATAAATCTCAAATTGTTCATCTTCAGTTGGTAAAGTTTGTTTACCCATAAAGATAAATTCTGTTCTAAATAAACCACAACCATCGACATATTTTGCGTTCTTTAAATCTTCAATCTTAGTTGAAGCAAGATTAAGATTAACCGAAATATTGGTACCATCTTTGGTAATTGGTTCTTTATCTAGATATTTTTTAATATCAGCAAGTTCAACTAGATAACACTTTTGTTTTTTCTCAAAATCTTTATACAAATTTTCATCATAATTTAGAATTACATCACCTTTAAGCGCATCAAGAATTATTTTGTCTCCATTTTTTACATGTTTTAAAATGTCAGTTACACCCAAAACTGCAGGAATATCATAACTTCGAGCAATAATTGCTGAATGAGATGTTTGTCCGCCAACTTCAGTAATAATTCCTTTAATCATTTCTTTATTTAAAGTCGCGGTATCGCTTGGAGTTAAATCATGTGTAACAACAATTACAGGCTCTTTAATATCAGCTAAATTTATTTCTTCAAATCCTAAAATACATCTTAAGATTCTATTTTCAATATCACTTAAATCATAAGCTTTGTCACGAATGCACTCGCATTCATTTAAAAGCATCATATCTTTATATTTTTTAATTACTTCATCAATAGATTTACTTGCGCTATTTTTATTTTTAATGCTATTAATAATCTCTTCTTCCATATCTGGATCTAATATAAGCATCTTATGCGCAACAAAAATATCGGCCTTTTTATCGTGTGCTTTTGTTAATTTATCAACAATATCTTCAATTTCTTTAACAGCTCTACTTTGTCCAAGTTTAAATTTACTAATTTCTTCTTCAACTTTATCTTCGCTTATTTTTGCATTATCTATGATTGGTACAAAAGGCGAATAAACAAAAACTTTACCTAATGCAACGCCTTTTGATACGTTTATACCATGATATGTTTTAACAAGACTATTTTGATCCATGATTATTATCCTCACAAATTCTAAATATCATATTCCCAAATCCATCTTCATCACAGTCATCTGTAACAAATTTTGCTTTTTGTTTTACTTCATCACTTGCATTATTCATTGCAACAAAATCACAACCAACTTCAGCCATAGAAAGGTCATTCCCACTATCACCAAAAGCTAAAATTTCTTTTGGAGATATATGGAGCATTTTCCCTAATGTTAATAAGGCAATTCCTTTACTAATATTAGTGTTTGTTACTTCAACATAATTCGTACTACATAGAGTTGCATTTAAGCAACTATACTTTTTCATAACTTTTAAAAACTTAGTATAATCTTCATCGCTTTTTAAAATTATGTCCATTTTTGTAGCATCAATTTCAGACTTTTGCACATATGCAACTAAGTCATCAACGGCCAAAATATGGTCCATAAAATTTTGTGATGCGGTACTTCCAGTCCTTTTTTGTTCATTATTTATTGATTCAAAAAAAGACAAAGTATTTGCATCATTTGTAGTCACCATCTTATCGAGATAAAGAATCTGGAAGGTCTTACAAAGAGGTAAGACCTCCCTTGTAAATTCTTTTAAAATTTTATAATCAATTAAAGACTTATAAATTAGTTCTATTGGATTATTCTTATAAATCGCTGCCCCATTAGACGTAATGATATAATTAACACCAACAATGCTTAGGAGTTCATGCGTGATAATAGGTAGATTTCGTCCAGTAGATATAGCAACATCGACACCTTCGTTATGCAATCTTAATAAAGCCCCTCGGTTTTTAAAAGAAACGCTATCATGATGATAGAGAAGAGTTCCATCGAGATCGGTTGCTACTAATTTATACTTAAACATACTAATCTATAATACTACCATTTGCCTTAATAATCTTTTTATATTCTTCAAATGAATCTTTTTTATAACGAGCTAAGGTTCCACTTCCATCGTTATTTTTATCGACATAGATGAAACCATATCTCTTTTTCATTTCACCAGTTGAGGCACTAACTAAATCAATTGGTCCCCACCAAGTGTAACCCATTAAATCAACACCATCTTTGATTGCTTCTTCCATAGCTTTAACGTGAGCTTTTAAGTATTCTACACGATAAGTATCATGGACTTTATGATCTTTAGTAAGTTCATCATTTGTTCCAAGACCATTTTCAACAACCATTAGAGGTATATGGTAACGAGCGTAAACCATATCAAGATAAGTTCTTAAACCAGTTGGGTCAATTCCCCAACCATATTCACTGGCTTTAATGTATGGATTTTTCACTCCAAACATCATATTCCCTACTGATTTTAAAACTTCTGGATCAGTTGAAACGCAACCAGACATGTAATAACTAAAACTATAGAAATCAACGATTCCTCTCTTTAAAATAGCAGAATCTTCTTTCGTATAATCAAGTTTTACATTTTGTTCCGCTAAGAAACGTTTACCAATTGGCGAATAATCACCTCGAACCATAACATCTCCACAATAGAAATTACCAACTTCCATTTGGAAGTTATTTTTAAATACATCGCTTGGAGAGCAAGTATATGGATAAGACATATTCCCAGCAATCATACAACCAACTTTGTTATTTGGATTAATTGTATGAGCAATTGCAACTGCTTTAGCACTTGCAACAAACTGATAATGTAAAGCATTAAATCTTGTTGTAACGAGTTTTGGATCTTTGGAACTTGGCATCATGGCCATTCTTCCTTGTGGTTTCATGTCTAGAGACATAAAATCACCAAATCCCATCATACTAATATTAATTTCATTAAAGGTTAGCCAATGAGTGACATAATCTTTAAATTCACTAAAACAAGTTGTGGCGTATTTAACGTAACAATCAATCATTTTACGACTAGCCCACCCATTAAATTTATTCATTAAACCAATAGGTGCTTCATAATGAGATAAAGTAACAAGTGGTTCAATATGATATTTCTTTAATTCTTTAAAGACATTTTTATAGAAGGCAATTCCTTCTTTATTTGGAACAAGTTCATCACCATTAGGGTAGATTCTTGTCCAAGCAATCGACATACGATAAACTTTAAATCCCATTTCACTAAATAGTTTGATATCTTCTTTATAATGATGATAAAAATCTATTGCTTCATGTGATGGATAATTTTGCTTTGGATCAAGTGGATACACTATTTGTCGTGGTGTTTTTAAGTCCCCAGCCGTAATACAATCAGCAGTTGAGACACCTTTTCCACCAACATCATATGCCCCTTCGCATTGATTTGCGGCAGTTGCTCCACCCCATAAAAAATCTTTTGGGAAGACATTTTCTTTTTTATTCATATAAACTCCTTCGAAGGTTATTTTTTAAAATTTCCCCCGCAAAGGGTATTTAACGGGGGAAAAAGGAAGATCAAAGATATTTTTATAACAACTAATTATTATTTTACTTCTTTTGGTTGAGCTGCTTGAGCTTCTAAGGCTTCGGCTTTTTCAGCTTCAGCTTCTTGAGCAACTAACTTCTTCTCATAGGCTTTGAAGAATGGGAAGTAGCAAAGTCCAGCAATAATAAAGGCTACGACTGGAATAAATATATTTTGCCAAGCAAGAGAACCTAAGAATTCACCAACACCAATAGGCATCAAACTACCAATCATGACATATGGAATTTGGAAGAATCCTATTGCATATCCACCCCAAACTGCAAGCATACAAAGCATTGGATTTAAAACAAATGGGAAGAACATTAAAGGGTTATACATTAATGGAACACCAAATGTCATAGGCTCGTTAACACCAAATAATCCTGGAACAATTGAAGCTCTACCAACTGCTTTTAATTGTTTAGATTTTGAGAACATACACATTAAGACAAGTGGGAGAGTATTTCCACTACCACCACAAGTTAGTAATGTACTAAATAAGAAAACATAACTGAAAGTTAAAGTATATCCTTCAACACCCATATGAGCCATATAGTTATTAGTAACAGCAGCAGTTAATGATGTCATTAAAATAACGTAAACAATCATCGTACCATGAATACCAAAGAACCAAAGTAACATAGCAACAATACTTAAAATAAAGATTCCTGGTAAACTATCTAACCAACCAAAGCAAACTTTAAAGAAAACCATTGTGAAGTTAGCAAGGTTAATTCCTGGAGTATAAAGACGTAATAAAGCATCAATACCACCAAAGATAATAACACTGAATAATAAAGGAATAATCGAACTAAATCCATCAGTTAAGAATTGAGGAACAGCATCTGGCATCTTAATTGTGATATGGAAGTGATCACAGAATTTATAAATTCCAGGAACACAAAGTCCAACAATAATTGATAAGAACATACCAGTTGATCCAAGGTATGAAACACTCATTCCACTTAAAGCACTAGTAATAACTTTACCTGCATCATCAGTACCACTATATAGAGTATAAGCAGTAACTGGAGCGGCAACGAGTAAGAATACTACAAGTGATCCAGTCGCTGTATTTAATGGTTTTAATTTGAGCGCACGTCCAAAGTTATAACCAATTAAAGTGACTAAGAAAACTGAGATTAAACCCATTGTCATATTATAAGGAAGAATAAGTATCTTATAATATGTACTTTCTGTCGTTAAACCAAACCAACCAAAACTAGTAGGTACAGAAGCAATAATTGTAAATATTGCTCCGACCATAATAATACCCATCATATTCATCATAGCAGCAGTAATAGAACTAACGCCCTTATTTGCTCCTACTTTTTGACCGACTTTTTGTAGAAATTGCATAAATTTGGATTCAACAAATCTTTGCATTATTCCTTTCTTTTCGGTCTTTGCATTTTCAGCCATATTTTTCTCCTTTTGAAAAATTTATTTACTTCCCCATCAACTTATTAACCATCTTTAAGATGTTTGCACAATTTCCAAGTGCATAATCAGTTGGTGGTATTGAATCGCAAGGACAACCGACATTATCTTTAATCTCTTTAAGTCGGTAAGAAACTTGTGGTCCAACCAAAACACAATCACAACCTTTGCAAGCATCGAGATAATCCGCTAAACCTACCGCTTGAATTTCTAGTGGTATATTTTGCGTCTCCCAATACTTCTCCATCTTCTTCATTAAGATAGATGTAGACATACCTCCGGCACAAACTAGTAAAATCTTCATACCCAAACCTCCCTTGATTTATTTATCTTTCTTAACCTTATAAAGATTAATAAATTCCTTAATCATATCAACTACCGTCATTGTCGACATCACATGGTCTTGTGCATGCGCAAGCAACACCGTCTCATGATCTAAATCACCATTTGCTCCAGCTTTTAGAACTTTACTGTGTTCTTTATGAGCTTCATTTAGTGTTTTATTAGCTTCTTCTAATTTTTTATCTGCTTCACTAAATTTCCCTTCTTTTGCAAAAGAAAGAGCTTCGTAAGCTTTGCTACGAGCATCGCCACTATTGGCGATTATTTTCATGCAACATTCTTCAAGTTCGTCATCTGTCATCTTAGGCATACCCGTTCTCCTTTGATACAAATAAAAAACATACTAGACGAATCTCAACTTTAAAATATAAATGACACAATTGTTTCTTTATGTTAAGATTATAGAGCATAAATGAAAGCGCTTCCAAATGTTTTTTTAAAAAAACGCCCATTTTACACAAACTAAGAAAGGTGTGTCACTTTATGTTTAATTTAAGTCAAAATCCTAGAGTAATTATTTCGATGGAATCATTAGCCGAAGCCTTTTATCGTTATCTACAAATAAAACCATATAACGATATTTCTATTCAAGAAATATGTGAAAAGGCGGGTGTTACTAGAAAAACCTTCTATCGTAACTTCGAAACTAAAGATGACTTATTTGACTATTATATATATGAAATAATTGGAATCGATTTCCCTCAAGAAAACAACAATTCTCTTGAACAATCTGTCAAAAATCTCTTTAATTACTTCTCAAAAGAAAAAACATTATTAATTATTTGTGAAAAAAATAAATTATTTGATTTATTGCTTGAACGTATCAATAAATATCTTGAACTCAATCCTCAATATGGTATGGCTATCAGCGATGCTAAAAATATTGTTGATTATCGCATCTATTATTGGCAAGTCTTCAATTCTTCGCTGATAAAAATGCTTGAAGTTTGGACAAGACGTGATTTTAAAGAAAGTGTTGATGAACTATATCAAATCTTTGAAGATATTACTAAACGTTTTGGAACTTTAGATTATCACGAAACCTATGTTTCTTATAAAAATCGTATGAATACAGGAAAAAATTAACTAATTATTATTTTCAAGATTAAAAATTACTTCTTTTAAGTATTCCCAACACTTTAATTAGTGTTGGGTTTTTAAGTAGTTTTATAAATCAAATTAGTATATTATATGAAATATGACTGAAAACAAAATGAGTAACTTTTTTGATAAATTAGCCCCTTCCTGGGATAAGAGCGAACTTCATTCTAATAATGAAATTGTTTCTTTTTTAAATGTTTTGCCAATTAAACAAGGGGGGAAAATACTCGATGTTGGTTGTGGGACAGGCCTTATTACACCAATACTTTATAAAAAATCTAAAGGCATTGTTAAAGGCATAGATATATCTAATGAGATGATCAAAATAGCAAAAAATAAAAACTATAAAAACATATCGTTTATTTGCGGAGATTTTAATTGTTTTGATGAAATCGAATATGATTTAATCGTTATCTTTAATGCTTATCCACATTTCTTAGATTTAGATAGATTTAAAAATTCTTTGTACAGAGTTTTAAAAAAGAATGGGAAGTTTGCAATAATGCATAATTTTTCACGACAAGAATTAATTGAGATGCATCAAGGCACCTCGCTTTTTCTTACAAGAGACTTAAAACCAGTAGATGAAGAAGCTGCTTTTTATAAAGATAAATTTAATATTTTAGAAGCAAAAGAAACCAAACATTCTTATTATATTCTTTGTCAAAAAAAGTAAATTCCTAAAAACCGCTTGGTAAAATGCACCATTTTTAAATAATTCGCATATAGGCCACATCGGTTTTATAGTGTCCAAATATAAGAAGCAATTGGTAAACCAACGAAGATAACTAATGTACAAATTGTTAAAACATAAAACAAAATTCTTAATTTAACGCCGTTATAAGCAATGAGAATTTTATCACCTTTTGCATTAGCTCTTTTTGCAATAATTGCTTCATAAGTCATTATAAGAATTACCGCTAATGTAAATATATTGATCATTGTCAAAAGCGAAAACATTGAAGCATCAGATAAGGCCTGTAAGCCAACAATAGTTGCGCTTATGGTTGAAAACATTCCAGTTCCTAGCATCCATAAACTGTCTTCGTTAGCATAACTTTGATTATAGAAGGCAATTATAATCCAAATAATAACAGCAAATAAGTTAATAAAACTTTGTAGGAAAGTCGATGGCAAGAAATTGCTTGTCGTAAACGCTGCCCTATTTGCTCTAACAACTATTGTATATTTACTATAGGAATAAGCCTTATTATCTTCGTTTACTTCATACTCCACCATTTCATTATGATTTTTAATTTCACTATTATTTACAAATCTTAACCCATCAGTAAATTGAGTCTCTTTGCCCATTGTTGTATAAATCCCTTTATCAATAGAACATGATTTATGTGTGTTATTAGTTGATTGATCTTTTGAAACATCGATAATATCTTTTGCGACATATCTCAAATTAGAGACATGAAGCCAACTTGTAGGTTCAATATTAATCCAAAATTGAGCAGTTTCTAATGGGTAACGTGGATTATCATAAGCTTTTGCAACTTTCGCAGTAAATACACAATTTTGGAAAAACCTAAATTCTTTAGAACCATCCTCTTTTGTTAGATAATATGGTTCTCCCGGAGCATAATAATACGCCAAAGAATCATTATTAACACCTTTGCCAATATCAAAATTACGTGGATATTTATCATAAACGTTAGATTCATGAAGCAATGGATAGCTAAGTCTTTCTTCCTTAAACAAAGCAGGAACCACATTATATTCACTATCGTTAATGAAACTATCTATCAAAGCAACTCGATTATCGCTAATCCAACCTGGATGCTTAAGTTCAATATCTTTTAATAATGAATATGGTTTAGCAAGTTCAATGTAATCGAGTATTCCATCACTTGCATATGTGACAATATTAGATTCGCTATTTACTGTAAATACATCCATCTCTTTATCGCCAATCTCATCTTCCCAATTTGGATTTTTATAATTTTTAAACATAGTGTGGAATTCATCTTGGCTAAAATCCATCCAAACATTCATTGCTACGGAAAAATATTCATTTGATGGTTGAATATCATATATTTTATTTACTTGCGCACCAATGCTAACATCACAATAAGTTAATTTATCATTTGTTTCTTTATTGTTTTGGTGAAGATAAGTATCAATAAATTTTTGGCTGTCACTATCAATATTATTATCTTTCGTCTTAGCAATACTTTCATTTCTATTTGAAATAATTAAATAACTTGAATAAGCAGTAAATCCACCTAAAGGAATAATAACTGCAAATAAACTTACAAACATTTTTATACGCATTTTATGCGATAAAATATTGTAGTTTCTCCTTAAAAGATACTTGTTACGATTATAATTAATAATTTCTGAAAGATCATTTCTTTGAATGCTTGCTAAATCTTCATCAATCTTTAATTCTTCTTCTTTTGGCAAAGATATTGAATCATCTATAAACATATTAACTGGCAAAGAAAAGTAAATTGCTAATTTCTTAAGTAAATGATTATTTGGGATATCATAACCGCTTTGAAGTTCTTTATATTTTCTATCAGAAATTCCAAGAACTCTTGCAACTGTTAACCCTTTTTTAACTAAGTAAGAATTTAGATAACGAATCTTTTTCGTCTTTTGCTCAAAACCTAAATCATCATTTAAGCTAAGTAAAATCTCATTATTATTAACTTTCTTCCAATCAACATTATTAAATGACTTCATTATCTTTCGTCTTAAAAAGAGGTTAGGATTACCCTTACCATTTTTATAATAATTTATATTCTTTTCAGAATCATGTAGGAATATATCAGGGTCAATCCCCTCTTTTTCTATATATTTTATTAAAACTTTAAAACTTTCTACTTTATTAGAACTACTATTCTTACTTTTGTTTTCACTCATAAAAAACCTCTCTATTTTTTATACTATTTTAAACGGAATATTGTTTTAAGAAGCTTTTTTAAAAAATTGCCAGTAATGCATGCTCTAAAATTTTGTCTTTTAGTTATTTTATTTACGAACAATTTGTTTACTATTATTTCTAAATATGAATTTTTAAACAATATCTTAAATCATTCCCAAAACTAAAATAGATACTTTTAAAAAAATAAATTTTGAATTCATGAAGAAAGTTTTTTGGTTTTAATTATTCGTTACTTTTTGTATTCAAAATAAAATTCCAGTTTTATGGCAAAATACCGAAAATGACTATTAAATAATGGAATTATTCATCATGATTAGTTTAATATTACATTAATTATTTTCATCAACTAAGAGTAAAATACCCGCAATCATGCTTACAAAAAGTAAAACACAAACATTAAATCCAGTTGATAAAGGTGTCCCATCTTTGTAAGCATGATATACCTTAATAGTCATAGGAATACACCAACAAAGTGGTATAAGCACAACACCCGAAACAATTGTTGCTAATAAGCAAAGAACAAAAGCTGCTAATTTCATAAAAAGTTCCCTCTCTTTTTTATGTAAAAATTATACAACGCAACTTAATTTAATAGTATTATAAAAATAGTTATGTAAATTACCGCTTATGACCGCCATTATTTAACAAACTTATTGACATAATGTAAACCAATATATATATTATAAATTTATGAATGACGAGAAAAATAATACAACTGGTTATTATGCAAAAAAATCTTTTGAACGCAAACAAGCAATTCTTAAGAAAGCCAAAAAAATGATTCTTTTTAAAGGTTTTTATAGGACGACGATGAAAGATATTGCAAATGATAATAATATATCCCGTCAAATGTTATATAAATATTTTCCAAGCTTTAATCATTTAGTTTTTGAAATCCAAATTGATAACGTCAAGTTGAAAATGCTGTTTTTCGCCAAACTCAAAATGTTGTTTTTAAGCTTTCCTCCTCATCATAAATATTCTTATCTTTAATTCTATAAGATTGTCCAGTAATTTTAATAATTCTTGAATGATGTACAAGACGATCGATAATTGCATTTGCAATAATTGAGTCACCAAATAATTCTCCCCATCTATTAAAATTTTGATTAGTAGTTAAGATTAATGGTTTCTTTTCATATCTTGCTGCAACAAGTTGAAAGAGTGCATATGCTGTCTCTTTATCGATTGGTAGATAACCAATTTCATCAATTATAAGCAAAGTATATTTTAAATAATGACGCACAACCTGTTCAATTCTGTTTTCTTTAGCTGCACTTTTGAATTTTTCCATTAGAGTTGAAAAATTAATAAAGTAGGTAGAAATTCTTTGACTAGCTGCTTCGATTCCAATTGAAGTTGCTAAATGAGTTTTACCTACACCTGGGGAACCTATAAAAATAATATTTTCCTTAGCCTCGACAAATCGTAATGTACATAAATCAATAATTTCATCTTTCCTAATCATTGGCTGATAAGTGAAATCAAAATCTCTAATCGTCTTTATATAAGGGAAATTAGATACCTTAACATTTACTTTTTTTGCTCTATCATCTCTAAATTCTATCTCAGCATTTGTCAGATTTAATAAGGCATCTGTTATGCTCATTCCTTTATCCACTTCATCTAATACAAGCGGTAACGATTCTTTTACTTTTTTTAATTCTAAAATATCTAAATTATTTAATAAAACATTATAATTGCTCATGTTATTCTCCTAAATGTTCAAAAGTTTTTAAGTTATTATTGCAAATCTCAACAATCGAATCTTCGTAATGTATTGTCTTTTTAACAATGTCGTTGTAATGATTAGCATTATAATTTATTAATTGGTTTGAAATAGCATGTTTACTAATGATGATATCATCATAATAAATGTACAATTCAAAATTATCGCGATAGCGTTTTTTATTTGTAGGCATAAGAAGCTTTGTGCACTGTGTTGATTTTACCAACCATATTTAATTTTGTTAAACATTTTATAAGTCATATAAGACATCTCTGATGTATCTAACACATATTTTGCTCGTTCAATATATGTGTGCCCTATATCTAAATCCACAAGATCAGGGTAATTTTCTTTTTGAGAAATCTGTATTTCACTTCTGTTTTCTTCTGCTTCGATTATAGTGGATAGTTTTTCTACCGTTTCTGGATTAAATCGATTCGCATACTTGCCAAATCTTGGTGCGTAATAATGTGAATTCATTCCTTCTTGCGAGCAGCCTAGATATTGAATATCGAAGTAAGCATCGAAACATTTATTATTTTTCTTGTACAAGTTATTTAATTTGGTAACATTATCATCTGTGCTACATTCAACTTTAGACAATGCTTCCATAAGCTGTGGTTTTAAATCGTATTTATTGAGTCTTGCAAGACCTAAGCAGTCTTTGATTGCTTTAAATACATGAAATTTGTCAGGTACATATTTTGTCTTACAAACTTCGATTCTATTACCAAATTTTTGGATATAATTTGCAAAATCTCCTGAAATAAATATTTCATCATCTTGTTTAACTTTATATCTTTTTAAAAGTTGATAATTTATTTTGTTTGCTAATTTTTTAAGACTTTTAGTAGATAAAATTGTTTTATCAACCAAAACCTTTCGCCCATTAGCGAACTTTTCTCCTGTAAAAATCGTTGCTGTATAGTACCTTTGCTTGTTTGCGGAATTAACAAATCCAATAAACTTCTCATCTAATTGAAGATGAATTTTTCCATGCAACGTACTGATGTTATCTTTAAAATTTTCAAGGATTGTAGTGTTTTTAATAGTCCTGTAGACTGTAGACTTAGAAACGGCGTATTCGTCCGACAAATTTTTCCCAACTTTTGAATAGGACATTACAGATGCTAATTTGAATATTTTTACCTTTATTGTTGCTGATAGTCGACTATTTTTCGGTAGTTGCAAGAATGCATCTAGTAAAAAAACATGTTTGCGTTCATGCTTATCGTAAAAAATATGCCGCTTAAATTGTAAGAGACCAATTTCTGT
>Ga0265294_10003386_pt1 | contig 20397 bp, 19 predicted proteins | sample MunlanPumphouse3_FD_192504 | JGI IMG/M metagenome (GOLD analysis project Ga0265294, IMG submission 192504) | Groundwater microbial communities from a municipal landfill in Southern Ontario, Canada - Pumphouse #3 | ecosystem: Environmental > Aquatic > Deep subsurface > Groundwater | place...
AACAACAGTAAAATTTTTTACTGTATTCAACTCTATTAAACTATCTACTATCTACCAACGACTAACTACTGTTTTATCTTGTAGCTTTGTTTCTTCTTATATTTTGCATTTGACTGAAAACTGTAAACTAAGAACTAAAAACTGTTTTACCCCTCACCCTATCCCTCTCCCTCCGAGGGGAGAGGGAAATACGAGGAAAACGGTATACGGTATACGTTATACGTTATACAATCTTATGGATAAATCTTATTCAGCATTCTCGGGAATGGTATTGTTTCCCTGATATGTGATAAATTGCACAGCCAGGCAACAGTTCGCTCTACTCCCAGGCCAAAACCTGAATGGGGAACTGAACCGTATTTTCTCAGATCTATATACCATTGATAATCTTCTTCAGGTAAATTAAATTCCTTAATTCTTTCTTTAATCAATTGATAATCATCAATCCTTTGACCACCGCCAATTATTTCACCAAACCCTTCCGGGGCTATTAAGTCTGCACCTAAAACCGTTTCCGGTCTTTCAGGGTCAGGTTTCATATAAAAAGCCTTACACTTTGTAGGAAAATGGTGAATAAATACAGGCTTTTTATATTGCTGTGATATTATTGTTTCATCCTCACCCGTTAAATCATCACCCCATTTTGTTTGGCTTCCTTCTTTCTGTATTAATTTGATAGCATCATCATAAGCAAGGTAAGGGAATGGAGATTTGATATTCTCTAATAATGAAATATCACGTTCTAATGTCTTTAATTCTAAAGAACAATTTTTCAGGACATGTTCAACAATATTAACAATCATTTCTTCCTGCAATTTATTATTATCGTTAAAATCAAAAAAAGCTGCTTCCGGCTCAACCATCCAGAATTCCATCAAATGTCTTCTGGTTTTAGATTTTTCTGCCCTGAAAGTTGGACCAAAACAGTATACTTTCCCAAATGCCATTGCAGATGCTTCATTATAAAGCTGCCCGCTTTGTGTAAGGAAAGCTTTGTCTCCAAAATAATCTGTTTCAAATAATGTGGTGGTTCCTTCACAGGCAGCAGGGGTCAAAATTGGTGATTCTATCAGACAAAAACCCTTTTGGTTTAAGAACTGATGAATAGCTTTTACAATCTCTGTTCTTATTCTTAAGATTGCATTCTGCCTCTGGGTTCTCATCCACAGATGGCGATAATTCATTAAAAAACCTACCCCGTGCTTCTTAAGAGATATTGGGTAATCCTTTTCGGCATTATGGACAACCTGAATTGTCTTTACTAACATTTCATATCCACTGGGGGCTCGTTTATCTTCTTTGATTACTCCTTCTACTATAATGGAAGATTCGTAATTTATTTCCTCCAGCAGGTTAAAATATTTTTCTTCCATCTCGTTTTTTACCAGTGTTCCCTGTAAAAAACCTGTCCCGTCACGCATAATCATAAACTTTATTTTCCCGCTGGACCTCTGATTGTATAACCAACCTTTAATCCGGACTTCTTTATCCTGATAATTTCCAACATCTGATATTCTAACATCAATCATTAATTTAATGCCCTCCTCGCTGTAATAGAGATTAAAACTTTTTTTAATATTATTAAGAAACTTTTCTTTTATTTATTACTAATATATGACGATATTTCCTTTAGAGGAACTGCTTGCTGATGTCCATCTGTCATATTTTTAATAGTGATTTTCTGTTCTGCCAATTCTTCCTGTCCGACAATCAATACATATGAAACATTTAACTTATTTGCTAACCTCATCTGTGCTTTTAAACTTTTATTCAGATAATCAGTCTCAGTACTGATTCCATTTTCCCTGAGGTTGTTTATAATCTTAAAGGCAGCCGGTATATCCTCGGAACTGACTGTAGCAACAAAAACTTTTATTCCTGCCCAGACCGGGATTTTTACTTTCTGTTTTTCCATAGTGGCTATTATTCTTTCTATTCCAGCAGCAAAACCCACAGCCGGGGTATCTTTTCCGCCTAATTCTCTTACAAGATAGTCGTATCTGCCTCCGCCCCCTACAGCATTTTGAGAACCAAGTTCACCTGATATAATTTCAAATGCAGTTTTTGTATAATAGTCCAGCCCTCTGACTAATAAGGGATTTATCTGGTAGGCAATTCCGAGCACATCCAAATATTCAGTTAATCTCTGAAAATGATCCTGGCAATCCTGACAGAGAAAATCAAAAATGGTCGGGCTTTTTTCAATCTGCATCCTGCATTGAGTATTTTTACAATCCAGTATTCTCAAGGGGTTTTTATCATATCTGTCCCGGCAATCCGGGCATAATAATTCTTTTTTATCCTGAAAATACCCTTTTAATTCACTTAAATATTTAGGCCGGCATTCCCGACAACCTACACTGTTAATCACAAGATTAAGTTTTGATAATCCCAATCTTTTATATATTGCCAGAGAAGCTTCAATAATCTCGGCATCAATCAGGGGTGATTGTGAGCCGATTGCCTCAAGGCCAAATTGGTTAAATTGTCTGTATCTTCCTGCCTGTGGCTTTTCACACCTGAACATACTACCAAGATAGAATAATTTTACTAACGGATTTTCACGCACTAAATTATGTTCAAGATATGCCCTTACTACAGGTGCCGTACCTTCGGGACGCAATGTTAGACTACGCCCTTTTTTATCCTGAAATGTAAACATTTCCTTATTTACAATATCCGTTGTTTCACCGATTCCCCGAACAAACAACTCTGTATGTTCAAAAGCAGGGGTCCTTATTTCACGATACCCGTAAGTTTGTAATACATCTTTTATAATATCTTCAACATAGTACCAATAATCTATCTGATTTGGTAATATGTCATTGGTTCCTTTGGGTGCTCTTGATAACACTTTAAGCTCCTTTTATTATATTCAGTTATATTAAAATTAAATTTGATTCCAAAAATAAAAAACCTGATAATATTTTGAAAATATTATCAGGGACGAAAAACAATTTCGCGGTGCCACCCTGTTTAATGGCAGAATATCACCATTCGACTCTTACACTTAACGCGTTAAACGTATAGACTGTTTACTATTATCATTTCATAATTATACAAAATGATACTCGGGTTGTCTTTCAACTGCCAAAACGGCAATTTACTTTTCCCGGTAAATCTATAACTTTATTTAAAATATTTTTATATCTGATTATCTTGATATTTTATATAATTTAGAATAAAAAGTCAAAAAAAATCCTAAAGCCCTGCATATTCAATAAAAGCGTTTTTATTTAGTGCCTTTTTTATAGCAGCCTCGCGGGTAATTTTACCCTGCATTAACAGGTCTTTTAAAGACTGATCCAGGCTTTGCATTCCAATTTTTCTACTTATCTGGATAGTTGATGGTATTTGATGTATCTTTTCATCTCTTATTAAATTACGTATAGCCGGTGTTGCCAGCATTAACTCCATCGCCGCTATTCTTCCCTGTCCATCAGCTGTCGGGATAAGAGTTTGGGCAATTACTGCTTCAATCGAACCAGCCAACTGCAGACGGGCTTGACCCTGCTGATGAGCGGGAAAAGCATTGATAATTCTCTCAATAGTATCAGCAGCACTATTGGTATGCAAGGTTGAAAATACCAGATGTCCTGTTTCTGCTGCTCTGAGGGCCATTGATATTGTTTCCAGGTCCCTCATCTCCCCAACCAGTATAACATCAGGATCTTCTCTTAATGCAACTCTTAAGGCACTGGCAAAAGAATCTGCATGTTCTCCAATTTCTCTTTGAGAAATAACACAATTTTTATGCTGATGAATAAACTCTATCGGATCTTCAATAGAAATAATGTGTTCATATCGTTTTATATTTATAATGTCAATCAATGCTGCGAGTGTTGTAGATTTTCCGCTACCAGTTGGGCCGGTAACTAATACTATTCCTTTATCCTTTTCTGTTAAGGTTGTTATCACATCAGGTAATCCTAATTGCTCAACAGATAATATCTCTGTGGGGATAAGTCTGATAACTGCTGCTTCTCCTAAACGATGCCGAAAAATATTAATACGGAATCTGGAAACACCTTCTATCTCGTATGAAAAATCAAGCTGTTTATCTTTTTCAAAATCCTTTTTTTGTTTTTCGAATATTATACTGTATATCATTTTATGTACATCTTCAGGCTTCAAAACAGGAAATTCTGTTTTGGTCATCTTGCCGTTCAAGCGGAAAACCGGGGGGATTCCTATATTCAAGTGAACATCTGATGCACCTTTTTCTTTTGCCTGAATCAAAATATCTTGAATTTTATAGTCCATTCTTAACTCCTTATTTGCTGTTTATATTGCTATTTATATGATTTAATTATTTTTGGCATTTTGCCATATAGAAGGATATTCTTTTTCAATATATCCAAGTATGTCCAGTATATTACGGAATGAAGCAAAAGCTATTTCAATTTTCTGGTCCACTATATTTTTTATTTTATCGATAGCTTCACTGTCAGTAGGATCAGCCATAGCTATAACTACTTTACCTTCTATTTCAATTAAAGGAATTAGATTATAGTTTTTTACTAAATATTCAGGAAATTTTCTCAACAAATCCATGTCCAGTTGTCCTTTTTCTATTTGAACATATGGAATATCAAGCTGTTTACTCAATATCCAGTTTATTTGATCCTGTGTTACCATCTTTAAATCAATTAACGTTTCTCCAATTCTTTTATTTTTTTCCTTTTGCATCTTCAATGCTCTTGATAAATCTTCATGAGAAATCATTTTGTAATCTAACAATAGTTCCCCTAATTTTTTATTATCTTTTTTTAACATGCATTTACCTCGATTAATTAACATAATTTATGGGTCTAAATAATGTTTGAAATTCTAAACTAATAAGACACTACATATTTTTGATCAACAGCTTTTGATAACGCTACTTCTCTGGAAATTATATGATTATGGTATAACTCCCGTAGACATTGATCTGTTGACTGCATTCCCTGTTGTTTGGAACTCTGAATAGTAGATGGAATCATGTGGATTCTTTCTTCCCGGATAATATTTCGAATAGCAGGATTGGCTTGCATTATTTCTACCACTGGTACTCTACAGGTTTCATCAATATTAGGTACCAGTGTCTGTGATATAACTGCCCGCAATGATTCTGCTAATTGAACTCTTATTTGTCTTTGCTGATGTGTAGGAAAAACATCAATAATCCTTTCTACGGTTTCGGCAGCACTGTTGGTATGTAAAGTTGAAAAGACCAAATGGCCGGTTTCTGCTGCAGTAACTGCCATGGCTATTGTTTCTAAATCTCTCATTTCACCCACCAGGATAACATCCGGATCTTCTCTTAAGGCACTTCTGAGAGCGTAAGAAAAAGAATTTGTGTGCAAGCCTATTTCCCTTTGGTCAATTATGCAGTTTTTATGTTTATGAATAAATTCAATAGGATCCTCTATTGTTATAATATGCAACCTATTATTCTCATTAATAAGGTCAACCATACTTGCAATTGTTGTTGACTTACCACTTCCGGTAGGCCCGGTTACCAAAATCAAGCCTTTTGACTTTTTTGTAAAATCTTCTAAGCTCCCGGGTAATCCTAATTCTTCCAAAGATTTAATCTTATCCGGAATTAAACGAAAAGCTCCCCCTATCCCTCTTCTATGCAGAAAAACATTTACACGAAAACGGGCAACATTCCTTAATTCCACAGAAAAATCAATTTCCTTAACTTTTTCAAACTTTTTTTTCTGTTCATCATTCATTATACTGTAAAGCATTTCATAGGTATCAGTTTCTTTCAACTGGGGATAATCAAGGGTAGACAGGAAACCATTAATTCTCAGTGTAGGAGGGACTCCTACTGTAATATGCAAATCAGAAGCTTCCAAATCGTTAGTTTGTTTTAGCAGTTCATTAATATTCATTTCCATACCTCCCATTATAATTTTTAACTGGTAAATTAGACTTTAATGATTGTTTTCTATATTTCTCCTTTTAAATCATCGACTTTATCTAATTTTTCCCAGGTAAAATCCTCTATTTCTCTACCGAAATGGCCATATGCAGCTGTTTGTTTATATATAGGTCTTCTTAACTTAAGAGTTTCAATAATTGCGGCAGGTCTTAAATCAAAATGTCTTTTGATTATATCAATAATCTGTGGTTGTGGTATTTTCCCTGTATTGAATGTATCTACCATTATCGATATGGGATTTGCTACCCCAATGGCATAAGCTATTTCGATTTCGCATTTTTCAGCGATACCAGCAGCCACGATATTTTTTGCAATATACCTGGCAATATAACTTCCAGAACGGTCTACTTTTGTAGGATCTTTTCCGGAAAAACAGCCACCGCCATGGCTACCGACTCCACCATATGTATCAACAATTATTTTACGGCCGGTAAGTCCGGTATCAGCCTGCGGTCCGCCTACTACAAATCTACCAGTAGAATTTATATAATATTTGGTATTTTTATCAATATATTTTTCAGGAATAACCTCTTTTATGACATTTTCAATAATATCATCCCTGATAATCTCTAATTTTACATTTGGATGATGTTGAGCAGCAATGACAATTGCTTCTATCCTCTGGGGTTTACCATCCAGATACTGAACTGTCACTTGGGATTTACCGTCAGGTCTTAAGTATGGTATTATTTTTTTCTTTCTTACATAAGCAAGCTTACTGGTAAGCTTATGAGCCAATGATATTGGCATCGGCATAAGTTCGGGTGTTTCCCGACAGGCGTAACCAAACATCATTCCCTGGTCACCGGCACCGGTAGATGCGATCCGGTCTTTTTCGGGAACACTTTTTTCTTCCCTGATTTCCCAGGCACAATTTACACCCAGAGCTATGTCCGGTGATTGCTCCTCAATTGAAGTCAGTACCGCACAGGTATCACAGTCAAAACCATATTTTGCCCGGGTATAGCCAATTTCTCTTATTGTATCACGAACAACTTTGGTAATATCCGCATAACCATTTGTGCTGATCTGTCCTGCTACCAATACTAAACCCGTTGAAACTAATGTTTCCACAGCTACCCTGGATTCCTTGTCCTGTCTGTATAAATCATCAAGAATTGCATCAGAAATCTGATCAGCAATTTTATCCGGATGACCTTCAGTTACTGACTCTGAAGTAAAAAGATAATTGTTTTTCAATCGATAACCCTCCTTCTATTGCCTGGCTATATTTGCTACATATAATTTTTTCTTATTAAAATATTTATTAAAATTTTATGGATTTTTTGGTGTTCTGGATATTTAATTTTAGAGATACTTTTTGAATTGGCTGTCTTTTGACATTTGATTGATTATATTTTTGAGATCTCCTTCCCTGTCTTTTGGATAAATTAGCTGAATAGGACCATTATTAATAACTACCATATCAGATAAGCCAATAGTAACAGTGATTCCCTTGTCATTGATAATAATACATCGTTCAGTATCTATTCCTGTATGTTCACCCTGAATAATATTTCCATCAGCATCATGCTGCAAAAAGGACTCTATAGCATTCCAGGAGCCAATATCTTCCCAGCTGAATTGTCCATCAACAACTACTAATTCATCAATTTTTTCTAATACACCATACTCGAAAGAGATTGATTCCATTTTCTGAAACTGTTCCTTAATAACCTCTCCTTTTTCTAATGTACCGATACTTTCGGTTATCTCTTGTATTGATTTATACAACCCGGGCATCAATTTCTTCAGTAATATCATTATTCTTTTACTGGGAAAAATGTAAATGCCTGTATTCCAAAATAATTGGCAGTTATTTTTATTCTTTTCAATCCATGCATTATCAGGTTTTTCCTTAAATTGTTTAACACTATAGATTTCAGAATCATCAGTTTTCCCCAGCTCCTTTTTGGCGCAAATATAACCATAGCGACTCTCATTACGTTTAGGGTTTATGCCTATGATAACAGGGGTCTGTTCTTCTACAATAGCTGCAAAGGCATTATTAAGAGCAGTATAAAACTTATCCTTTTCTGTTATAAAGTGATCAACAGGAAAGATCGCTAAATTAACATCCTGATGTCTATAATGAGTTATTAGAAGGGTAGATAAGGCAATACTGGCTGCAGTATCCTTCCCTACTGGTTCGACAATATAATTAAGCATATCAATCTCGGGAACTATCTCTCTGACAGGCTTGATTAAATCCTCAGTTGTCACAATGTATATATCATTGACATTAAAATAAGGAACAAGTCTTTCAAAAGTATCTCTCAACATGCTTCTGCCACTTGGAGACGGTAATAATTGCTTTGGCTTATTAAACCTGCTATGAGGCCAGAAACGTTTTCCTCTTCCTCCGGCCAATATAAGTGCAATGTTTTTCATTTTTAATCATCTCTTTATGTTTTATATTAATATTTTTTCTGTAACATTTAACATGGCTCTTAAATTATTATTCTGTTTCCCGATTTTGAACATCACCAGCCTGATCAATATCAAAACCACGATATTGAGTATAATATTGTAGTACTTTATCAGCATAGCCATTGGGAATTTCACTTTCCTGAGACATTAATTCCTGAATCCTAAAAGGGCCATGGTTATAAGCAGTTAATGCTAATTCTATATCACCAAAGTCATCATACAGTAAGGACAGATAATATAAGCCGATTTTAATGTTCTTTTCCGGGTCAAAAAGGGTGTTTTCTGCGCCATCCCATTTAATTCCAAGATTTTCCGCTAATTCCTTGGCTATAAACCTGCGTACCTGACATAATCCAAAGGCATAAGAATCAGATACTGAATCTATTATAAAATTACTTTCTACTTTTATTAATGCTGAAACTAATAAAGGATTAAAATTGTATTTAGTGGATTCCTCATAAATACTTTTTGCAATTGAATAAATAGTTTCACTTTCTAACTGATTATTACTACCGGAAACAATGTTTACAATACGACCTATATAAAATTCTCTTTTGTTTTCTTCAGACACCATTCCGGTTAACTCTTGTAACTGCATGTATATTTCAGTAAACTGATTTTTACTAACCCTGTCGAGATTATACTCCTCAAATTGCTTGTTAACCACATCTAATTTCATGTTTTGTTCGGCAATTTTCTCTCTTAATAATTCATTTTCTTCCCTTAAATCCTGGTTAGAAGCGGACAATCCAACTATAGCTTGATTTGTTTGATAGTTTTCAAATAAGCTATAAACAAGTATCAATAAAACAGTAATCAGAATAATAATCACAATAGTGTTAAAATGACTTTCTAATATGTTAGTATTTTTTTTCTTTTTCGTGATTTTTTTTTCTGCTTTTTCAGCTTTTTCCATATTTTTATCACCTATATATTTTCTTTTTTTATGAAAAAAGTTATTTTTAACGTATCCTGCTACCAGCATCTATTTTTCTGTCAGTAGTCAGTAAAACAACTTTTTCATTATCTGAAGCAGCAAGAAGCATCCCCTGGGATTTAATGCCTCTAATTTTAGCAGGTTCTAAATTAAATACAACCACGATATTCTTGCCAATTAGCTCTTCAGGGGAATAATGCTTCTTTATACCGGCTACCAGAGTCCTGGTTTCGCTGTTAAAATCAACCGTTATCTTTAGTAATTTATCAGTTCCGGGAACATCTTCAGCCGCTAATACTTTTCCTACTCTCAAATCTATTTTTTTAAACTCTTCAATAGAAATATACTCTTTTTCTTCTTTTATGCATTTATCTTCAACCTTTTCCATTTCAGGCACTTTTTCTTTTCTCTCTTTTTCTTTCCCTGTTTTCTTTTTATCATCAATTCTCGGGAATAGATTATCACCAGGGTTAACCATAGTACCCGCTTTTAAGGTACCCCATTTTATATTTTCCGGAATAAGCATTTTTTCAATATCCTCTTTTATTCCTAACTGTTGCCATATCTTTAAAGCTGTAGTTGGCATAAAAGGATACAATAAGACGGATATTATCTGCAGTGACTGTGCCAGGTGATAGATAACTTTATCCAGTCTTTCTTTTTTATTTTCATCCCGGCCTAAAATCCATGGTTCTGTCTGATCAATATATTTATTAGTCCTGCGGACTAATGTCCAGATATTTTCCAAAGCAACATTAAAAGACATTTCATCCATAGCCTGAATAAACTGTTCAACCATATCTTCGGCCATCTGGTGTAATTCTATATCATATTTTTCATCTTTTCCTGAAGATTCAGGTATTTTCCGGTCACAGAATATTTTAGTCATAGCGACTGTTCTGCTCAACAAATTACCTAAATCATTTGCTAAGTCATAGTTAATCCTCTGTATGAGTAATTTTCTGGAAAAATTTCCATCCTGTCCAAAGCATAATTCTCTCAATAGAAAGTATCTAAAAGCATCTGCATCAAATTCATCAGTGACCTGATAAGGATCAACAACATTGCCTTTAGATTTCGACATTTTTTCACCTTCCATAGTCCACCAGCCATGAGAAAAGACCATTTTTGGTGGAGTTATATCAGCAGCCATTAACATTGTAAACCAGATAATAGTATGAAATCTGAGTATATCTTTTCCGATTAGATGTACTGCTTCAGGCCAATAATAATTGAACTTTTCTTCATCTATACCATAACCGGCAACTGTTAAATAGTTGATTAAGGCATCGAACCAAACATAAATTACATGTTCTGAATCAAATGGAACATCAATTCCCCAATCAAGACTTGCCCGGGTACGGGTAACGCTCTGATCTCTTAATCCTCTTTCAATGAAGCTAATAATCTCATTTTTTCTGGATTCCGGTTTAATACAATCCGGGTTATCTTTAATATGTTGTAACAACATGTCCTGGTATTTGCTCATTTTGAAAAAATAACTTTCTTCTTTAAACTTTTCAACCGGTCTTCCACAATCCGGGCATTTGTTTTCCTCTATCTGTGTTTCCGGCCAGAACGCTTCGCAAGTAACACAATACCAGCCTTCGTATTCTCCCTTATAGATATCCCCTTTTTCATAAAGCTTGTTAAATAATTTTTGCACTACCTGCTCATGCCTCTTTTCAGTAGTGCGTATAAAATCATCATACCGGATATTCAGTTTAGGCCAGAGGTTTTTAAACTTTGCTACAACCTGATTAGCCAGTTGCAATGGTTCAATTCCCATTTTCTCTGCTGATTTTGCAATTTTCTGGCCATGTTCATCTGTTCCGGTGGCAAAAAGAACATCAAATCCTCTTAATCGCTTATATCGCGCCATGGTATCTGCTGCAATAGTAGTATAGGCATGACCTATGTGGGGCACATCATTTACATAATATATAGGGGTTGTAATGTAATAAGCATTTCTTTTTTTCATTTTCCTCTTGTAGTCCTTTCATTTCAATATTAATAAAAAAGCAGTTGGATTGTTATGTTGGAGGAAATCCAGCCGTTTTTAAATGTTTATCTCTCTTTATCTAACAATAATAACACAAAACATCTTCTTTGTATTAATTTTACTTATTTTCCTTATCACGCAGTTTTAGAATATTATCATAAACCCAATTTTTTGGTACATCATATTCACTTGTTATTAATAAAACTATATCCTTATTATAATAACCTTTTTTACTATAGTTTATAATCTTTTTTTTAATTTCAGGTAAAATTTTTAAATCTGTATTAAACAGTCCTGTTTCATTCTTTTTTTCCTGGTTTCCTTCTAAGACTATGGTCAGCTCTCCTTTAATAATTCGACTATTTATACTTTCAATTACCTCTGAAATGAACCCTCTTAATATTTCTTCATATTGTTTTGTTATTTCACGACAAATTACAATTTTTCTATCCCCTATTATGTTTAATATCATATTAATTGTATCCTTTATCCTGAATGGGGACTCATAGAAAATGATGGTTCTTCTTTCTTCTTTTAATTTTAGGAAAAATTGTTTTTTTTCAGTATTCTTCTTGGGAATAAAACCCTCAAAAATAAAATTATTCATATTAAACCCGGATACTACCAAGGCAGCAGTTAAAGCAGACACTCCGGGTATCGGAATCACCTCAATACTGTTTCTAATGGCCATATTGATAATTTCATATCCGGGATCACATATTCCAGGCATTCCCGCATCAGAAACCAGGGCAACATCATTTCCTTCTTTTAAATATTTTACAATATACTGGTTTTTTTTCTCTTTACTGAATTCATGGTAACTGGTTAAAGATTTATGTATGCTATAGCGGTTTAACAATTTTCGGGTATGCCTGGTATCCTCTGCAGCAATCAAATCTACTTTTCTTAATGTTTTCAGGCAGCGTAAAGTAATATCTTCCAAATTACCTATGGGAGTACCACATATATATAATTTTCCTTCCTGTTTGAAATCCAATTTAAAATTTCCTTTTATGTAATGTTTATAAAAATCTATCTATCTTATTTACTAATTTTGTTGAATAATGATTTTTAATTTTTAATCTAATATCAATGGGGGTGCAACTTTTAATTCTGTTCCACCTTCTTTTCTTGCTTCAATCAATACCCTTTTGGCATTTTGATTTTTCTTTGTATAAATAAATTTCAAAACTTTTGGCTCAAATAAATATTTTCTTAACACCATAATAACCTGTATCAGGCTATCTGCCCGGTGAATCAAAAAAAGTCTTCCTCTTTTTTTCAATAGCCGGCTACATATTGCTGTCATATTATCAATATTAATATTAATTTCATGTCTTGCAAATAATTGTTCTTCTTTTGAGCTCACTTTCCCTTTGCCGGCTGGAATATATGGCGGATTAGAGGTAATTACATCAAAAAATTCAGCAGGGAACCTGTTTAATAAATTTTGCATGTCATCATGAAGAATGTTAATCTCTTTTTCCAGATTATTTAATATAACACTTCTTTTTGCTATGTCAGCTAATTTTTCCTGTATTTCCACGGCATAAATATTATTATTTTTAGCAGAGTCATAAATCATTAAGGGTATAATTCCACAACCGGTTCCCAGATCTATTATCCTTTCATTCCTTTTAGTATACACAAACTCACCTAATAGAATAGAATCAATTGAAAATCGGTAAGTATTACTGTCTTGAATTATTTTTAAATGGCTTTTTCCCAGTTCTTCTATTGTTTCGCTGGGATGAAGGTTTATTTTCTGCATGATTATTTCCCTTACTTACCTCTTTATCATTCTGCCAGTCATCGACTGATATTTTAACACGATTTCTAATATGTTCATTATCTTCTTTTTCTATCGTTTCTATTACTATATATTTACTTAATATATTAACTTCAACCACCTTGCCGTTTTTTCCATCTTTTGTCAGGATACGTTTTCCTAATTTAGGATATTTTTTTAACTCTTCTTTGTAAAAATTAGACTCGAAATTCAAACAGCATTTTAACCTGCCACAAGCTCCTGAAACCTTTGATAGATTCAGGGCAACACTTTGCATTTTAGCTACATTAATTGGAACAGGCTTAAAGTCTGATATAAAAGTAGAGCAGCAAAGGGGCCTTCCGCAAATTCCCAGCCCTCCAATCATTTTTGCTTTATCCCTGACACCTACCTGTTTCAATTCAATCTTTGTTTTAAAATGATGAGCCAAATCCTTTACTAATTCACGAAAGTCAACCCGGTCATCGGCACAGAAGTAAAAAATAAGGCGACTCTTGTCAAATAAGTATTTACATCTTATTAGATGCATGTCAAGCTCGTATTTTTGTATCTTCCCAAGACAAATATTGTAAGCCTCTCCTTCTTCTATTTGCAGATTTTCCCACTTTTCCAGATCACTCTGATTCGCTTTTCTGAGAATACTTTTCAGCGGGGTATCAAGCTCTTTCTCTTCTATATGCTGTACCGGAATAACTACCTCACCGATATCTAATCCTAACGATGTTTTTACAACACACAGGTCTCCAATCTCCAGTATATATTTATTATTCTTAAAATAATATACAAGGCCGGAATTACGAAATTGAATACCGACAATCTTTGGCATTATTAATCACCTAACCGTATAAAAAAATTTTCCAAAAGTATGTTCTGGTTAACATGTTTTTCCAGTTCTTCAGGAATAGTTGTTAAATACTCTAAAATCAAAATTATTTTATCCTTCTTAAACCATTGTGCATATTGCCTTATTGATTCTATTTTGTCCTGAAAAAAAAGTTGATTTTCATCTATATTCATCTTTACAAGCAAAGTATCTCTGAACCAGAGTACCATCATCTCGACAAAATCTTGAAAATTATTAGTAATATCAGGAAATATTTTTTCAGAACTAAAAATATAATTTGACAATTCTTCTGGTTTTATTTTTACCAATGAGTCTATATAATTATCTTTTATTTTTATTTTATCTTGATTTCTAATTAAATCCAGAGCCATCCCGGGGCTTCCATGAGACAGCTTGATAAGATTATCAAGCTGTTTTTCATCAATAGAAGAATTACCCGATATAATCTTTTTTTGCTGATTTATCTCTAAGGGTTTAAAAACCAGCCTGCAGCAACGAGATATAATAGTGGGTAATATTTTATCAGGAGCTGAAGTCACCAATATCAATATTGCATATTCAGGTGGCTCTTCCAAAATTTTTAGAAGGGAATTGGAGGCTTGAGTAGTCATCTTTTCTGCATTATCAAATATGTATATTTTCTTCTTATTTGTCAGAGGGTGAAGGTATATATTGCTTTTAATTTCCCTGATTTTTTCAATTTTTATGACCGAATCAACAGGTGAAATAATGCTGAAATCAGCACTGCTGTTTTTTTCAATCTGCTGGCAGGAAGAACATTTATTACAGGGGTCCTGCTCTTCAGAAATATTTTTACAATTAATTGCCTTGCTAAAAGCAATAGCAGTTAATTTTTTACCTATTCCTTCATTACCGACAAAAAGATAGGAATGTCCTATTTTTTCATTCTTTATTCTGTTTTTAAGTATTTGTTTGGGTTTAGTATGCCCGACAATTTCTTTAAAATCAATCATATTATATATTTAGCGTTTCTTTAATCTTTGTTATTCACTTATATTTCTAAAGCTACCTCTTTATTATATTTTTCTGACAAGCGCTGATTTAATATCTTTATTATACAGCTCATTACAAACTCCAATTCTCTGTTAGTATCAATAATTCTTATTCTGTCCGGGTTTTTTCTGGCAATCTGATGATATCCGTCTCGCACCCTATCTAAAAATAATTTTCCATTTATCTGTTTTTGCTGGATAAATTCATCCTCGAATCTCATCTCTTTCCCCTGACTGTATAAGGTAGAACGATGTAATCCAACCTCAGTATCTACATCCAGAAAAAAGGTAATATCCGGAACAATATCTTCTACGGCAAAATCATTCAAGTACTGAATTATTTTCATATCAATTCCCCTGCCAAATCCCTGATAAGCAGTAGTTGAGTCAAAAAAACGATCACAAATAACTATTAATCCATCTTCTAATGCCGGTTTAATGTTTACCCGGATATTTTCAGACCTTGAAGCAGCAAACAATAATAATTCCGCCTTATACCCCAACCCCTTGTTTTCTCTTTCCAGCAAGATTTCTCTTATCTTATCTGCAATCAAGGTACCGCCAGGTTCCTTAGTCATTACTGAGTTAAAACCATTTTTTAATAAAATATGATAAAGTTTCTTTGAAACAGTAGTTTTACCGGAACCTTCAAACCCTTCAAAAGTTATAAAAAACCCTTTTTTATTGTGTTTTTTCTTCTTCATAGTTATCTTCTTCTTCAATCATTGCTTTCAATAAATCTCTCAGAGTAACAATCCCTACCAAATAACCATTTCGTAATACAGGTAAATGGTGAATTTTATTACGAATTAATAAGTCTGCCGCCATAACCTCGTTATCATCTTCATTAACTGTAATCACACTCTTTTTCATAAACTCTTCTACTTTATGATTGGCATATTCCTTCAGTTTTTTGGAAAGCTGTATAAATTCAGTTATAAACGTACTGCTGTTGATTATCCCTAAATAATTTGGCAATATGGCTTTAATAATATCATGCTGGGAAATAAAACCAATAACTTTTTGCTCTTCATTTACTACGGGAATTCCGTTAATACGATGTATTGCCATAACTTCAATTACCTCTTCCAGCCTGCAATCAGGCGATACACTAGTCGTACTTTTTAACATAATTTCCTTAACTTTCAATATTTATACCTGCCATTTCATTTTAACTTAGTTATTTTAATACAGTTTATACATTTAACAACATCTTCTTTGGTATGAAATTCCTCATCATCAGTTAAGGCACTTGCTAAACCGCAAGCCATAGCAAATTTTATTATCTCTACTATATTTTCCGGATTTTCTTCGACCAGTTTAATCGCAAAACCGGCAATTATAGCTTCAGCTGTACCTATAATATTAATTACCTGCTGGTTTACGGACTCAGCTAACCAAATACCTTCTGTAGTAGCGATAATATCCTTTGTATCCTGATATGATATTACGGCTATCTGAACATCCCGGTCTAATATTTCATGAGCAATTTTTATTGCATTTTCCTGACTATCAATCTGTTTATTGAAGACCCGATTATTTGATGCTCTCAAATCCGGTTTAGCTAAATACGGACTGGCTTCTAATCCCCTTTCAAAAGGAACACCATGGGCATCCAGAATTGTTTGAACATTTTTTTTCTGTGCAATTTTTATCAACTGGTAATAGATATCATCAGGAACATCTTTCGGCAAACTACCGGAAAGAGTCACCATACGAGTCTGGGACATTACCCGGGAAAATATTGATTTAAATCTTTCCAAATCCCGCTGGCTTATTGCTGGCCCGGGGTCACTTAAAAGTGTATGAATCTTATTGTCATGTTCAATGATTATAACATTTGTCCTGGTTTCTTTCTCTATATGCCAAAAATTAGTAGTAATTCCATATCCCCGGAGATTCTCAGCTATAAAATGTCCGGCATGTCCTCCTAAGAAACCTAAAGCCATGGTGTCAAGGCCAAAAACAGCTATTGCTTTCGCTATATTAATACCTTTTCCTCCAGGAATTTTTGATACTTTATCAACTGCATTATATTGATTTGGCAACAGGTTATTTAGTTCCATCATAACGTCAAGAGCAGGATTCAGAGTAACTGTTGTTATCATTAATTAAATTCCCTTCCCCTTCGAAATAGTCTGATATTTTAATAACAAATAGTAATAAAAATATTCAGAAAAAAATTATCAAAAATCTTTATAAATTATATCTTAATTAGAAAATATTATCAAAAAACTTCATTTCATCTATTCTTTTTCTATATATAATAATCTCTTCTGACTGGCTTAATTAATTTTATCAGTATTATGCCACCAATAAAACCTCCAATATGTGCAAACCATGCTACTCCTGCATCTGCCCCCTGTAATGATATATTTGAAAAACCATATAGCAGTTGAAAGATTATCCAAATACCCAATACAAACAAAGCAGGCATTTTAATTAGTCTGATGAAAAATCCGAAGAATATAAGAGTAGTAATTCTTGATTTTGGGAAAAGGATAAAATATGCTCCCAGTACTCCTGCTACTGCTCCACTTGCTCCAATCATGGGCACCTGTGATTGGGGACTAATCAAAATCTGCGTGAAAGCAGCAAAAATACCGGAGAGAAAATAAAAGATAGTAAACTTAATTTTGCCTAAATAATCTTCAATATTATTACCGAAAATCCAAAGATACAACATATTCCCAAATAGATGCACAAAACTTCCATGCATAAACATTGACGACACAATTGTTAAATAGATAGGAGAAGGACCATATGGAATAATATCTACTCCCTGACTTATTTCAAAAGGTGTAAGACCAAAGGAATAAATAAATCTAATACTATCAGTTACTATAAAAAACTGGTAATAGTATACTAATGAATTAATAATTATAAGAATTATAGTTATAACGGGTATTCTTTTAGTCGGCATCTCATCCCATAAAGGGAACATATTTAAACCTCAATCTAAAATATTTTGTGTTATAATTTTTCTTTATTTTTTCTATACTTATAAATAATAAAAAACAAATTAGTTTTTCATTATAACATAACAAAGGTTTCAAACCATAGCTTTATAACAAAGAAATTTTAGGGTTCTGTAGTTGAATTGGTTTTGTACCAATGATGTAAACATTTATAATTATCAGTGCTAACAATTCTCAAATACAAATTCATCGGGAGGGCGGTCTATTAAACCATATTGGAAAAGAATATATTTAATTATTCTTTTTGAAGCATTACCATCACCATAAGGAGATTTATTTATAATCATCTTCTGGTATTCATCTGTATTGAATAGCAATCTTTCAACCTCTTTTACTATGTTCATCTTTTCGGTGCCAATAAGCTTTGCGGCACCAATATCTACTACTTCCGGTCTTTCGGTTTCTGATCTCAATATTAATACCGGTTTCCCTAAAGCGGGTGCTTCCTCTTGAATACCACCTGAATCAGTTAGAAGCAAAGTAGATGCCGCAATTAAGTTTGCCATTTCCTGATAGTCCAAAGGCTCTAACAATAATATATTATCCTCCTGGCTTAATAGATTAAAAACAACATTCCTGATTAGTGGATTTTTATGTACAGGGAAAACTATGCCTAAATTGTTATTGTTGTGAATAATTCTTACTAATGATTTGCACAAATTTTCAAGAGGCTCTCCCCAGTTCTCACGGCGGTGCATTGTTACCAATAATAACTGTTTTTTTGTTTTAATAAACTTGTTTATCCTGTCATCTGAAAATTGATACTGCTTATCCTGCATTAATAACAGGGAATCAATAACTGTATTTCCTGTTATTAGTATATTTTTCCGGTTAATATTTTCTTTTTTCAGACTATCTGCCGCATTTTTTGTGGGAGCAAAATGATAATCAGCCAAAACTGTTGTTAGTCTTCGGTTAATCTCTTCGGGGTAGGGATAATACTTCTTTGCAGTCCTTAAACCGGCTTCAATATGGCCTATTTTAGTCTTCTGGTAAAAGGATGCTAATGCACCGGAAAAAGTGGTAGTTGTATCACCCTGCACTAAAACTATATCGGGTTTCTTTAGCATCAGAACTTCTTCCAGTTTTAATAATGATTGGCAATTTATCTGTGTTATTGACTGTCCGTGTTTCATAATTCCTAAATCGAAATCACATTTTATTTTTAAAAGTTCAGTCATTTGATCCATCATTTCTCTATGTTGTGCTGTCAAAATAACAATGGGTTCAATCAGGTTTGGATACTTCTTTGACTCTTTTATAACCGGGTACATTTTTATTGTTTCCGGCCTGGTCCCAAAAATAAAAGCTATTTTAATCTTTTTATTCATATTCACAGCAAACCTCTTCTATACCTGCCTCAACTAACAACTGTCTTGCTAATTCATCAGGATACTTATTCTGGTAAAATATTTTTACTATACCTGAATTGATAATCATTTTAGCACATGTTATACATGGTTGATTAGTACAGTACAGAACACTATTTTGGATACTAATGCCATGCATAGCTGCCTGCAAAATAGCATTTTGTTCAGCATGCAACCCCCTGCATAGTTCCTGACACGTCCCGGAAGCAATATTCATCTTTTCCCGCAAACAACCAACTTCCCCGCAATGGGCTAAATTCTTAGGAGCGCCATTATATCCGGTAGTAAGTATTCTTCTGTCTTTCACAATAACGGCACCAACTTGTCTGCGCAAACAGGTTGATCTACTCGCAACTAATCGGGCAATTTCCATAAAATATTTATCCCAAGAGGGTCTGGACATGGTAAAACCTCCAAATAGTAAATAGTGATTAGTAGATAGTAGTTAGTAGTCAGTTAAAACAGGATAATTTTTAGTATATCATTTAAAGGATAGAATTGAGAATAAATAAATAAATAAATATAGTTTTTAGTTATCAGTTCACGATTTTCACTCAAATTCAGAATACAAGGTACAAGATGCGAGTTACAAGCTTCGAAATATTTAGTTTATTTAATATATATTCAATTGACCGGTTTACCGGTTCACCAATTATTTTGGTCTGCCACTTTGACAGTCACCAGATCTTCCAGTCAAAATAGTAAACAGTATCGATTTGAAATAAAATAGGCTTGATACTGTCTTAACCCAAAACCATAAACAAAAAACTTTATTACCTATTAGCTAAATAGTGTCAGCGACAAAAACAACTATTATCTTTCAAATATTCCCGCTAAATTCAAATTATACTGTATATGGTATACGATATATTATTTTTATTTCGTTCCAAATAAGCGATCACCGGCATCTCCTAAGCCGGGAACAATATAGGCATGGCTATTTAAACCTTCATCTATTGTGGCTGTATATATTTTGATTTCCGGGAATTTATCATGTATTGCCTTAATTCCTTCAGGGGCAGCAACAAGACACATGAATTTAATGTTTGATTTAGTATGACTTTTAACATACTCAATTGTAGCTACAGCCGTTCCACCTGTT
>Ga0265294_10003387_pt1 | contig 20390 bp, 17 predicted proteins | sample MunlanPumphouse3_FD_192504 | JGI IMG/M metagenome (GOLD analysis project Ga0265294, IMG submission 192504) | Groundwater microbial communities from a municipal landfill in Southern Ontario, Canada - Pumphouse #3 | ecosystem: Environmental > Aquatic > Deep subsurface > Groundwater | place...
AATTTCGGTGCATTGTCATAATGATCTGGGTATGGCTGTAGCGAATTCACTTGCTTCAGTCAAAGCGGGTGCAACACAGATAGAATGTACCATGAACGGACTGGGGGAGAGAGCCGGTAATGCTGCTTTGGAAGAGATCGTGATGTCACTTAAAACCAGGGCCGGGTTCTTTGGAGCGGATACAGGAATTGACACGAGGCAGATATATCGTACAAGCAGACTGGTTTCTGCTGTTACAGGAACTAAAGTACAGATAAATAAAGCTGTGGTCGGACAGAATGCTTTTGCACACGAGGCAGGCATACATCAGCACGGTGTAATGGCGAATCCTCTTACATATGAGATCATGACACCGGATGAGATAGGGATACCGGCTAAACAGATGGTACTTGGGAAACATTCCGGCAGACATGCGTTTGACGCGAGATTGAGACAACTCGGGTTCGTCGGGGATAAGGATGAAAGCGATACATTATTCATCAAATTCAAGGAACTTGCCGATCGCAAGAAAATCGTACATGACAAGGATCTGGAGGCTTTGATAGGTATCCACCGCATTGAAGAGGATATTCCCGTAATCTTTAAGCTCGACAGATTTGTTGTCAATACAGGTAATACGATAACGGCAACTGCTTCGGTCAGACTTGAAAGACAGGGTTCTCTGTATGAACAGGTAGCTGCAGGGGAAGGGCCTGTATATGCGATGTTCACAGCAGTAAATAAAATAGCGGGAGTTAAACCGGTGTTGGACGATTATTCGATACAAGCTGTTACTGAAGGACAGGATGCTCAGGGTGAGGTGCGTGTCCGGATAAGAGCAGGTAGTGATATATATAAGGGAAGAGCGATAAGCACGGATATTCTGCAGTCGTCTGTACAGGCGTACCTGAATGCTGTGAATCAGCTTGTGGATGATATTGAGAACAGTAAAGTGAACAGGGGGTAGAATGATGAGACCTGATAAAGTAGAGATACTTGATACGACGCTCAGAGACGGAGCGCAGGCGGAAGGCATTTCTTTTTCTGTGAACGATAAATACCGTATCGCTGAATTGCTGTCTTCAGTCGGAGTTAAGTATATTGAGGCCGGTAATCCGGGCTCTAATCCTAAGGACAGGGAATTTTTCGCGGGTTTCAAGGAGAAGTGCAGTCTCGGAGGATGCAGTACTCTGGCTGCATTCGGCAGTACAAGGCGTAAGGGTGTCGCTCCTGAGGACGATAAAGGGATAGCTGACATCGTTGCTGCTGACACGGATACGGTTGTGATATTTGGTAAAGTCTGGGATATGGAAGTCAGAGAGGTGCTTCGTTGCAGCCGGGAAGAAAATATGGATATGATCAGAGATACTGTTGAATATTTTCGGTCACTGGGCAAGGAAGTGATCTTCGATGCGGAACACTATTTTGAGGCTTACCAATGCGATCCGGTCTATGCTCTTAAGTGTCTGAAAGCAGCTCAGGAGGGAGGAGCTTCAGCCGTCGTTCTTTGTGATACGAACGGAGCTACTATGCCGGGTGTTGTAGAGACTTGTGTTAAGGAAGCTGTTGCGGGCATTGACTGCAGGATAGGTATACATACCCATAATGATTCCGGTCTTGCTGTAGCGAACACGATTGTTGCAGTATTGGCCGGTGCTTCTCATGTACAGGGAACTTTCAACGGGATCGGTGAAAGATGCGGAAATGCTAATCTTTCGACTATAATTCCTAATCTGCAACTTAAGTATGGTATTGAATGCATACCTGATGATAAAATGCCTTTGCTTACGCATGTTGCACGCGCGATGGCGGAGGTCGCTAATATAACTCTTACCGGACAGGAGCCCTACATTGGTGTTTCTGCATTCTCGCACAAGGCAGGGATGCATGTGGACGGAGTGAAGAAGAATCCTTCGACTTTTGAGCATGTTGAGCCTGAAAGTGTGGGAAACAGCAGAAGATTCCTGATGTCTGAGATATCAGGGAGAAGCGCGATAATGGATATAATATCCAAGTATGACAGTTCAGTTGAAAAGAGTTCACCTCAGGTTTCACGGATACTTGCCAGACTTAAGGAAATGGAACATAAGGGTTATCATTTTGAAGGAGCTCAGGCTTCGCAGGAGCTTCTTGTGTGTAAAGAACTCGGGGTGTACAATCCATATTTCCGGCTTGAGAAAATGAGGATATCCGGTGAGCAGCCCTGGTCCGGCGAGTTCAGCGCTTCAGCTTTTATCAAGATCAGTGTGGATGATATCAATGAGGTAACGGCAAGCGAAGGAGACGGTCCGGTAAATGCTATGGACCAGGCTCTGAGGAAGGCGCTGGAGGTCTTCTATCCGGAGATCAATGATATAAGACTTACTGACTATAAAGTCAGAGTACTTGATACTAAGGCCACTGCGTCGCAGGTCAGAGTTCTTATAGAGTCGACGGACGGTGATGAGATCTGGAGTACCGTCGGTGTTTCTAAAGATATTCTGGAAGCTTCGTGGATCGCTTTGGTGGATTCACTGGAGTACAAACTTATGAAAAGCAGAATGAAAAAGTAAATGTAATGAAATATATTAAGTTGAGGGTTTGATTATGGGAATGACGATGACACAGAAAATACTGGCGAATCACGCCGGATTGGACCACGTGAATGCCGGACAACTGATCGAGGCTGATCTTGATCTGGTTTTGGGGAATGACATTACAACTCCGCCTGCTGTTAAAGAATTTGCGAAGACAGGTATAAATGAAGTCTTCGACAGGAACAAGGTCGCGATAGTGCCGGATCATTTTACGCCTAATAAGGATATCAAATCTGCTGAACAGTGTAAAATGATCAGAGAGTTTGCCAGGGATAAAGGGATCGTGAATTATTTCGAACAGGGTGAACCGGGTATGGGAATAGAGCATGTCATCCTTCCTGAGAACGGTCTTGTTGTTCCGGGAGCTGCGATCATCGGAGCGGACTCACATACTTGCACATACGGGGCGCTGGGAGCTTTTGCTACAGGTGTCGGAAGTACCGATATGGCCTGTGCTATGGCTACAGGGAAAACGTGGTTCAGAATACCGGAAGCTATAAGTTTCGTTTTGAAGAACAGTCTGCGGTCTCCTGTGTCCGGCAAGGACCTTATTCTACATATTATTGGGATGATCGGGGTCGACGGAGCTCTTTATAAATCGATGGAGTTTTCCGGAGAAGGTGTGGCTTCTCTTACAATGGACGATCGTTTCACCATTGCCAATATGGCGATTGAAGCCGGGGCCAAGAACGGGATATTCCCTGTAGACGAAAGAACTTTGGATTATATCAGTGAATACGCGACTGAAAGGTATGATGCAGGTGACTATAAAGTTTATGAAGCAGATGATGACGCTGTTTATGAACGGGTCATTGAAATCGATCTGGCTGAAGTGAAGCTGACTGTCGCTTTTCCTCATCTTCCTGAAAACGCGAAAGTTGTCGGAACATTTGATAGGGTAAATATCGATCAGGCAGTGATCGGTTCCTGTACTAACGGGAGAGTAAGTGATATGCGTGAAGCTGCGAGGATACTTAAAGGTAAGAGAGTCGCTAAAGGTGTAAGGTGTATAATATTGCCCGGATCTCAGAGAGTATATCTGCAGTGTCTGAGAGAAGGGCTGCTTGAAATATTTGTAGAAGCAGGTGCAGTTGTGAGTGCACCGACCTGCGGACCGTGCCTTGGCGGACACATGGGGATACTGGCATCAGGCGAAAAATGTGTCAGCACTACTAACAGGAATTTTGTCGGACGTATGGGACATGTAGATTCTGAGGTCTATCTTGCTTCTCCTGTTGTCGCGGCTGCTTCGGCTATAAATGGTTATATATGTGCACCTGATAAATAACAGAAACGGAGATGATATAAATGAAAGCTAAAGGTAAGGTTTTTAAATACGGAGCGAATGTTGATACTGATGTCATTATTCCTGCAAGGTATCTGAACCAATCGGATCCGCAGGAGCTTGCAAAGCACTGCATGGAGGATATAGACAATACTTTCGTTGACCGTGTGAGCAAGGGAGATATGATAGTTTCAGGTCCGAATTTCGGGTGCGGTTCATCGCGTGAACATGCACCGGTTGCGATCAAAGCCAGTGGTATATCCTGTGTCATAGCACCTTCTTTTGCGAGAATATTTTTTAGAAACTCCATCAATATCGGGCTTCCAATTATGGAATGTGCGCAAGCAGCTGAGGGTATTGGAGACGGACACGAGGTAGAGGCTGACTTTGATACAGGGCTGATAACTGATCTCACTACAGGCGAATCATGGCAGGCTCAGCCGTTTCCTGACTTTATCAAGAAGATAATCGAAAAGGATGGGCTTTTAGGATATATCGCGGATGAAAACGTTCAAGGAAGGTAATTATATGAGCAAATTCAGGATAGCAGTAATACCCGGTGATGGAATAGGACCTGAGGTCAGCAATGCTTCTAGAGAGGTATTGGATGCAGTCGCTGTGAAATACGGACATTCATTTATATATGAGGAGTTGCTCGCAGGCGGAATTGCGATCGATGTAACAGGGACACCGCTTCCAAAGTCTACAGTGGCGGCTTGCAGATCCAGTGATGCTGTTCTCCTCGGAGCAGTCGGAGGCCCTAAATGGGATACTCTTCCTGGCGATCAGCGCCCTGAACGTGCACTTCTCGGGTTAAGGTCAGAGCTTGGCCTTTTCGCCAATATACGCCCTGCAGTTCTGCATCCTGCACTTGCTTCGGCTTGTCCTCTTCATCCTGATACAGCGGCTAAAGGCATAGATATCTGTTTTGTGCGTGAGCTTACCGGAGGAATGTATTTCGGAGAGCGGGGCAGAAGACAGTCAGCCGGCGGTGAAGAGGCGTATGATACAGAAACTTATAATGTTGAGGAAGTTAAACGGATAGCTCATACGGCATTTAAGATCGCGATGGGTAGAAAGAAACATGTGACAAGTGTAGATAAAGCCAACGTTCTTGAGAGTTCCAGGCTCTGGAGAGAGGTCGTTCTGGATGTAGCTAAAGAGTATCCGGAGGTCGAACTTGATCATATGTATGTAGATAACGCGTCGATGCAGTTGATCAAGCGGCCCGGGGATTTTGATGTTGTTGTGACATCCAATATGTTTGGTGATATCCTGTCGGATGAAGCGGCTATGATAACTGGTTCCATAGGAATGCTTCCGTCAGCTTCACTCGGAGCAGAAGGAACTCCCGGTATGTATGAACCGATCCATGGTTCGGCTCCGGATATAGCAGGAAAACATATTGCGAATCCGCTTGCTACGATACTTTCATGTGCCATGATGCTCAGGATGTCTCTGGGACTTGAGAGAGAAGCTGAAGATATTGAAACTGCCGTTGCCGATGTTCTTTCACAAGGGTACAGGACTGCTGACATAGTTTATGGTGAAAGATCCGATGATAATGTCATGGTCATCGGCACTTTTGAAATGAGCGGTAAGGTTAAGAAATCGTTGATCGGAATTAAATGATCAGAAGGTGAAAATTATGAGAAGTGATTCAATCAAGAAAACTCCAAAGCGCGCTTCGCACAGATCGCTGCTGTATTCACTGGGAATAGATAACGAGGAGATGGACAGACCTTTTATCGGGATCGTTAATTCTTTCAATGAGATCGTTCCGGGGCATATCCATCTGAGAACTATCACAGATGCCGTGAAGGCCGGAGTAAGGATGGCCGGCGGAGTACCTTTTGAATTCCCTGCAATAGCCGTTTGTGACGGAATAGCAATGAACCATGAAGGAATGAAATACTCACTGGTAAGCAGGGACTGGATCGCCGACAGCTGTGAGATAATGCTTGAAGCACATCAGTTCGACGCTGTGGTGTTCATTCCGAGTTGCGATAAGGTCGTACCGGGAATGCTTATGGCTGCGGCAAGAATGGATATACCTTGTGCTTTTGTCAGCGGAGGTGCAATGCTTCCGGGGAAATTCAACGGACAGAATGTTGGATTGTCCGATCTTTTCGAAGCTGTCGGGAAACATGCCGGCGGGAAGATGAGCGATTCTGAACTCGAGGGGATGGAGAAATCTGTTTGCCTTACCTGCGGAAGTTGCTCGGGTATGTATACTGCCAATACGATGAACTGTCTGACTGAAGCTCTTGGCATAGCTTTACCCGGGAATGGCACTATACCGGCTGTTTTTGCAGAAAGAGTTAGACTTGCAAAGCAGACAGGAATGCTTGCTGTCAGGTTATTCGAAAAGAATATCACCGCGCGGCAGATCATTAACCGCAGATCTGTTATTAACGCATTTAAGATGGATATGGCTCTTGGTGGTTCGACCAATTCTATATTGCATCTGCTTGCTATATCGAATGAAGCGGCATCTCCTGTTAGTTTGAGAGAAGTCTCAGACATAAGCGATAACACACCTCAGTTGTGTAAACTCAATCCCGCCGGTCCTTATTATATTTACGACCTTGATCAGGCCGGCGGTATCACATCTGTAATGGCTGAGCTGGTGAAGGGTGGTTATATTGAAAGGGATACGCCTACTATCGACGGGACCATCGGAGAAAGACTGGATTCGTTCAGTAAACGTTTTGTTGCCTATACTGCTGCAGGTGCTGACGGAGAGGTAATCAAACCTTATGACAACCCTGTTGGTGCGGATGGAGGTATAGCAGTTCTGTACGGAAATCTGGCCCCTGACGGATGTGTTGTAAAGAAGGGTGCTGTTGATGCGGAAATGCTTCAACATCGCGGACCGGCAAGAGTGTTCGACGGTGAAGACGATGCTGTGGAGGCTATCTTCAGCGGAAAGATCAATGAGGGTGATGTTGTTATTATAAGATTTGAAGGCCCTAAGGGTGGTCCCGGTATGAGAGAAATGCTGACACCTACGAGCGCACTGGCAGGAATGGATCTTCATATGTCTGTTGCTCTAATAACAGACGGCCGTTTCAGTGGTGCGACCCGCGGGTCATCGACCGGACATGTGTGTCCTGAGGCGGCAGCAGGCGGGCCTATTGCATATGTTGAAGAGGGTGATCTTGTAGATATAGATATCCCGGGAAGATCTGTGAATGTTGTAAGAAAAGAAGCGGACGGAAGTTATGCTATACTGTCTGATAACGAACTTATGAGCAGGACGCCTGCAGAAGTTCCGGTAAGAAAACTCAAAGGTGTTCTGGCTAAGTATTCAATGCTCGTAGGAGAAGCGAGCAAAGGTGCGATCATGAAAACAGGAGGAACTATATGAACGGAGCTCAGACAATAGTCAAATTTCTTCAATCGAAGAATGTTGAACATGCATTCGGATACCCCGGAGGTCCGGTCATTGTGTTATATGACGCGATTTATGAGGCAGGGTTTCCTCATATACTGACAAGACACGAACAGGGTGCCGCACATGCTGCGGAAGGCTATGCGAAGGCTACGGGAAAGGTCGGTGTGATGATAGCGACTTCAGGTCCGGGTTCTACCAATCTTGTTACCGGGATCGCTGACGCTTATCTGGATTCCGTGCCCGTTCTGGCCATTACAGGTGCTGTAGCAAGGAACAGTATAGGAAGTGATGCTTTTCAGGAAGCTGATATAAACGGGATAGTTCAGCCCATAACGAAATACAATTATCTTGTTATGAAACCGGAAGATCTTCTGCCGTCGCTTGAGGAAGCCTGGAATCTTACGACAGAGGGGCGTCCGGGACCTGTTCTGGTAAACGTTCCCAAGGACATACTCACTTCTGAAATAGTTGGATGCACGACCAGTGAATGCGGATATATACGCCACAGACCGGCGAAAACACGAACGGATACTCACAGGGAGGATGTTTACGATGCTTTGCTGAAATCATCTAGGCCTTTAATGATAGTCGGAGGTGGAGTGGTTATATCCGAGGGAGCTTCAGGATATCTTAAAACATTTATTGACAAGACGGGCATTCCGTGTGCCTGTACATTAATGGGGAAAGGTGCGCTTGATGAATACGATCCCAAGAACATAGGTCTGGTAGGAATGCACGGATCTCCTCAGGCGAATATCGCGCTGGGCAAGTGCGACCTTATACTTGCGGTCGGCATGCGATTTTCTGACCGGGTGATCGGTGACCCTGTCAATTACAACAAGAAACAAAGGACAATAATACATGTAGATCTGGATTCTGCTGAACTTGGGAAACTTGTAAAGCCCACGATAGCGATCGAGGATGATGCCGCAGAATTTTTCAAGCAGATACTTGAAGGTCTGCCTGAAACAGACAGCTCTGTCCGATGGAAAGAATGGTTCGAGGATCTTTCTCACAGGAAGGACAGATATGACACGATCAAAGAAGAGATGTATGATCCTGACAATGGTCTGACACCTCAATATGCTGTTCATGCTGTTTCGAAGGCGTGCAAGGGAAGCGATCCTATACTGGTAACGGATGTAGGTCAGCACCAGATCTTCGCAGCTCAGCATTTTAAAGTCGAATCGCCGAGATCGTTTATTACGTCCGGCGGACTCGGAACGATGGGGTTCGGACTTCCCGCTGCGATAGGTGCTGCGGTAAGCTCACCTGACAGGAGAGTCATCCTTTTCGCAGGAGACGGCGGATTCCAGATGACGATCCAGGAACTTGGATTGCTGAGCAAGCTTCAGTGCGATCTTAAGGTATTTATTCTGGACAATGCGGCACTTGGGATGGTAAAGCAATGGCAGGAATTATTCTTTAATAAGAGATACTCGCAGACAACAATGGACAACAACCCGGATTTTATTAAGATCGTTGAAGCTTACGGATTGAATGGCGAGAGAGTCAGATCAACTGAAGAGTTTGATGAAGCATTAAACAGAGCAATGTCGGAGAAGGGTCCGTATATACTACATTGCATGATCGAAGGTAATGAAAATGTTTATCCGATCATTCCGCCGGGAAAACAGAACGATGAAATGGTCTATCCGTGGGAGGATAAGTAGTATTGAATGATTTTTATTACCATATCTTTTTGATTGCACAAACAATAGAATAAAAGTAGGATGATAATTATTATATTTGCATTGAAAAGGTGCGAATGCGTATCATGCAGGCCTTATTGGAAATGAAAAGGCAGGACTTCTGCAAATTCTTTCAGAGAGCAGATTTGACACACATTTGATCAAAACATGTCCGGACCAGACAGGTCATGCTTTCATTCAGGTTGCATCAAACGGACAAAACTCTATAATCGTTTATGGAGGAGCAAACAAGAAGATAACTGTTGATTACATAACTGAAGTGTTTGCCAGCTTCGGCAAAGGTGATATGCTTCACTTACAGAACGAAATATCCTGCACCCACAAAGCAATTGATATAGCCTCAAATAAAGGCATGAGCATTGTTTTTAATCCCTCGCCATTCACTCAGGAAATATTAAATATGCCTTTAGAGAAGTTGGATTGAATATTTCGCGCTCATCGATCCGCCGGCTCGCATTTGAGATACACCTGTACACAGGGTGATACCGCCAGGAATACTATAATCAAATGTGATCAATACTATTGCGATTTTATCTCTTCCAGATATTTTGCTGCAGTTATGCATCTCGGACGTTCAATATCCATACAAAGAAAATCCTTGTCACCGGTTATTATCATATCAACATCTGCTATGATCGCTGCATTAAGTATAGGCTGATCTTTAGCATCTCGTATCAGTCTTTCTGCATGGTCTACAGCCGGAATAAGTTCATATGGTAATTCAGCTATAAGAACCTCAGCATCAGGAAGATATTTAATAGCTTTACGTTTCAATATATCCCGCAATTCACCGATGTTTCGGTCACAAATTACTATTTCATGGTTCTCAGCAACATGAAGCAATGCTATTGCGGGTTTTGAGTCAGGATACAGCAAAGCTGAAAACAATATATTGGTGTCGATCAATATTCTCATATTATGATTTCATTCCGTGGCGCAACTCATCGATCAATGCCTGTATATCGTCCTCATTTCGAACCCCCAATTCATCCGCAGCACCGGCAAAAGCTTTCTGCGCCTTTTGGAGGGCTCTTCCTGACGCGTTACTCAATACTATCTCACCCTTCGGGTTCTGGAAAAAAAGTATTTTATCACCTGATTTCAACCCGAGAAGGCGGCGTATTTCCACCGGAACAGTGATTTGACCATTAGATGAAATTTTGGCTAAATTCATAACTACCACCCTTTCTTAAATTGATTTCTAAAGAATTCTTTATATATGCTGATTATATGCTATTGCATCTCATTTGTAAATCCATTAATAAATATATACAGAGATGGCAAGTTAAAGTCAGGGCTGTTGACACTGCCGGGGCAGGAGATGCTTTTACAGGATATTTTCTTGCCTGTATTGCGGAGGGAAAGGATATCAGTCCTGCACTAAGAATTGCCAGTGCAGCAGCGGCTATTTCCGTTATGTCGAGAGGTGCTGCAGTCTCGATTCCTACAAAAGAAGAAGTGGAAGATTTTATTACACGGATGTCTTTATAGATTTGAGATCCATATCTTTGAAAATGAACTTCCAGTAATATCACAGTTCAAAGCTTATTTAGTCAATATAATTGAATGCTGCCCTATGAAGATTTGTCAGATACTCGTCCATATCATATATGCAACAGAAAATCTGGGAATTCCGCTTCTATTTAGGCTCTCAGATGTTATGGTTAACATGAGTAGAAAAACTATGAGAAGTTAACAATCAATTAATACTAAAAGCATAAACTTAAGGTGTTATCTGTAAGAGGCAAACAACTTAAGTTTATGCTTGTGTAGGAGTGATTATAACTTTTTTAGAAATCAAACCTCTATCTCAGCGTTCCAGCTCATCTTAGAACGGAGTTCTTTTCCGATCTGTTCGACCTGATGCTCTGATTCAAGTCTGCGCCTGGCGTAGAAATTCATACGTCCGCTCTGATTCTCCAGGATCCAGTCACGTGCGAATTTGCCTTCCTGGATCTCCTTGAGAACTTTCTTCATCTCCTGTTTAGTTTCAGGTGTAACGATCCTGCGACCGATACTGTAATCGCCGTATTCTGCAGTATCGCTGATAGAATATCGCATAAGGCTGAGACCGCCCTGAGCGATCATGTCCACGATCAGTTTCATTTCATGGACACATTCATAATAAGCATTTTCAGGATCATATCCTGCTTCAACAAGGACTTCGAATCCGGTTTTCATTAGCTCGGAAACACCGCCGCACAATACACACTGCTCACCGAACAGGTCGGTTTCGGTCTCTTCTCTGAATGAAGTTTCCAGTAAACCGCCTCTGGAGCAACCTATTCCATGTGCATACGCAAACGCGATATCCTTGGCGTTTCCTGTAGCATCGTTCTCGATTGCAAAAAGAGCCGGTACTCCCCGATCTGCTTTGTACTGACTTCTGACAGTATGACCGGGTCCCTTGGGAGCTATCATTATGACATTGATATCGGCTGCAGGTATTATCCTGCGGTAGTGGATATTGAATCCGTGTGCAAAAGCGAGAGTCTTACCTGCCGAAAGATTCGGTGCGATCTGAGTCTCGTACAGTTCATGCTGCTTCTCATCAGGGATAAGGATCATTACCAGATCGGCTTTAGCTGTTGCTTCGTCCGGTGCATAAACTTTAAGTCCGGCGTCTTCAGCTTTCTTTCTTGATTTACTTCCTTCCTGAAGGCCGACGATAACATCCATTCCGCTGTCGTGCAGATTCAGAGCATGGGCATGTCCCTGACTTCCGTAACCGATTATGGCAATAGTCTTGCCATTAAGGGCTCCGGTATCACATTCATCATTCTTATAGATCTTCTTCATAAAATATACCTCCGTATCAATTAAAAACTCATATGCTCTTCGCCGCGTTCAATAGCAATTGAACCGGTTCTTACAACTTCCATTATTCCGTAAGGTTCAAGCAACTGTAAAATCGCCTGGATCTTCTCATCAGTTCCTGTAAGTTCAATAGTGGCCGTCGTAAGGGATATATCAACGACATGTGCTCTGAAAACATCCACGACCTGCATTATTTCTGAACGATTTGAAGCATCTGATCTTACCTTGATCAGTATAAGTTGTCTTGAGAAGAAGGACGACTGCTTGAGATCTCTTACCATGAGCACGTCGGGAAGTTTATGGAGCTGCTTCTCTATCTGTTCTACCGAATCGTCTTCACCTGAAGTAACTATCGTTATACGCGATACTGCGGGATCCTGTGTGATACCGACTACAAGACTTTCGATGTTGAAGCCTCTGCGCGAGAATAAACCTGCAACACGCGAAAGGACTCCGGCACGATTCTCAACAAGTATAGATAATGTATGCTGCATGTGATCTCCTTTCCTTTAGTCTATTAAACTAACACTATTACATGCCAATATCAATATTATAAGGCAAAAAGTCTGAAAAGCATCATTTTTGTGAAAAAAAACCAACCCCATCAAATCAGGACTTACAGAAATCCTAATTCAGGATCGGTTCAATTGGTTTCATGTCAAGTCAAGTCAAGTCAAGCTGTATCAATATTCTGAGCAGTACTTTCTTATACCGTCCGGTAGTTGTGAAGGATCTGCGCTGTAAATTATCGTAATGTCTATATTCTGTGATTCTGCGAAAGGTTCAAGTCTCTCAAGAAAACCTTGGAATTGTTCTTCGTCATCAGCTTTAGTGACTTTTCTTATACTGTCGATGTAAATATCAGTAAGGTCATAATCCTTGGAACAGATACCGGCAATGAAGTCAAGTATTCCATCGTATCCCTGTGTTGGGTAATCATTCATGTCGATCAGCCTGATCTGGGGTTTCAACTGAGTATCAAGACGTGTTCCTCTCTGTATGCATACTATTATTCTTGTGTTGTCCGCTGCCTGTCTGTTCATGTCGTCTACGAGTTTTGCCGTCTTGCCGGACCCTTTCAGGCCGACCAATACCTTTATCATGGGCCAAAATCCCCCTTTGCGTTATTCCAGGTGAGTACCTGTATATTTATGATACCGTACTTTATGGATAAAATGAACACAAAATTGTGTCTTTAGAATAAACATTTATACAAAAATGCATGAGGAAAATTGTGTATAATAACATCATGAGTGATATAGACCGGATCAAAGCAATTATAAGTGCAAATGAAATAGTACCGACCAGATCTCTCGGTCAGAATTTTCTTGCGGATGAAACCCAAATATTACGGATAGTCAGACTTCTTGATCCCGGACCTGAAGATATGATCATTGAAGTAGGTCCGGGCACAGGTTCTTTGACGGAGCATATTACAGGGAAATGTCACAGCCTTTCATTGATCGAGATCGACAGACATTTGATACCTTTATTGAGAACGCGATTTTCAGGTATTGAAGGAGTACGCATCATACATGCGGACGCAATGAAACTGGAACTTTCTGATATCATCCTGACAGATAGGCCGATTATGAAGAAAGCAGCCAGGACTAAACTCATTTCAAACGTACCGTACTACATAACGACTCCGCTGATCAACAGATTTGTTTCAACTGTTCCTTCATTCGACAGGATAGTTGTAACGGTCCAGACTGAAGCAGCAGAAAGGATCATGAGCAAGCCGGGCGATGAGGGGTATGGGATATTACCCGTTCTTGCGTCTTTGATGTATGAAGTGCGGATCGCAGACAAGATCCCCGCTCACTGTTTCTATCCTCAACCGGGGGTGGAGTCGTCGGTTATGGTTTTGGACAGAAAAACATCTGTTTTACTTGATAAAGCAGAGAAAGAGGGGTTCATAAGATTTCTGAAGACAGCTTTCGGACACCGAAGGAAGCAGCTTGTCAAGGTCTTGAGAGTCGCTGATGGAGGAGTCAAAGACTATACTTTCATTAACGAATATTTAGTTCATTTAGGTTATTCGGTATCTGCAAGAGCACAGGAAATAACGCCTGAGGATCTATATCGTGTGTTCCAGAAATATTTTAAGCCCGATCCCGATAAGGATCACGCCACCGATGATCTCCGCACCGCCGCTTATCCTGGAGCCCAATTTTCGGCCAAGAACTACACCGAAAGCGGAAAAGATGAAGGTTATGATACCGATGAATAAGACAGCTGCATATATGTTGATTTTAAGTACCGCAAATCCAACTCCGACTGCTAAGGCGTCGATGCTTGTTGCGATCCCTTGAGTCAGCAGGCTTTTCGTAGTGCATGTTCTGAAAGCGCATTCTGTCTCGGGGGTCTTGAGAGATTTTACAGCTTCGAGTATCATATGTATACCGATCGCTGACAGAAGTATGAGAGCGACCCAGTGATCGGCTGATTCGATAAAGGAACTGAATGTACGACCAAGAAAGTAGCCGATAAGAGGCATGAATGCCTGGAAGAAGCCGAATGTAGCTGCGATCCTGATCACATCCGATTTCTTGAGTCCGTTGTAGCATAAACCGTTTGAGACTGATACGGCAAAAGCATCCATTGACAGTCCGACAGCAAGTATTAGCAGTGTTACAAAATCCATTATGTCCGCTCCATTATATAACTGATCAACGAGGTGAATTTTACATGAATATCAAAGAGAACACAACTGCACAAGAGAGAATCATATATCTGAGAGAGTATATAATCGGATTGATGGAGGATCGGAAAAGGGCTGAATTATACAAAGAATACAGTGCGATTTTTCCGCAATTGGAGCCGCAGGATGTTTTCGGAGCTTTCAGCGGGCTAATGAAAGACGGAGTACAGGTAAACGATCTCCTCGATGTTTTAGGTAAAGTGATAAAGGTCCTTTCAGGAAATCTTCCGCATTCCATTCTTGACGATTTTCCGGAAGGCAGCTTCCTTTACACTTTGATGCAGGAAAACTTAGATGCAGCCATGTTACTGGAGAGATATAAAGCCAAATTCAGAGATGATGACAACCTCAATACAGCAAAACTTCTGACTCAACTTCTCGAAGAACTGAATGGATACGAAAAGCACTTGCTGAAGAAGGAGAACATCCTTTTTCCTTTCATGGAGAAGAAGGACGCTATATATGAAGGATTTGGCATAATGTGGGCTTTGCATGATGAGTTGAGAGGTTTTCTGAAAGCGGTCAAGAAGAGGGCTGCCGATCCTGAAACAGATGCCGATGAACTATATAAGCTTATCGGTCAGCTCTATTTTCTGGTCTTTGGGTTGATAGAGAAGGAAGAAATATTAATGTTTCCAGCGGTAGCGAAGTTTTTTGACGAAAAAGAATTTGAAGATATGCTTCAACAGGCGGCGGAATATGACGGAACAGTACTCGATACTGTCTCTGATTTTCCCGGACTTGAGTTTGATTCACCTACCGGAAAACTCACATTCGAACAACTGGGGCTTATCCTTAACGCGCTTCCTGTCGATATCTCGTATGTAGACGAGAACAACATCCTGAGATATTTCAACTCACCGCCGGAACGGATTTTCCACAGATCGCCTGCTTCTGTAGGACGCAATGTAAGGAACTGCCATCCGCCGAAAAGCTATGACGCAGTCGATAAAATAATTGAGGATTTTCGCAGCGGAGCAAGCAATCGTGAATCATTCCGGATAAGACTTAAGGGCAGGCTCATACTTATTGAATATTACGCAATAAAAGACTCCCGCGGTAATTACCGGGGAGTCCTCGAAGCCAGTCGCGATATAACTGATATCAGGGAGCTGGAGGGCGAGAAGCGACTCTGATCAGCTGCAACCTGTCGTAGCACCGCAATCCAGACATACTTTGCATGTGCCGTTCTTGACCATTCTTGTGCTGGAACAGGTCGGGCACAGACTGTCGTACAATCTTTCGCCGGAAGCTTTGGCAGCATGGACAGATGACGAAACGGATCCGCTGACTTTCAGACTGATACTTTCAACTGCCGGTGATATTTTCTCAGCCTTGATCGCTTCAGGGAAAGGTCTGTATTGTTCATCTATATCCTTGACCTGACACCTTGAGTAATCACCCATTTCTATGTCAATAACTTTGCTGATCAAGTCGGATATCGATGTCACATACTTTATATTGGGATGTTTCTTAACAAAACCATATGGTTCGTACTTCTGTCCGCGAAGCATCCTGGATATATCCTGCGGAGGAACGTGATACTGGAGCATGACTGATATCGATTTGGAAAGTGAATTGAGAAGACCTGTGATTATTGTGCCTTCACGGTCGGTCGTTATGTAAATCTCGGATATTTCGCCGTATGGGCCGCGGTTTACCGTAGTATAGATCTTGACATCATCTATCTGAGCAGGGTGTGTACGACCTTGTCTTATACCTATCAGCTTTTCTCTCTTGGAATAAGCGTGCTTGCCGGAAAGATCTTTTACCTTCTCGACAAGCTCTGCGTAGGTAAGATCTTCCGGATCTCTCTGTATTTCATCGCTCAATGAAGTGTTGAGTGGTTGGCTTGCCTTGCAGCCGTCTCTGTAAAGAGTTATGCCTTTGATACCCATTTTCCATGAAGCGAGTATTACTTCCTTGAATTCTTCAACTGTAGCTCTTCGAGGCAGATTGACGGTCTTGGAAATAGCACCTGATATGAGCGGAGTTATTGCAGCGACCATCTTGACATGTCCCATAGGTGAAATGTACCGCTTTCCTGTTCCGCATTCATTAGCTGTGTCAAAAACCGGTAAATGCTCTTTCTTAAGATGCGGTGCTCCCTCGATCTTTCCGTCTACGATTTTCTCGTATTCATAACCGTCATCGTTGACTGTTTCCTTGCGCATGATATATTCGATTATGTCTGCTGTCTCTTCCGGAGTATATCCAAGATTTCGCAGAGCCAGTTCAAGAACAGGATTAGCGATAGTCATAAACCCGCCACCGGACAATTTCTTGTACACGAAATGACTGAAGAAAGGTTCGACTGAAGTAGCACCGCAGTCCATTGCCAGAGAAATGGTTCCGGTCGGTGCCATAACAGAGACTTGCGCGTTTCTGTATCCGAACTTTTCACCATGCTCAAGAGCATTCTTCCATGCGATAAGTGCGGCGTTGCTGAGTTCTTCAAAATTGGTCTTCCTCAGTATTTTATGATTGATCTCCATAGGTGCATATTCAAGTCCCTCATAGGGAGTCTTAAGATGACCTGCGACTCTGGAATGATTTCTTATTACTCTGAGCATGTGCTCCCTGTTTATCTCGTATTTCTCAAAAGGACCTATCATCTCCGCCATTATTGCTGAGGTATAATAAGAGTGTCCGGTCAGTATGCCTGCAAGTGCTGCAGCCAGAGAACGGGATTCATTGGAGTCGTATGGGTATCCGAAGGCCATCAGAAGCGAAGAAAGATTAGCCATTCCAAGTCCGGTCGTACGGAACATATATGTTTTACGGGCGATATCTTCTGTCGGGAACTGCCCCCAGCGGATCGATGCCTCAAGTGCCAGTTGAGTTATGCCGACGACGTGCATGTATGATTCAAGGTCAAAAGAATTCGTGTTTTCATTGTAGAATCTGAAAACATTTATCGAAGCAAGATTGCAGGATGTGTCGTCAAGGAATGCGTATTCACCGCATGGATTGGTTGAGTTGATCCTGTTTCTGTGAGAGTTGTATTCGCCGTCTTCGCCGCACGGACAAGTGTGCCACGCGTTGAATGTGCCGTCGAACTGGGGAGCAGGATCAGCGCATTTCCATATCGCGTTATTGAATGTATTCCAGATATCGTCTACTCTCAGCTCTTTACTTGCGTCTTCGGTCTTACGTCCCCGGGCGATTATCGTAGCATCCGGATCGTTTTCGAGGTTTTCTACTTTGCGCATAAATTCGTCATTGAAACGAACTGAATTGTTTCCGTTCTGTCCCGATACTGTCTCATAAGCTTCCCCTTCGAAGCTTGTGTCATAGCCCATTTTACCAAGAGCCCTGACTTTATCTTCTTCTTTAGCTTTCCATGAAATAAAATCCATGATCTCCGGATGGTCAACATCAAGGCACAGCATCTTGGCAGCCCTTCTGGTAGTCCCGCCGGACTTAATGGCACCGGCGTTTCTGTCGAGTCCTTTGAGGAAACTCATCAGACCTGAAGACACGCCACCGCCGCTAAGAGGTTCGCCTTTACCGCGGATCGCGGAAAAATTAGTACCGGTGCCTGAGCCGCCTTTGAAAAGACGTGTCTCGGTTATGTAATGCTCGGAAATGGAATGAGGTCCCAGAAGCTTGTCTTCGACAGAAAGTATAAAGCATGCTGAAGCCTGGGTCCTTGTATAGGAATCCTTGCTTTCTGTTACCTTTCCTTTCTTCTCGTCATAGTAGTAATGACCGGATTTATTGCCTTTGATACCATAGGCAAGATTCAGACCGGTGTTGAACCACTGAGGAGAGTTAGGGGCTACCTGCTGATCGAGGATCATATAGACCATTTCATCGTAAAAAGCTGAGGCCTGTTCGTCTGTTGTTATAAGATCTTCATCTCTGAGTGCTCCAAGCCAGAAACTGACCATTCTGTGTGCGACCATCTTCATGCTGTTTTCGTAACCGCATTCGTTATTGACTCCCGCGCGTCTGAAGTATTTCGACGCAATTATATCGCAGGCATTCTGTGAATAAAAATCAGGGAATTCGAGATCCCTCATGTCCGTAAGCGTGCGTCCGCTCTTGTGGTCTTTCAGAACCACATCGATTTTCTTCCAATTGAAAAGATCGTACACTGTCCTGGACGGATCCCTTTCCAGCTCCTTTGTGTAATGCCTCTTTAAGATCGTATCCAGTGAACTCATGATCAGCCTCCATATGAATTTTCCACAATATATTGATTTCTAGTGGGATTATTATACAACATGTTGATTATAAATCAAGGGGTAAAAATTGACAATACGAAAAACGGATGTTTTTCTTAAAATTATGTTACAGTTGATTAGCGGGGATATGTCTTATATAATCAGAGTCATCATAGCAGATGCTATTACACACGGGATTACGGATAAGGAGTCGGTACAATGAGCAGAGTTTTGATAATAGGCGCCGGAGGGGTAGCCAATGTGGTAGCACATAAGTGTGCGATGAATCCGGATGTTTTCGAAGATATTTGTATAGCAAGCAGGACCGTTTCCAAATGTGAAGCGATCAGGAAATCGATAGGTGAGACAAAGGCCAGGATAACGACAGCACAGCTTGACGCTGATGATACAGCACAAGTCATTGCTCTGATCAGGGAGTTTAAGCCTGATATTGTGATCAATGTAGCTCTGCCGTATCAGGATCTGTCTATCATGGACGCATGTCTTGAGACGGAGACGGATTATCTGGATACAGCCAACTATGAACCACCGGAGGTCCCCAAATTTGAATATAAATGGCAGTGGGCTTACCGTGAGAAGTTCAGGGATGCAGGTATAACAGCTGTTCTCGGGTGCGGATTCGATCCGGGTGTTACCGGAGTTTTCAGCGCTTATGCCTTGAAACACTATTTTGACGAGATCCACAGCATAGATATCGTTGACGCCAACGGCGGAGATCACGGATATCCTTTTGCCACCAACTTTAATCCTGAAATAAACATCAGGGAGATAACCGCGAAGGGCAGATATTTCAAGGATGGAAAGTGGATAGAAACAGAACCGCTTGAGATAAAGCAAACTTATGATTTTGACAAGATAGGACCGAAGAATATTTATCTTCTTTATCACGAAGAACTTGAGTCACTTGCCGGGAACATACCGGGAGTTAAGCAGATCAGGTTCTGGATGACTTTTTCAGATAATTACATCAACCACCTGACAGTTTTGCAGAATGTCGGCATGACATCTATTGAACCTGTCGAATTCAAAGGAATGAAAATCGAACCGCTCCAATTTCTGAAGGCTGTTCTGCCGGATCCGGCCTCACTCGGACCCAGGACCAAAGGGAAGACTAATATCGGGTGCATTTTCAAAGGCATTAAAGACGGTAAAGAGAAAACTTATTACATATATAATATATGCGATCACCAGGAAGCATATGCCGAGGTCGGATCACAGGCCATATCTTACACGACAGGTGTGCCTGCCGTTACCGGTGCCATGATGGTCCTTAAAGGTCTGTGGAAAAAGCCAGGCGTTTACAATGTCGAAGAATTTGATCCGGATCCGTTCCTTGATGAGCTTGCTAAGCAAGGTCTGCCCTGGATCGAAGATCATGATCCTGTACTGCCGGAGGGGATGTAATGGCAGTGCTGCCTGATTTTGGATCATATCCGTCTCCATGCTATGTGGTAGATAAAGCGCTTATACGGAGAAATCTTAAGATCATCTCTGAAGTCATGTCGGCTACGGGATGTAAAGTATTGCTTGCGCTTAAAGGCTTTTCTATGTATTCTCTTTTTCCTCTCGTTGGGGAGTATCTTTCGGGTATCACAGCAAGCTCTCTTAATGAGGCAAGACTCGGATATGAAGAAATGAGGAAGGAAGTACACACATATTCCCCTGCGTTTTCTGACAGAGATTTTCCGGAAATACTTAAAATCAGTGACCATATAGTTTTTAATTCGTTC
>Ga0265294_10003388_pt1 | contig 20382 bp, 21 predicted proteins | sample MunlanPumphouse3_FD_192504 | JGI IMG/M metagenome (GOLD analysis project Ga0265294, IMG submission 192504) | Groundwater microbial communities from a municipal landfill in Southern Ontario, Canada - Pumphouse #3 | ecosystem: Environmental > Aquatic > Deep subsurface > Groundwater | place...
CATCTTTATCGATATTTTCCGACAACGGTAAGAGATCTGCACCAGTTTTCGGATGATTGATATCAAGCATGTGTGACAACTGTTGGTAGAATTGATCTTTATTACCCACGTCATCGATCATCATGCAGTATTTGGAAAGGCTACCCAATCTGGAGTAAACGACATCCAATGCTGTTTTCTTTTCGGACACCATCAGGACTGTCTTTCCTCTTGTTACGGCAGAGGTTATGAGTCCTGTTATGACCTGTGATTTACCTGTTCCTGGTGGCCCCTGAATAACGAGTTTGTCATCACGGTTCACAGCTGTAAGGACATTTTCCTGTGCGCTGTTGAGCGAGTTGATATATGTTATGTTGACCTCTGAAGCTTCCAGCCCTCTGCTCTTGAGTTCCTCACCTGATAATGGATCAGGAAGATCCGAGAGGAAATCACCGATATTAAGATCCTTGACCAGATCCTCCAGGATGCCGTTGATCTCGTTTCCTGCAAGCAGATCATCGAAGTCTTTCTGTATGCTGCTCGAATAGGTAGGATATTTTCCCAGGACCACATTCTGAGTCATATTCAGGTCGCCCGGAAGATACTTGGGGAATTCGCCTACCTTGTAATCGACGAATGGGACTGGGTTGCCGTATGAGCATTTGATCTGGAGTCCCTGTTCTTCATAGAATTTTATTAGGTCGGTAATGAACGACTCGCCGGAATAATCCTCGAGTACGTTATTGGGGAGAAGGCGGTTCTTTTTACTGAATTTTATGAATGCGGTTATAAGAGAGTTGTTGTAGATGACATCTCTCGAGTTGTCCATCGATAGTGTTACTGATTTTGCATCTTTCTCCATGATGGCTGGAAATAACGCCAACGGAGCACGGACATCGAAGTCTTCTCCGGGAAGTTTTCCTTCAACAAAAGGATATGCGATATACAGATCATACTGTCCCTTGTCCCTCAAGTCCCTGTTGACCTCTCTGTAGATGTCAGTCAGTTGTTTGAATCTTTTAAGATCATCTTGGCTTTTTGTAGAGTCACAGAGTTTGATGGAGCGTTTATTTCCGAATATTAGGCCCATGATGTCGATATTCGGAACAGACAGCAGATCGAAAGCGTTCTTCCTATAGATCTTAGGTTGGAACAGAAGACGGTTGTTCCTGCTGATGTTGATGAGTTTCTTCTCAAGTTCTCTGAGGGTTTGGGCAATGTTCTTATCCATATTGGAGCCCCTGGCTACAGTTATTGCATATTTTTTGGTGACTGTAAGGAAATCATCACCATATAATTCCACAAATCTCTGTCCGATACCCACTATGGCAGAGAAGTCCTCGGCTTTTGTAGGAATCCGCTGTGCCATTTCGTGTAATGCCTCATCAGAACACACAACAGGCAGTCTGCCATTAGAATATGTACGGTTCTCACGAATCGTGTCTCTCAATTCGAGTAATTCCGAATAGATATCGTCTTCTAGTCCCATCGGCCCTTAATCGCCTCCTTTAGATAATAACGTATCCTGCGCGCGGGAACTTGTAACATGGAGTCGGACCGAGAGCATTAAACATACATAGGATGGTAAAGGGTCATGGTTTCGGCAGGGATCACAAATCAGAAGACCGTTAGGGTCACCGGCGAAAATACTGCAAAAGCTTTGGGAAGCGGAGAGCTTCCTGTTTATGCAACACCTGCGATGATACAACTGATCGAACAAACAGCATCGGAAAGTGTGAAGTCTGGACTTCATGAAGAAGAGAGTACTGTCGGGACATATTTGGACATCAAACATACATCAGCGTCTCCTGTGGGTATCGATGTAACTTGTAAGACCGAATTGATCGAGGTCGACAGATCCAGATTGAGATTCAAGGTTGAAGTTACAGATGCTAAAGGGGAGATAGGCACAGGTTTTCATGAGAGATTCATTGTCAAAAATGAGAAGTTCATGGGAAAGGCTCAGAGTAAATTGAGTTGATAATATGGTACTTCGTTCGCGTTATTTCTGTAATAAGCGTGGAGAAGCTCACGATTTCTTATATGGTACGGCATTGAATTATGATACCGGAAGGGTGTTCAAGGTACCTGAAAATTGGGGAACGGACAAATATGTTCGCCGGGATTCGCAGGAAGCTTTGAGATTGTTGATATTGGATGATGATGTCGTTGAAGCAGCATACAATTTCATCCCTCAATGCGATGAGTTTCCAAATAAATATCTTTACAAGCACGATGACTTCATATGCACAGAGTGCCAATTGACAGAATCATACTTCTTCTTTTCACTTAAGAACAGAAACGGAGAGAGATTCTATCCTCATTACAAATGCCCTGCATGCAGCGGAAAGATGAGATTAGCCGAAGCGTATATTAGAGATAACGGCGCGGTACCTAAAAGATTCAGATGCAACAAGTGCGGAGAGATCCAGTCAATGGGCGAACCAGATGAATACGAGTGTCTGGATTACCGTATAACAGAGTGTCTCAAGTTATGATATCAAGTTTTCTTTTCATCTACAATATATGAAAGTATTACTGCTATCATACAAATGATCGTACCGATTATCGCAGCGAATTGGAAACCGTTCAGGAACACGTCAGGCGTGATGTCCGCGAAACTGATGTTTCCTGAATGCGCACTCATTGTGAACATCATAGCAAATAATGCAGTACCTATCGTTCCCCCTAAGTAGAAGGTCTCATTCATCAGAGATGAGCCCATCTCACGGCTTTCGTCTGCAACGTTTTCAACAATACGGCTTGCCATGGGTCCACCGCAGAATGTCCAATAAAGTCCCATCGTGATTGTGGTCAGTGCGAGAGGAATGATTGCGTTTTCACGACACATCAATGCCATTGTGGCACAAGATATAGTTACGAATATGCAGGCCATCACCGAGAAGGATCTTCTTTCTGTGCGGTCTGACCATCTAGATATTGGGATGCAGAACACAAGAGTGATAAGGGAAGGTAAGAATAACCAGAATCCGCTTGCGGATGCAGAGAAGCCCATACAGATATTCATGTAGAACGGCAGGAGGTAGAACATGCCCATGTATGCAAGATTGGCTAAAAGATATGCCATGAATACAGAGTCGAATTTCCAGTGCTTGAATAGACGGAGATTCAGTATAGGCTCCTTTTTTTTCGTTTCGACATGTATGAATGTTATAAGGCATATCAGGAATAGGATCGTAGATGCGATCACAATTTGTGAGTCTTCTGGATATGTGGACCTATCGAGTGCCAGTATTCCGAATACTATGGACATGAATAATAATGATGCACCGAAATAGTCCAAATGTTTCTTTTCTGATATGATATCCTTTGGGAACATTTTCAATACTAATGGGATTATGATCATTCCCAATGGTACATTGATTAGGAATATCCAATGCCAAGACAAGGCATCTATGATTATTCCGCCTAGTGCAGGACCCATGGCATAACCCATTGCTCCGCCCAAGGTCATTATGCCAAGGCCCATTCCTAGTTTTTCACGAGGAAGGAATCTTACGCAGATCATCGGAACAGCCGCACCCATCATGGCTGCGCCTATTCCTTGTACCAATCTGAATATAAGTAGCATATGGAAACTGGTGGAAATTCCACAACCCAGGGAGCTAATTGTAAAGATAGCAATTCCGACGGCGAATATCTTCTTGATAGCACCGTTACTGGCGATCCTTCCGAAGAATATCAAAAGACCCGCCATCATTATGAAATAGACCACGGTGATCCACGCAATGGTTCCTGTGTCGGTGTTCATGTATTCTGCCAGCGTAGGCAGAGCAATGTTGACTATGCTTCCATCGAGGCCATCCATCAGAGCAGCAAAGGCTATCGATATCATTAGACATGCAATAGTCTTCTTCCCCAAAGATTCGGCCATACCAGAGGAAGGTGATGTTGTATAATAATTTCGTTCCTGTCTTACACGATTGAGAGTACGAGATCAAGCATGGAAGATTCCATTAAAAGCACTGGAACAATGAGGCATCCAGTCAATGGTATTCTGCTCATTTCGATATTGACAGGTATGAAGCCAACAACAGTGGATATCACCAGTATAACGATGCCGAAAGGTCCCGTAAGAAGAAGAATGAGTAAGGTGACGAAGATTATAATGACCTTATTCAAGGTCCTGAGATCGAAACGGTCTGCTATATCAGACATCAATCTTCCTGCTTTGATCGTGATAATGTATCCTATGGCTGTTGCTATGGCAATGCTCAACAGAAGAAGTAAGAATCCTTCAGAACAGAATCCGGAGATGCTGTCGCCCATGATCTCCTTGACAACAAGTACAGTGCCCGATCTTCCGCTTCCTGATACAGACAGAGTTACAATCGAGAATACAGTCGTGACAGTGCCGATCGACGCTACAAGAGAGATGAATCGTGCAGGATCGTTCTCAGGTGTGAATACAGATGCCAGGGAAGCTCCTGCAGTTGCTGTGATTCCAGGATACCAACCTGCCAGGCAGCCTGTGATGACGCCTTTGATCCCAGGGAGAGGGCCTACAGGATCTCTTCTAGTGTCGGTTTGTTTGGGTATCGCAGCATTCGATATAGAACTCATAAGTGCCGGCATCCCGAAGAGTCCTGTCAGAAGGGGAAACAGAAGTGTGCCGTCTCCGAGTATTCCAGAGCATGGAAGGTTCATGTGCATACACATAATGCCTAGGAATCCAGAAAGTAATATCAGCAATATCGCCCAGATCTTGTGTGCAATTCCTTTTTCATTTATTACCATCACGCACAGTGTGAAAAGAAGGATAGAAAATGTCAGAGTATCCAGTTGATCAGCAAGTCCGTTGAGCATCAGATATTGAACAGGTATCGCAAGAAGTATAGCGAATGTGGCGCCTATCGTGCTCCCTACGGCAGCGGAACGTACTGCTAGCATTCCTTGTCCGTTCATCAGAAGTCTGTGGCCAGGGAGCATACTGAGTGCATCATCGGGATCCGGAGCACCTATGAAAACAGAAGGAACGAAATCCACAAAGGAATGAACGACAGAAGCGGACATGATACATGCAGACACCAATACAGGCACCCAAATAGGGTCTGCGAAGTCGGATATTGCGGATTCTAGCATAGGATAGCTAATCAACATAATCGATGCGAGAGTATTGACATGGATCCCGGGAACTAATCCGGTGAATGTGCCCGCAACTGCACCTATGAGACTCATAAGAACGATGAAAAATAGTATTTCCGGACTCACAGGTGTTAAAGTTCGGTTTTGTGTTTAACATGGAAAAGTTACAATTAATATTATCGCACGAATGTCAGGTATTACATTTTTATAAAGACGCGATAATAACGGCTTGATCTAAATGGATGTCGAACAGAGAATGGCCCTCGTGACCAGGAATACGGAAGAGTTGGTGACCGAGGAAGAGCTGAGAGCGCTTTTGATAGAGAAAGAGCATCCTACAGCATATATCGGTTTTGAACCTTCGGGATTGGTCCATTTGGGATGGGCATTGGTAACATCGAAGATCAAAGATCTTACTGATGCAGGTTTTAAGGTCATCATCTTTTGGGCTGATTGGCATGCTTACATCAATGATAAACTCGGAGGGGACCTCAAGAGCATCCAGACATGTGCAAGATACATGGAGGATTGTTTCAAAGCACTCGGAGTACCGGAAGATAAGGTCGAATTCAAGTATGCAAGTGAGATCCTCGATAATATCGAATACTGGGGACTTGTGATCAAGATCGCAAAAGTGACGTCTTTATCCAGAGTGAAGAGGGCAATGACCATCATGGGCCGTTCTGAAGATGAAGCTGAGGTAGATTCTTCAAAGGTTCTGTATCCATTGCTTCAGGCAACGGATATCTTCTGCATGAAAGTGGATCTCACATATGCAGGATTGGATCAGAGAAGAGCACACATGCTAGCAAGGGATGCAGCAGATAAATTAGGATGGAAAAAGCCAATTGCGTTGCACACACCCCTTCTTCCTGGACTCAAGGGAGGAGACAGGATGAACCCTGCAGCAGGTAAGATGTCTAAATCAGATCCGAACAGCAGTATCAATATACATGATACGGCAGAGACCATCGCCCCTAAGATGAAGAAGGCATTCTGTCCTCCAGAGAAAGAGAGCGAGGATGTCAACCCTGTTCTTATGCTTTGTAAGTATATCATTTTCCCTCGTTTGGGAAAGATGGATATCTCGCGTCCTGAGAAATATGGCGGAGACGTTTCGTTCTCAAGTTATGAAGAACTCACAGAATCCTATTTCGGAGGGAAATTGTCACCGCCAGATCTCAAGAACGGTGTGACAACATCACTCGGAAAAATATTGGAACCCGTTCATGAATATTTTGCAAAGCATCCTGAGAATTACAATGCCATGCAAGAAGTATTTGCAAACGTAGGAAAACTCCGTTAATTTTATTCTTCAGAGTCAGCAGCATCTTGGGGTGTCATGCTGACTTTGATCTTTCTGAATTCATCCATTGTTCTGTTCTGACACATATGCAGCATGGCTTCAGCGTCTCCTATTCCGGAGAGGCCTGCGGCGCCACCGTGTCCTCCGCCATCTGTATCAGTTTCTTCGCTGATGATACCTAATATCGTGCCTAAGTGTATGCCTCTGCGGACCATTTCTTGGGTTGCTCTGGCACTTAAACGGAACTCATCATCTCTCTGCGTGCATACGAATACAACATCAGCTCCGGATGACGTTATCGCCCTGCATGCAGATGCTTCGAAACTGCTTCCAGTTGCGACAGCTACTATCATGTCCCCTACACGGTCATATTTGGTTCTCTCAATAGTCTTCATGACCGCGATACGTTCTGACATGCTCATCGAAGAACGTGTAAGATTCATTGCCTCATCCATTCCGATACTTTTGTTCTCAAGTATCTCTGCGAATGCACGGAGCATCTCCGGGTTTGCGAATTGGAAGTGTCCGCTGTCTGTGAGCATTCCGCCCAATAGAGCTAAGCCGACATTCTTGGATATCTCTATGTGACAGTCATCGATCATTTCTTTGATTATCTCACAGCATGATACTTTTGTATTATCACAATAGAATTGCATGTTTTCCCATTTGCCTGTAGGCAGATGATGGTCTATGACGATGCTATTCTCGGGTACATCTACAAATCCTGGTTTGAATTGTTCGGGCGATGAGGTATCTACGACAACGACCAATTCGTAATTTGAAATATCGCACTCATCGAGGATGCTGATTCCCAGTTTCTCAGCGACCATTTTCGCGACGCGGTCCATTCCTCCGGGCGCATATATGGTTGCAGGTGGAAAGCAATTAGACACAGCGTAAGCTGAGCCAAGGGCATCCATGTCTGCATTTCCGTGCACAAGTATGACCTTGTTCTTGTCTTTTAATTTTTCAGCTATTGTTGTGAGCATCATTCATCCACTCTTTTTCTTTTTGGAGAACATCTTTGCGAACTTGGTTTGACTCAATCCTGTAAGCAGAATATCCGACTTATAGATCTTGACCGTGAGCGCTATAGTTATAATAGTGAATATAACCAGATAGATCAATCCTCCAATCACAATCGTGTAGTTTCCGAACATAAGGTTATCCATGACCATCATGGGATGGGAGAATGGAATTGCGAATATTGCTACCTGAAGTACTGTTGGAAGGCTTTCCCAACTGGAGAACATCATGACGAACATAGGAATCATGGCAAGGACGCTGATAGGCAATGTCATTGTCTGAGCTGCTTTGTAATTCTTTACGAATGCACCGAGAATCATACAGATTCCTAAAGCACAGAATATCGCAAGGAAGATCATGACCATAATGACTATCCAATCTCCGACATTTAGGCTAAGGCCATATTCTGAAAGGTCCTTTCCGCCTACGCTAGAGGTAAGGCCGCTCATATAGAACATCATTCCGACCAGGTATGCAAGACCGAATATCAATCCAGCTATTGCCGATGCCAACAGTTTTCCGCCGACAATTGTCGTTCTTTTAACAGGTAATGTAAGAAGGGTTTCCAATGTTTTATTCTCTTTTTCATTACCCATGGATGAGATTACTATGCTTCCGATCATCACAATGACGATCATTATCACGATAGGGATCATAAGATTCTGACTCATCATGGATGTGGAGATCTCGAATGGTGTGACCCCGGAGTGGAGTTTTCCGTTAATGTATGTGTAACTGATACTACTACTGCTGTCGCAGTTTGTGTTTACTACGGGATTCTCAAGGAAGATAGCGTAGTCAGAATCACCTGTCAGCTCGGTGAGTAGGTTTGTGGATATGCTGTTGGATACATATACGATTAGTAGGTCTGCAATAGACGATGTGACCGAACTCATCATTCCCTGATTTTCGAATATGTAATACTCATAGATTGTAGCTTGTATGTGATTTGATATATTTTCAGAGTAGTCTGGTTCAATTATCAGTGCAGATGTAAGTCCTTTACTCTGCATTTCTGAGATTATAGCATTGTCATCGCCATATTCACTTTCCATCATTATGATATATTGTTCAGCCTCTTCCTGGGTAAGATCGTATATGGTTTCGTAGTAATGATAGATGCATTCTATTGAGTATTGATCATAAGTTCCCGAGTCTCCATCCACATCTCCGTTTAGGATGCCGATTGCAGAAGGGTTCTTAGCGTCATCGGTCTGTGCACTGACCATAGTTCCTATGGCCATCATGAGCACTACTACGATGACGATGGATAAGACGGATCCCGGAGTAAGCAATTCCTTTAATTCTTTTCTTGTGATATTGACAAGATGATTCATCCTTTCACCGCCTTGACGAATACTTCCTCAAGATTTTTAGCGCCGTATTGCTCTTTGAGTTCTGCAGGTGTTCCACACAATATGCAGTGGCCTTCATTGATCATGGCGACACGGTCGCAGATGATCTCCACCTCGAACATATTATGTGATGAAATCAGAACGGTGACGCCGCTCTTTGCGATGTTCCTTATTATCTCTCTGATCTCATATGCATTGATGACATCTAATCCGGATGTAACTTCATCCATGATCGCGAATTTAGGAGAAGGCATGATGGCTCTTGCGATAAGTAGTCTGCGCATCATTCCTTTGCTGTACGTATCTACTTTGGATTTTATCCTGTCATCAAGGTCGGCTATTTCTACGCCTTTTGTGACCATTTTTTCTGCTTCTTCACCATCTGCGAAGAATCCAGCCATGAATTTCAGATATGCAAGGCCTGTGAGATCCTTGTAGGCGCCAGCGTCCTCCGGAAGATAACTTATGATCTTTCTGACATCGTCTGGTTGTTCTGTCACATCATAACCGCAGACCGTGATCTTCCCCGAGGTTATGCGAAGAAGTGTGGAGATCATACGTAGTGTTGTGGTCTTACCCGCTCCGTTAGGTCCGATAAGGCCGAATATTTCGCCTTCCTTGACTGAAAAACTAACTCCTTTAACGGCTTCTCTGTCACCGTATACTTTTTTCACATTATCGACGATCAATGCATCTGTCATGTTATGTAGCCAGTCCATTGTATAAAATCGACATTATAAAACCATTGTCAAAGTTTTAAGATCGATATTGTTATAGAAGTTGAGTAACGGGGTATGAACCCCGTGTGAAAGTTGGTTTATTCGTTGGGTGCGGAAATAGGTTGCTGACCCATCGCGGCATTGATCGCATTTTGAAGTGCGTCATATCTTTCGCGAAGGCTTTTTTCCTGACGATCCAAGCCTTTGATCCTGATCTCCATTGTTTCGATGGAGTCATCGATCTCAGCTTTGAGCTTGTCTTTGTCATCGACTTTGACGAGCAGGGATCCGACGTTCTTGTAAACATCGCCGGTGGATTTGCCGAGTTCATCAGATGTTCTTACCATCTCCCTTTTTTGCGATTCCATCTGTACCTTTTGTGTGGATACAGTTTGGAGCTGCTGTTGAGTTTGCTGGTATTGCGTGATCTGATTCTGTAACTGGGGGCTGATGCCATTCATTTCATTCACCTGTAATTTTACTGATATCTTCTGTGATCCTGATACATTCAAGATACGAGTTCAATGCAGCTCTCATGGCTGAAGCGTCTGTTGCCGAAATCTCAATGGTCGCTTCTCCTTCCTTTTCATGTATGATAACATTAGTGCGGGAGAGTTTGCGACGTGATTCCGGTTCCAGAGTAGAGATAACGTCTTTCGCGTCAGCGGAGACGAGTCTCAGTTTAGCGCTCAGCATGATCGCTCAGTCGGACTTAAGGATCTTCTTGACGTTTGGTCTCTCTTTGAAGAAGATCTTCGAACCGCATTTTTCGCACTGTAATCCCAGTGCGTTTACGTTCCTGATCGGTTCGTTACACTTTGCACATCTGTACATTAGATCACCAAGTCAGTATTTACTGCTCCGAGACCTGTGAAATCTCTTTCTTAGTCTGAGGGCTGTAAGCCTCTGCTGCGAATTTGACACCGCAGTGGTTACATGACCAGATACCTGAACTGACCCTTTTAACGGTCATGTGGTGGCATACGGGGCATTCATGTTTTGCTTTCTGGTGTGCTTCGATGTTCTTAACTCTGTTACGTACAACGACACCGTATCTTGCACCGAATCTTCCTGCGGTACCTGCTTTTACTGTTCTTTTTGACATTTGTATCACCCAATGATTTTTCTGATCTCTTTACCCTTTTCGACGGCTCTATCCAGACAGAGTGAAAGATCGTCACGTGTGATCGATCCTTTTCCGCCCTTTTGCATAGCCCTGAAATTGCCATTGTCGTCGGTTGTGACGGTCATGCGGGCTGATGAAATCATTTCTTCGTCGAAATTTGGGTCTAGTATTAAATCGTTTCCTATTTTTACGGATGTAATTGAGATAGGTGTGCAAGTTACAGGTAATGGCCTGTTCTTGCCTTTTCCATACTGTTCGGCCGGTATAATGGCATTTTTGAGTGCACATACTGCCGCGAGGTTTGCTGCATCGAACAGGTTGCCATCGTAATCGAGGGCATACATATCAATGAAACACATCCAAACCTCTTTTCCTGATTCAATGCATAGTTGGCTGACATCGATCATGCCCGACTCACGGATGCCACGGTCAACGACACGTGCTAATTCGATAGCGGTCTCGCTGGGGGGTCCTGATTCGAATGATGCGTGTGCCATGGGGATGAGTTCTGCACCAGTGGTGAGAACTCCTACGTCTGGGCTATCTCCGAAAGGTGTTCCCGGGACGATTTTGACACCTGCGATGATCTCGGTCTTTCCGAGTTTCACTCTTGCGGATCCGTCCGCGGATTCAATGCATCCTACTATGGTCTCGATTTTTCTTATGTCTGCTGTTCCGCGTCCGTCTTCTCTTTTTCCTTCACAGAGGAGTTTCAGGATATGGTCGCGTTTGATTTCAGAGATTATAAAATCACTCATCGGAATCGACCTCCTCTTTCATCGAGGTGTAACGCTTTTTGAGCGCTTCCTTTTGAACATCATAGACTTCGTGGCAGGCCTTGTATGCCAGATCGATGGCATGATCGAACTCTTCACGGGTCATGTTTCCATCCATTTGAAGGAGAACGATCTCGTCAGTGGAAGGTACGATAGCAAGAGGCACATCTGCCTGTCCGAAGTTGTCTTCTTCTTTATTGAGGTCAAGAAGGACATGGTCGTCTGCTTTTCCTGCTGCTATTGCTGGAATGATATCCCTCATAGGGATACCTGCATCTGCAAGCGCGACGGATGCTGCGGTAAGACCTGCGCATCTGGTTCCTGCGTTTGCTTGAAGGATCTCGATGTAGACATCGATGGATGCACGGGGGAAGAGTTCTGTGAGAACTACTTTCTCTAATGCTTCTGCGATAATCTTCGAGATCTCTATTGACCTTCTGTCTGGTCCGGGTCTTTTCCTGTCGCTAACAGAGAAGGCTTCCATATTGTATTTGCATTGGATAATCGCTTTTGTAGGGTCCTGAAGATGTCTAGGGTGACATTCCCTCGGGCCATATACTGCTGCGAGTACCTTGTTCTTTCCAATTTCTAAGTATGCAGATCCATCAGCGTTGCTGAGGACTCCCGCTTCAATTTTGATGGGCCTTTTCTCTTCGGCAGTCCTGCCGTCGATTCTGAGACCTTCATCATTAACTAATACCATATCAGTGTGTCCGCTCATGATCATTCCTCCCCGTTGTCGTCTTCGTCTGCGACCTGCGGGAGTTTGTTTTCGATAAATTCTTTAACTTTTTCCGTAAGGTTACTGGATTGTGCGTTTGCCTCGATCATCTTGATCGCTGCAACAGCGACATCTGTGTTTTCGTCGTCGCCGTCTACCCAAATCCTACCATTCTGACCTACAAATATACGGCAGTCGGTAAGGTTCTTGATCATTTGGATCATTGAGCCGCTTTTTCCGATAATCCTGGAGACTTTGGAATGAGGGATTTCGACAATCTGTCCACCTTCGATTCTTCTAAGTCCTGAATCTTTCATTGTGACTTGGATCTTTTTGCTCTCGTCCACCATAAGTACCTTGAGCATTACAACATTTCCAAGATTCAAATATCTGGATGTGTCCCCGAATTCGACTTTCCATGGAACCTCATTCACATGGAGGGGTGCGGGATAAGGTGCATTGATGTCGACCAGCCAATTGGAGGGTCCGATATCTATGATGACTCCGAGGACCGTGTCACCGGTGCTTGGCATGTAACATCCTCCCAAGGGGATGACGTTTACATTATTCTGAAATATGTTCTTGACGCCTAATACGCTGGCGTATACATTGCCGTCGAGCACGTATGTGTTGTTACCGGCATTCATTCCGCTGTCATCCAGCAGATCTCCCGGGACCACTATCTCACGTGCGGGTCTGGCGCTTCTTTTTTCCATTTTATCACTTCTCGCGAATGTTATTTAATTGATTAGTTTGACCGAGGCTGCTCCCTTGGTCCGGTGTTTTAGCTTTTCACTCAGTTCGGTAACAAGTCCTGCAGGTAACTCCATCGTGCCTATCCAAGATCCATCTGCTTCCCATTCTTCCCTGTCTACGATACCGTAATGAATCAGATCATCATAGCAACGACCGTAATCCTCTCCTTTGATTTTGATCACGATTTTACTTTTCTCGAATCTAATTGGGATGAGCGGGCGCAAAAGTTTCATGGCCTCTTCTATTTCTTTGTCGAGAGGTTTGAACGGGTCTACATGGAATTTAACTTCCTCGAGAGCCAGTTTGATCCTCATCGGGGGATGAGGCAGTTTTGTTTGAGGGTTGATCGCATTAGCAGAGATGTATGTTATCACCTGATGCATTTTCACGTCGAGCATTTCTTTACGCTGCTCGGCGGTGATCTGTACCTCTCCTTTCTCAATGATTTTTCTTGCTATTATAGAAATATCATTGGTTCCAAAGGTTTCTTTAATCTTGTCTTCAGCTGGACGGGTTCCTTTGCTTGCATTTTTGAAAACCTCTTCGACTGCTAAGTATTCGATAAGATCAACTTGTTTTCCCTGTTTGATGATATTCATCGCTGCAGGGTCAAGCATGATTTCAAAGGTTTCACCATGGCTTTCTAGCCTGGCTATTATCGCGTCGTCGAGATTTACCATGTCAGTACCTATTCAAGTCTTGCTGACTGCTTTAGAGGTCTCGGCTTCCGAAGGGCCCTTCAATTTTTTGTCTTTTTCGATAATTTTCGAGATTTCAGCTTCTGAAAGTCTTCTGAATTTCTTGTCCTTTTCGACAATACCGACTTCAACGGAGTTAGCCGTGGGTGTTTCTTCGATAGCGACACCAAGTGCTTTAAGTCCGAGTTTTGCTGCTGCTTCAAAGGTCATTTTGTCTTTGAATTCTTTCTCGAATATGTCCATGACTACGGGGCGTCCAGATCCGATACATGTTGCCTTGTATGCCACGAGGGCGCCCGAAGGGTCGGTCTCGAAAAGATGTATTCCGAGGTCGTCAACGCCTGCCATAAGCAATGCTGTACCGAATGGGCGGACTCCGCCATACTGAGTGTAATTTTGTTTGTAGTCGCAGATTTTTTTCACGAGTAATTCAACGGTAATGTTTTCACCGTAGTTTACTTTGTGAATTTGGGCGGTCTTTCTCGCTTCGTCTACGAGGATTCTTGCGTCAGCTACGAGACCGGATGTTGCGCATCCGATATAATCATCGATATCGTAGATCTTTTCAATGGATCTGGGCTCCACCAATTTACTAGATACTCTTTTATCGACAACAAGGATAACTCCATCCTTGAATTTGAGTCCGATTGTGGTCGTACCCTTTTTGACTGCCTCACGGGCGTACTCGACCTGGAACAATCTTCCGTCAGGAGAGAAAACAGTTATTCCCCTGTCATATGCCATTTGTCCTGGTTGCATGTGATTAATACTCCTTATATTCGCGACCACATTCGCACAGCAGTATATATGGGTTTACAGTCGCGTATTAAATAAAGTTCAATGTTTTTTCGATGCATTATTTTTTAATTCGGGATATCTATCTCTGAGTGTTTTTAGAGTTCCTGACATAAGTATTGACCTAGAATATGAATCGGCAATATTCATGATTTCTATTGAACGGCCAATTTGATCGGGTGAACATCGTATTATGGCTCTAGATGAATTACACTGTATGATGTAAAGCGACTCTTCATTTTTGCATATGCTGTTTGTGGTTCTGATTAATGATTCTTTTGTAATATTGGGAGAAACTTCAAACACGATATATCTGCGTCTCCCACGTTCTGATTTAACTACCAATTCATTCACTTCTTTTCTTTGTATACGTGCATCGAAACGCTTTCGTAGATTGCTCCACATTTTTTACAGACGGGTTTGCTCATGTCTACTCTGTTTCCACATTTGCATATGAAAGTTTCATCTTTGCGTGGCAATACAGCACCGCATTCGCAAATATTTCCCTTTACGAACCTTCCGCAGATAGGACACCTTGTTTTTATAGGGTCTCTAATTTCCATGGTCTCGTATTTAGCACCGCAGTAGGGACATGCATCTGTAGGTTTTGCACAGGCATCATGGAAGATCTTTCCACAAGTGCAAATAGCGATAGGATCGTCGGCAATGTTTCCGCGACATATTTCACACTTTTTTTCGTCTTCTCCCTCATCCAAAAAATAGGTAGATTTTTCGGATTTGATGCCATTCAATTTGCTACTAATCTTGTATTTTCCGAATACATATGATTGTACTACAAAGAGTATGGCTACAACTATGACCAGCCCTATGATTATACCCAGTGTAATGATGTCATTTCCTAAGTCCATGTTGTACGTATATAAAATTTGGCTTTTTAATACTTCGTAGAAATTGGCAACCGATTGAAAATTATGTGCATACGATTTTTAATTATTTATGCAATTATGTTACATAAAATGTTGTAGAATTACCTTTTTAGGTAATATAGAAACTATAGATAATATTCAATATCTGGGTCTGTTAAAAAAATGGTAACCTAAAAACGATACAATACAAAAGCAATTTTTCGAAAAATTATCGTTTGTAAAGCACTATTGAGTTTATAAACATTACGTAATAAGGGTTTTAATTAGGAAAACCATTTCCCAAATCATTCCAATCACCAATTGGTATGACGGAGGCAAAGATTTGACGAAATCAGCATTAGTTATCGGTGGAGGAATCGCAGGTATTCAGGCATCATTGGATCTTGCAGACAGGAACATTCACGTCTATTTGGTAGAAAAATTAGCTTCTATCGGTGGAACAATGTGCCGTCTCGACAAGACATTCCCAACGAATGACTGTTCCGCTTGTATTCTCTCGCCAAAAATGGCAGACTGTATCGGACATCCGAACATAACCACACTTACGTTCCATGAGGTTCTGAAAGTTGATGGAGAGGCCGGAAATTTCAAAGTAAAACTTTTGAAGAAGGCCAGGTACGTTGACCCCACTGCATGTACGGCTTGTGGAGATTGTATTGCAAAATGTCCTTCAAAGGGCATTCCAGATCAGTTCGAGTATGGATTGACAACTAGGAAGGCAATATACATTCCGCATGCACAGGCAGTCCCCAGAGTAGCTCTTATTGATGCAGAACACTGTAATATGCTCACAAAAGGAAAGTGCGGAGTATGTGCAAAGGTCTGTGGTAAGAAAGCCATCAATTATGAAGACAAGGACGAAGAGTTTACAGTCGAAGTAGGTTCTATCATCGCAGCAGCCGGATTCAAGGTCTGGAATGCTAATGTTGCAACCGAGTATGGATACGGTAGATTCAAGAATGTCGTCACTGCACTCGAGTATGAGAGGATGATGTGCGCATCAGGACCAGACAAAGGTCATATAAAGGTCCCCTCCACAGGTGAAGAGCCAAAGAGGATCGCATTCATACAGTGCTGTGGATCACGTTCGCAGAAAGCCGGATGGAAGAAATACTGTTCATCCGTGTGTTGTATGTACGCAACAAAAGAGGCAATGCTCACAAAAGAGCACATAGAGGATGTTAAGGAAGATATCTACTTTATGGATATCAGGTCGTACGGAAAAGAATTCGAGGCCTACATTCATAGAGGAGAGGACCAGTATAAAATCAATATGCATAGGTCCTCGCGTGTGTCCAACGTAGATGAAGACCCGGTGACAAAGGAGCTAACAGTCAATTATACGGATAAAGATAACAATGGTGTATCCGAAATTTATGATCTCGTAGTTCTTTCGGTCGGGCTTAATCCACCTGATGGAGCACAGGATCTTGCAAACATTTTGGGCATTGAGCTCAATGAGTATGGATTCTGTAAGACAACTGTCTTCGATCCACTTAACACTACAAAGAAAGGTATCTTTGTAACAGGATGTTTCGCAGCACCTAAGGATATTCCGACAGCCGTTGCAGAAGCAAGTGGTTCCGCAGGAAAAGCGGGAGCTTTCATTGTTGATGAGAACTTCGTACCCTGTGCACCAAAGGTCTACCCAGCAGAGAAGAATGTGGAAGGTAAAGAACCCCGTATTGGAGTTTGGATATGCCACTGTGGAGTTAATATCGGATCTGTGGTCGATGTACCAGCAGTTACTGAATATGCAAAAACACTCCCCGGTGTTGTAATGTCCAATGAAACACAGTATGCATGTGCGCAGGACTGTCTTGAGGCTATTTCCAAAGCAATTCAGGAGAATGATCTCAATAGAGTTGTCGTCGCATCATGTACACCCAGGACTCATGAGCCTCTTTTCAGAGAAGCATGCCGTGAGGGAGGATTGAATAAGTATCTCTTCAATATGGCAAACATCCGTGACCAGTGTTCATGGATTCATATGCATTCACCTGAGGCAGCGACTGCAAAGGCAAAGGATCTTACTAGAATGGCTATTGCAAAAGTGGCACTTCTTGAACCCCTCGTTGGATCAGAGATCCCTGTTACAAATGCAGCAGCGGTCATCGGTGGTGGAATTACAGGTATGGCAGCAGCAATCGATATTGCAGCACAGGGAATTCCTGTACACATATTCGAGAAAGAGAATCATCTCGGTGGATTCGCACTCAAATTCAATCACAAAGAGGATGGAGTTTCAGTCAGCGATTACATCAAGAAGCAGATTGAGGCGGTTACAAAATCTCCAAAGATCACTGTCCATACTGGAATTACCATAAAGGACATTCCAGGATTTGTAGGAAATTTCAAGGTTCAGCTTACCAACGGCGAGGAATATCCTGTCGGTGGAGTAATCTTTGCAACAGGTGCAGGAGAGTACAAGCCCGTTGAATACAACTATGGATCGGATAAGAAGGTCATGACCGTTGTCGAGGCAGAGAAAGAGATCGCAGATGACAAATTCAAGGGAAAGAATGTCGCATTCATTCAGTGTATCGGATCAAGGTCTGATACAGTCAAGTACTGTTCACGTGTATGTTGCGCATCTTCGTTAAGAAATGCCATCCAGATCAAGATGAAGGACCCAACAGCTAATGTTACTGTCATCCATAAGGATATCAGGACATATGGATTCCGCGAGGAACTCTATAACAAAGCATGTCAGGTCGGAGTTAAATTCCTCAGATATTGTGTAGATGACAAACTTCCAGATTTCACTGGTAGCACCGTCAAAGCACATGATTCTATCCTCGGCGAGGACATCGAGATCCCAGTAGACACTCTGATACTTGCAGCAGGTATAACCCCGCTCCGTGAGGAGAAGGAGCACATTGCTCAGATGGTAAAAGTTCCGATAAGCAAAGATGGATTCTTCTTCGAGGCTCATCAGAAATTGAGGCCGGTAGATTTCGCTACAGAGGGAGTATACATGGCAGGTACGGCACACTGGCCCAAATTCATGGATGAGTGTATCGCACAGGCTTCCGGAGCAGCAGCAAGAATGTTGACTGTCATATCCAAAGATAAGATTGTCTCCGATGGTATTGTAGCAGTCTCCAACCACGACGTCTGTGATGGATGCGGTGTTTGTGAGGGATGCTGTGATTACAACGCTATTACAATCGATGTCGATCCAGTATCTGGAAGGTTGAAGAGCAATGTGAACCCTGGTCTCTGTAAGGGATGCGGTTCATGTGTTGCTTCATGTCCTGCCGGAGCAATGGAGCAGAGAGGATTCAGGAACAAACAGATCATCGCTGAGATCGATGCACTTCTTGATTACCCTGTAGGAGGAGCGTGATTATTATGGCAGACTTTGAACCAAGAATAGTAGCATTCTGTTGCAACTGGTGTTCGTATGCGGGAGCAGACGGTGCAGGAGTCGGAAGACTTCAGATGCCAACCAATTTCCGTATTATCAGGACAATGTGCACAGCAAGGGTTGATCCTGAGTTCGTTCTCAGGGCTCTATCGAAAGGTGCTGACGGTGTGATTGTCCTCGGATGTCACCCAGCAGACTGCCATTACATCGGTGGAAATTACAGAGCAAGGAGGAGAATCGCACTCTTGAGACTCATTCTTGAGCAGTATGGATTCGATGCCAAGAGATTGAGACTCGAGTGGGTTTCAGCCTCTGAGGGAGAGAAATTCCAGAATACTATGACAGAATTCGTTAATACGATCAAAGCACTTGGACCAACTCCAGTGCAGAAAGAGGTGAACTGATGTCATTCTTTGATAGATTCAAGAAAAAGGATAATAAGAAAGAAGAGCCCAAGGTTGACAACAAAGAAAAGTTCGCTGTTAAAAAAGATGCGACAGCACCCTCATTATGTGGATGCGGAGCTGGAAAAACAGCAGAAAGCGTCGAGGCAAACTATTCAAAGATGGCAGACCTTGGTGAACTTCTTCCCGGAGCACCTCCGGGAGGTAAGATCAACCTCGCTATCTACTGGGCGGCAGCCTGCGGCGGATGCGATGTCTCTATTCTCGATACAAACGAGAAGATCCTCACGATCGGCGACATGGCAAACATTGTAATGTGGCCCATTGCAGCAGATGGAAAGGAAAAGGATATAGAGGCAATGGAAGACAAATCAATCACTGTCTCAATCATCTCCGGTGCTATCAGGAATTCAGAGAACGAGCACATGGCAAAATTGCTCAGGAAGAAATCACTTATCGTTGTTTCTTACGGAACCTGCGCATGTTTCGGTGGGTCGCCTGCACTCGCTAACCTCGTGGCCGGCGGAAGCAAAGAGATCTTGAATTACGTCTACGAAAAGACACCCTCGACCGCAAACTTCCAGAAGGATTACCACCCAGGAAAGCCGATCGTACCTCAGACAAAATGCACAGTGCCGGAAGGAGACCTCACTCTCCCTACTCTGTTTGATACGGTAAAGACACTGGATCAGGTAATCGATGTCGATTACTTCATTCCAGGATGTCCTCCTCTCCAGGAGTCCATCTCACAGCTTCTGAAAGCTGTTGTTGACTTTGCGTACCATGGTGTAGCATTGCCCCCCAAGGGAACCGAGATAGGAGTAACACAAACCAGTCTTTGCGATCAGTGTCCAAGGCACAAGGAGTTCAGGAGAATCACTAAGATCTATGAACCATTCCAGGTAAACATCGACCCAGATCTTTGTCTCATGGATCAGGGAATTCTATGTCTTGGACCTGCAACGGTCGGAGGATGCAATGCAAGGTGTACCCGTGCGGGTCAACCTTGCCGTGGATGTTACGGACCGACTCTTGAAGTTCAGGAGCACGGAGCAAGCGCGATGACTGCGATTGCATCACTGTTCCCTGTACTCGATGACGATGGAACAATCGGAGAAGATCAGATCATAGATATCATGAGCACAATCAAGGATCCTTTAGGATACTTCTATGCGTTCACGATGGGTAAATCATTGATCAAGATGGCCGTTAAAGAAAAAGGAGGTCAGTAAAATGGCCGGACCAATCATTTGGGATGAGAAACAGAAAGTAACTACCAACAGGGTCTCGATCGATCCGATCACTCGTCTTGAGGGTCATGGAAAGATAGAGATCTTCCTTGACGACAAGGGAGACGT
>Ga0265294_10003389_pt1 | contig 20381 bp, 15 predicted proteins | sample MunlanPumphouse3_FD_192504 | JGI IMG/M metagenome (GOLD analysis project Ga0265294, IMG submission 192504) | Groundwater microbial communities from a municipal landfill in Southern Ontario, Canada - Pumphouse #3 | ecosystem: Environmental > Aquatic > Deep subsurface > Groundwater | place...
GTACATTGCCAGCAACTCTTCAAAGGTAATTTCAGGGTTATGGATCACAGCTATTATGCCGTTGATCACCTCGGTCAGGTTGTGAGGCGGAATATTGGTGGCCATGCCGACAGCGATGCCGGTCGATCCGTTGATCAGCAGGTTAGGGAACTTGGACGGCAGCACCGTTGGTTCCTGCATCTCTTCGTTGTAGTTAGGGACCATGATAACGGTCTCTTTGTCCAGGTCGGCCAATAATTCGTGAGAAAGCTGACGCAGGCGGATCTCGGTGTAACGCATGGCAGCCGGTCGGTCACCGTCAACCGAACCGAAGTTACCCTGACCATCTACCAACATATAGCGCAGTGAAAAGTCCTGGGCCATGCGCACGATGGTGTCGTAAGCGGCAGTATCGCCGTGGGGGTGGTACTTACCGATGACATCACCGACAACGCGGGCCGATTTCTTGTATGGTTTGTTGTAGTCGTTGCTCATGTCGTACATGGCGTACAGACAACGCCGGTGCACCGGCTTGAGCCCGTCGCGCACATCCGGCAGGGCACGGCCGATGATGACCGACATGGCGTAATCCATGTAGGATCGTTTCATCTCGTCTTCGATATTTACAGCTATCTTGGCTAGCGGAGTGTTTATCATTGCTACCTCTTATATCGTACGGAAATTGTTTTGTTAAATGTCCAGATTGACCACGTTCAGCGCGTTGGTTTCGATGAATTCACGGCGCGGCTCGACTTGGTCGCCCATCAGGATTGTGAAGATCTCATCCGATCCAATGGCATCCTCGATCTTTACCTGCAGCAACACGCGGTTCTCGGGGTTCATGGTGGTCTCCCATAGCTGCTCCGGGTTCATCTCGCCCAGACCTTTGTAACGCTGGATGCCGAGTCCCTTCTTGGCGTTCTCCAGAAAGAACGCCAGCAGTTCTTCGTGATTGGCGGTATCCAGCAGGATCTTGCCCCCCTCCTGCTCAACGGTTGCCCGACCGTCTGCCATTGTCTCTACGACGCGGCGGTGGTTCTCCACCAGCAGTTCATATTCATGGGTAGCCAGCACGCCCAGAATCTGCTGATCGATGATAGCTCGGATATTGCCGATGTAAAAGATGATCCGTTCCTCTTCCAGCTGGTATTCACCTCCTGCTGTCAGTGCCTTCATGGACTCAAGATACGGTTGAACCTGGGAAAGCTCCTCCACTCCGGCCGGCATGTTGCTGCGAACGATCACGGAGAGTAGTTCCGAGGTGATCCCCTTTTTGACTACCTTATCAAAGATCGCCCGGTTATCGATGAACTGTCGGATAAGCGGGATGATCTGAGAGCCTTTGTAGATCCGGTCGCCCTTTTCCAGTCGCAGGGTCATGTCTTCCGCACCTTCTTCCAGCAGGAAGTTCTGCATTGCCGCCTCGTTGCGCAGATACTGTTCCTTCTTGCCGCGCTTGACCTTGTAAAGTGGCGGCTGGGCGATGTAGAGGTGGCCACGCTCGACCAGCTCACGCATGTTGCGATAGAAGAAGGTCAGCAACAGGGTCAGGATGTGGGAGCCGTCCACGTCGGCATCCGTCATGACGATGATGCGGCCATAACGCAGCTTGGCGATGTCAAAATCGTCCTTGCCGATACCAGTGCCAAGCGCCGTAATCAGAGTGCGGATCTCCTGCGAGGCGATCATCTTGTCGAAACGGGCTTTTTCCACGTTGAGGATCTTGCCCTTGAGCGGCAGGATGGCCTGAAACTTGCGGTCGCGCCCTTGTTTGGCCGAACCGCCGGCCGAATCGCCCTCGACCAGGTACAATTCGCACAACTCGGGATTCTTTTCCTGGCAATCCGCCAGTTTACCCGGCAGTCCACCCAGGTCCAGAGCCCCTTTACGCCTAACAGTTTCCCGTGCCTTGCGGGCTGCTTCGCGAGCCCGGGCCGCTTCGATGGACTTTTCCAGGATGCGCTTGGCAACCGGTGGATTCTCCTCCAGGAATTGGGCCAGTTTTTCGTTGATCAGGGTCTCAACATACCCCTTGACCTCGGAGTTGCCCAGCTTGGTCTTTGTCTGCCCCTCAAACTGGGGCTGGGGGATCTTGACCGAAATGACACAGGTGATCCCCTCGCGCAGATCATCACCCGAGATGGAGATCTTCTCCTTCTTGAGCAGATTATTGGCAGCGGCATAGCTATTCATGGTACGGGTCAGGGCAGCCTTGAAGCCGATCAAATGCGTGCCACCCTCATGGGTATTGATGTTGTTGGCAAATGAGTAGATCTTCTCGTCATAGGAGTCGTTGTACTGCATCGAGACCTCGGTCTCAACACCGCCTTTCTCACCCTTGAAGTAGATAGGTTTGGGGTGCAGTGCGGTTTTATTGCGGTTGAGATACTCGACAAAGGAGTTGATGCCCCCCTCGTAGTAGAATTCGTGGAATTTGTTATCCACCCGCTCATCGTTGATCCGGATCCGCACGCCGGCGTTGAGGAAAGCCATCTCTCGCAGCCGCTGGGAAAGCACATCAAAGGAAATTTCGGTGCTTTCGAAGATATCCTCATCCGGCATAAAGGTGATCTTGGTGCCACGCTTCTTGGTCGCGCCAACCATCTCCAATGGCGCCACAGGATCACCGCGTCGGTAGGATTGGCGAAAAACCTTGCCATCACGGCGGATCTCCAGTTCCAACGTCTTGGAGAGGGCGTTGACTACAGATACCCCCACGCCGTGCAGGCCGCCGGAGACCTTGTAGGAGTCGTTGTCAAACTTTCCGCCGGCATGCAGTACGGTGAGGACAACCTCGGCGGCTGATTTCCCCTCGCTGGGCATTATGTCGGTCGGAATGCCGCGACCATTATCCACGACCGTCACGGAACCATCGGTGTTGATATTCACATTGACGCTGTCGCAATGCCCGGCCAATGCCTCGTCAATGGAGTTGTCCACGATCTCGTATACCAGATGGTGCAGACCCGCGCTGGAGGTGGAACCGATATACATGGCCGGTCGCTTGCGTACTGCGGCCAACCCTTCCAATACCTTGATATTATCCGCGCCGTATTCCTCGACAGCGGCTTGTGTCATGTTTTCTTGTTTACTCATACGGTTTATTTCCCTCAAACGTCAGATTGCCGTGTTCCACACGGAACACGGCGCAGTTTGCAGCAGCCCCTAACAGGGCGGGTGATCGTTCAGTTGTTGTAATAAAAACCTGGTTATCCCGGGACGTTAGAAAATCTATTAAATTTCGGTTCCTGCAAGCATCCAGTTCCGAGCTCATATCATCCATCAGTAGTAGTGGCGGCTCATTGAAGATGGTTTGCAGGTTATCCATTTCCGCCATTTTCAAAGCAAGTACAAAGCTCTTCTGTTGTCCCTGCGAGCCAAATGACTTTAGCTGGCGATTATCGATACATAGTGTCAGGTCATCCCGATGTGGCCCGGCTGTTGTAGTACCGTAACGTTCATCGTTTTTGGCATGGCGGCTGAAGAGTTCCAGTAATTGCTCATAAATACCCTTTCTGTCAGTTGCCAGCACTCCATCAGGCCGATAGCTGATGTCTGCCGCTTCGCTGCATCCTGAAATAGTGGCATAGTGTCGTTGCAGGATAACACCAAGCAGGGTCACAAAACGTTGCCGACGTTGGATGACTTCGGCTCCAGTCTCTGCCAGTTTTTCGGTCCAGGTATCCAAACCTGATTTATCACTGTTTTTAAGAAGATGATTACGCTGCTTGAGGATCCGCTGATAATTGTGCCAGCAGTGCAGGTAATCAATATCGCTCATGTAGACGGCGCGATCCAGGTAGCGCCTACGTGTCTCCGGGCCCAGCCTGACCATGCCGCTGTCATCGGGCGAAAATACAACTGCATTCAACTTTCCATGAATATCAGAGGCCCTCTGTATGCCTTTGCCATCAATCTCCACCTTGCGACCGGCAACTTCCAGAGATAGCCTGATATGACTTCGTATTCCGCCTGACTCTACTTCTCCCCGTATCTGGGCAATCCGTTCACCATGCCTGATCAGTTCGGGAAGACGTGAGCTTCTGAATGAACGCGGATTTCCCAACAGGTAGATTGCCTCAAGCAGATTGGTCTTGCCCTGACCATTAAGCCCGTACAACAGGTTGAAACATGCGCCTGGTTCGATTCGTATAGTAGCGAGATTGCGAAAGTCAACTATAGCCAGATGTCTGAGACGCATCTCCCGCTATTATAGTTTCATCGGCATGATAACCGCGAGGAAGCTTTCGGATTTTACGGGAACAATTATTGATGGAGAAAGTTCATCCTTAAATTTCATATCCACACTATCTGTCTCTGCAACAGCCAGTACATCCAACAGATAGCGGGAGTTAAACCTGACGGAAAACGGCTCGCCGCCATAAATCACATCGATCTCTTCCATGGCATCGCCTAATTCAGGATTATTTGATGATATTTTGATGCTGGTTGCAGATATCTCAAGCATAATACCCTTGAACTTCTCGCTGGAAAGTATAGCCATTCTGCGCACCGAGTGTGTAAAGATTTCTTTGTTTATCGTAACGATACGATCATTTGCAACCGGGACTACCCGATTATAATCCGGAAACTCACCATCAACCAGACGCATGACCATATAGGAATCACCACGTTTGATAACAGCACTATTGTCCATAAATCCGAACAGTAGGGTGTCACTACTATCCTCATCGGTAATTTTTTTCATCTCGAAGATACCCTTTTTGGGTAGTATCACACCTTTCAGAAGTTCACTTCCGGCATTACCTTTGAACGATCCGGTAGCTATGGAAAGGCGATGTCCATCGGTAGCAACCATCTTGAGAATCTGTTCACCACTCGCGTTCAGCTCAACCTTGGTAAAGAGACCGTTCAGGTTGTATTTTGTATCGTCATTACAAATCGCAAAGGATGTTTTTTCAATCATCCCTTTCAACAAGCTGCTTTCGATCTCAAACAGGTTCTCTTCCTTGACAGCTGGAAAATATGGAAACTCTTCAGAAGAAAGACCAACGATATTGAATTGAACCTTGCCACATCTGATTTCGACCCATTCGTTGGTTTTTGTGGAAAAGATAATTTTCTGATTAGGAAGTTCTTTAACTATTTCATACAGTTTTTTTGCCCCGATGGTTATCTTGCCTGGTGTTGTAACCTCTGCCGGATAGCTGCTTTTCATCCCTACCTCAAGGTCGGTGGCAGTTACATGCAATTCTGAATCAAATGCTTCGATCAAGACGTTTGAAAGAATTGGCATGGAGGTTCGCTTTTCAACGATACCCTGAATCCTCTGTAACGACTTGAGAAAGATTTCCTTATCGATTATGAATTCCATGTATTACTCCTTACAGAAATAGTTTCTTTATAAAATTTAAACCCTTGTAGTTCCTGTTGGGGCTGTTGATATGGTGATAACTGTGTAACATAGCTAAAATACAGGTTATTTTTAAACTTTCATTGTGTTGATAAAATTGCATCATCATGATGGGTTATCAACACCCATGAAATTATCAACATGTTTTATCTGTTGTATACACAGGTTATTCTTATTTTAGTAAATTATGCTTAATTTCATCAACAATTTTAGCAAGTTTGTGATCGTTCTTAAGTTCTTTGTCTATCTTTTTTGCGGAATAGATCACTGTGGAATGGTCTTTGCCACCGAAGCGCGCACCAATGTCGGGATATGAGGCTTTGGTCATGTCCCGACATAGCCATATGGCGATCTGACGACCCTGTACAAAGTTTTTGAGACGTTTGTCTGATTTCAGATCAGCTACCTTGAGGCCAAATTGATCAGCGACAGCTTTTTGAATCAGTTCCACGGTAATATCCTTACGTCTGTCTCCCAGTATATCCTTAAGGTTTTCCTTGGCCATATCCAGGGTTATGGAGACACTTTGGAGACTGCTGAAGGCGCCCAGCCTGATAAGCATTCCTTCCAGTTCTCGAATGTTGCGGGTATCGCTTGATGCCAGAAAGTATGCAACATCATCCGGCAGTTTGATTTTAAAAACGTCTGATTTTTTTTTGAGGATAGCTATCTTTGTTTCCAGATCAGGAGGCTGAATATCAGCAATCAGCCCCCATTCAAAGCGGGATCGAAGGCGTTCCTCCAAGTCGGATATTTCTCGTGGAAACTTGTCAGATGTGATAACGATCTGTTTGTGTGCTTCATGAAGTGTGTTGAATGTATGGAAAAACTCTTCTTGAGTACCAGTCTTTCCAGAAATAAACTGAATATCATCGATTAGGAGCACATCCACATTTCTAAAGCGGTTTCTGAATAAATCCATTTTTTTGTGTCGCAGATGGTTTACCATCTCATACATGAACTTCTCAGCTGAACAGTAACATACATTCATTCCTGTCGAGTTGCTGCGGATGGTATGTCCAATAGCATTGAGAAGATGGCTTTTGCCCAGCCCCACACCACCATAGATGAAAAGTGGATTATAGGTGTCAGCCGGATTGTTGGCAACTGACATCGCAGCAGCATGTGCGAATTGATTGCCGGTACCACTGACAAACAGGTCAAAGGTATACTTGTTGTTCAGGGGGGTAAATGCTGATTCCGATGGAATGTCGCGGGGTTGTTCGACATCCGGGAGACCCTTGATAATAAGATCTTCCGCTAATTTAATATCAGTTTCGGTATCATTTTCTCTGATGAGAAAATTGATAAAAACGTTTTTGCCTGCTGTCATGGATAATGCGCCAATCAATACCTGCTGATAGTTTTCTTCCAACCACTCCTTGAAAAAAGAAGTTGGGACAGAAAGATACACAGTATCATCGTCGTGATGGCTATAGTGAATGGGTTTGATCCACGTTGTGAAATCCCGTTCGGATAGTACTTTTTCCAGGTTTTCAGCGGCTTGTTGCCAGGTTTCTTGCATAGAATCACATCAAAAGTGTTGGTTGATGATCAGTTATCCACATCGCCATGATTTGTATAATCATCAATGGAATAAGCAGGTTTCAGAGACATGGTCTCAAGCGGAAGTAATAAGTTATTAACATGATTTTCAACAGCTGTTGATAACTTTAAATATAATAACTACAATAAGTTAATTGTAATTATGTGAATAAACAGACTTTTCAAGAAAGCGGTAGATTATCAGAGGACACCCTATTTTTCAAGGCAAATCAATTCTCAAAGCCACCAGTAACCATAATAATTTTCTTGACAAAGACAGGCTCATATGATTAAAAAACCAGTTCCTGTAAAAATTTATTAGAGGTGTCAATATGAAAAGAACATTTCAGCCAAGCAACACTTCCCGCAAACGAACCCATGGTTTTCTGGTGAGAATGTCTACCAAAAATGGACGTCTCGTCATCAAACGCAGAAGGGCCAAAGGCCGTAAGACCCTGTCGGTTCGCATTGCAACCAAGTAATCCCTTTGTTGTTGATGAACACGTACCTGCTGTCTGCACGTTTCCCAAGTCGGTTCGATTGCGAAAGCGTGCCGATTTTGTAAGGTTATCCGTTTCTATTGACAAGTTAGTTGCCAAGGGTTTTCTGGTTGTTTGGCAGGTTAACGATCTATTGCAACCACGCCTTGGGGTTACGGTAAGTAAAAAGGTCGGCTGCGCTGTGACCCGTAGCAGGGTTAAGCGTTATATCAGAGAAGTATTCAGGCATAACCGGCTTTTGTTACCATCGGTTGACATGAATGTCATTGCACGTCGTGAGTCCGCAACAATGGATTTCCATAGCGTGCTGCGGGAACTTGAAAAAGCATTCAGGCATATCGGCAAATCCCCATGCTCAAAAGTATTACGCTCCTTGTAATCAGGTTGTATCAGAAGATTCTTTCACCGATTCTTCCCCCGGCCTGTCGTTTTTATCCCTCCTGTTCCGAGTATTCCAGAGAATCAATTTTACGGCATGGACTTTTCAGGGGTGGATGGCTTACCCTGATCAGACTCTGCAAATGCCATCCATTTCATCCTGGTGGCTATGATCCGGTACCCTAACCGAAGAGCACAACTGGAGCCTTTTATGGAAAAACGCGCATTTCTGGCTGTTATTCTTTCAATAGCAGTTTTCTACATCTTCTCAATGTTGATTGGTCCTGAAAAGAAACCGGAACAACCATTGAATACCCGGAACACACCTCCTGCTGTGGCGGTTGCCGTCAATCAGCTTGCAACTGCGCCGGTCGCACCAGCAGCAGCTCCTGCCATTGCGACCATTAAAGACATCACCGTGGATACAGCTCTTTATACTGCGGTTTTTTCCTCGCGCGGCGCCAGTCTGAAGAGCCTGACTCTCAAAAAATACCGGGAACAAAATACACCCTCGGCTAGTCTGGTAGTTCTTGGATCCAATGCCGATCCTTCTCTCCTGACCTTTTCCACCAGAGCAAGCGGTTTCAATCTTACAGACAGTACTGTCTATGTGTCTGACGCCGAGACCATCAAGCTGAGCAATGGCGAGAAACAGCTCATTTTTAATTATGTTTCAGGGCAGGGATTCACCGTGCGAAAGGTCTACACCTTTCGCAACGATTCCTATAGCGTCAAGCTGGATACACAGGTCTTCAACAATTCTTCGTCACCTATAACCGGCTCGATTCAGCAGGTAATCACCTATCCGGCTGAGCCGAAGGTGAAGGACAACCGATTTGACACGGCCGGTTCCTATCTTTATTCAGACAACGGCCTAAAGGCAGACAAGGCTAAGGATGTGGCTACCGCGTCGAAAAAGTATGATAAGGATATTCAGTGGGCCGGCTTTGCCGACAAGTATTTCCTCACAGCCATTTTAAGCGATAAAGGAAGCATCGCCTCGGTTGAGCTTAAGAAAAATTCCGCCGGTTTCCTGGAATCGATAGTCTCTTCTCCACAGATTGCCGTCAATCCTGGACAGTCATCCACGGTAACGCAACGCCTGTTTGTTGGTCCGAAAGATATCGATATTCTCAAGGCTCAGGGGAACTCTTTGGTGCTGTCTCTTGATCTTGGATGGTTTACGGTGATTGCCAAACCGTTACTTTACTCGCTTAAGTTTTTGTATAGCTATGTCGGCAATTACGGCATTGCGATCATTATCATCACAATCATCCTCAAGGCGATTTTCTTTCCGTTGACCCATAAAAGCTACAAGTCGATGAAGGATATGCAGAAGATCCAACCGATGATGGCGGCTCTCAAGGATAAATACAAAGATGATCGCGACACAATGAACAAAGCTGTCATGGAACTGTATCGTGAACATAAGGTCAATCCAATGGGAGGCTGTCTCCCCATGGTCGTGCAGATTCCAGTATTCTTTGCTCTCTACAAGGCACTAATGTTTTCCATTGAATTGCGCCATGCTCCGTTCTTTTTCTGGATCACGGACCTGGCCGCCAAGGATCCGTACTACGTGACTCCGGTCATTATGGGTGTAACAATGTTTATTCAGCAGAAGATGACCCCCTCCAATATGGATCCGATTCAACAAAAGATGATGCTGGCATTGCCGGTTGTATTCACCTTTATGTTCCTCAGTTTCCCGTCTGGACTTGTCCTCTACTGGCTGGTGAACAATATCCTCACCATTGGCCAGCAGATGTACATTAATAAGCTTGTGAAGGATTAACCGGACTTTAAGACGGAGCGTTTGAATGTATATCCGCGATACAATAGCGGCAGTCAGCACACCAATCGGCAATGGCGGGATCGGCATTGTTCGGGTGACTGGTACTCAAGCGGCAGCCATCTGCGACTCTATATTTAAACCTGTGAAGAACGGTGGCCTTATCAGCCACCGTTTTTATTTTGGTACTATTCGCGATCCTCAATCAAATGAGCCTGTTGATGAGGTTATGGCCGTGCTTATGCTAGCTCCCAGTTCCTATACACGCGAGGATGTACTTGAGTTGCACTGTCATGGTGGCATGCTGGTGGTTGAACGGGTACTGGCGCTTACGCTGCGTTGCGGCGCCCGTCTGGCCGAACCGGGAGAATTTACCCGGCGCGCCTTTCTAAATGGCAGGATCGATCTGGTTCAAGCCGAGGCTGTCATGGATATCATTGGTTCACAGACCGAGGCAGCCCTGCGCCTGGCCCAGCACCAGCGTGAAGGCGCCCTCTCAAAGCGCATCTTTGAGGCACGCGCCTTCTTGTTGTCAGCCTTGGCGCTGCTTGAGGCGTACATCGACTTTCCCGAGGATGACCTTGGCGAGACCGACACAACAACCATTGGTTCTAATGCAGGCAGTGCACAGACAATTATCAGTGGGCTGCTGGCAGGTTTCGATCAGGGCCGTGTTTTGCGTGACGGGATTTCAGTGTTGATAATCGGTAAGCCCAATGCAGGTAAATCGAGTCTCCTTAATCGTCTGCTCAATGAGAATCGTGCTATTGTAACCCATTGCCCCGGCACTACTCGTGACATTATTGAGGAAACTGTCAACCTCGATGGTCTTCCAGTCCGATTGCTGGATACGGCTGGTATTCGGCACACGGACGACGTGGCTGAGCAGGAGGGTATCAATCGTGCTCTGGGGAAGATTCAACAGGCGGATCTGGTTCTGTTCGTATGTGATTTTTCGCGACCCTTTGATCTTGAAGACCAACTGATACTCGATGCACTGTCTGCAAGTAAGATTATGGTTGTGCTCAACAAGTGCGACCTCCCCCGCGCCCTGCATCTGCCCGCGGTTTTTGATGATATGGAAATACTCCCGATTTCAGCCAGCTCCGGCGAGGGGGTAGATCAACTCAAAAACGCCATGCGTATGACCTTTCTACATGATATAGACCTCGACAGTAGAGAGTTTGTAGCCATTTCCCGCGCGCGGCATCGAGACGCCCTGACTTCGGCTGACTTTGCACTGGAGCGTTTCAAGTCTGGACTTGCGTCTGGTCTTGAACTGGAACTGTTGGCAATTGATCTGCGGGATGCCCTGTCAGCGGTTGGATCTGTAACTGGAGAGACCACAAGCGATGACGTGTTGGACCTCATTTTCTCGTCATTTTGTATTGGAAAATAGAGTATGTTTCACGTGAAACCATTGGGTGAAAAGCGCGTATGATGACCTATGATCAATATTATGATGTGATTGTTGTGGGGGCCGGTCATGCAGGCTGTGAAGCAGCCTTGGCTGCGGCTCGTATGGGCTGCACGACCTTGCTTTTGACCATTAACCTTGATGCAGTCGCACTAATGTCCTGTAATCCGTCAATTGGCGGTTTGGCCAAGGGACATCTGGTCAGGGAGATAGATGCTCTAGGTGGTGAAATGGCCAAAATTATCGATGCAACCGGCATTCAATTCCGTATTCTCAATACCCGTAAAGGTCCGGCTGTGCGTGCTTCCCGCGCCCAGGCCGATAAGCAGCTTTATCGTCTACGCATGAAATGGATTCTTGAACAACAAGATAACCTTCATCTAAAGCAAGGCGAGGTTATAGCGCTTTATATGGATGGTAATGAGCTGCATGGGGTGGATACCCGTTCAGGTATCCGATTCCTTGGCAAGACAATTATCCTTACCACCGGCACTTTTATGCGCGGATTGATCCATATCGGCCTCAACAACTACCCAGGTGGCCGCGCTGGAGACCTCCCCTCAGTCGGTCTATCAGATCAACTCAGGATATTGGGTTTTGAGGTAGGCCGACTCAAGACAGGTACTCCGGCTCGTCTCGATAGCCGTACCATTGACTTTTCTCGTTTGGAAGCCCAGCATGGCGACAATCCGCCGGTTCCATTCTCTTTTTCTACTGATCGCATAAGCATGCCGCAGGTTCCTTGCCATATCGCCTACACCAACCCGCGCACCCACGATATCATCCGCTCCGGTCTGGACCGTTCACCGCTATACGCTGGAGTTATTGAAGGAGTTGGCCCGCGCTACTGCCCTTCTATTGAGGATAAGGTTGTGCGATTTCCCGATAAGGATCGTCATCAAACCTTTATCGAACCTGAGGGGTTAGAAACGGTCGAGGTGTATCCCAGTGGTATGTCCACTTCTCTGCCGATCGATATTCAGGTAGCCTTCTATAGATCTATTGAGGCCTTGGAACGCGTAGAGATCATGCGACCGGCCTATGCTATCGAGTACGATTATGTTGACCCTATCCAGTTGCATGTCTCGTTGGAAACAAAGATTGTTCGCAATCTTTACCACGCCGGACAGATCAATGGCACCTCCGGGTATGAAGAGGCGGCTGGGCAGGGACTCATGGCAGGCATCAATGCTGCTTTGAGGGTTAAGGGAAAGGATCCTTTGGTTCTCGGTCGGAGCGAGGCCTATCTCGGTGTGATGATTGATGATCTGGTAACTCTTGGAGCGAAAGAGCCGTATCGCATGTTTACCTCGCGAGCTGAATATCGGCTGCTATTACGCGAGGACAATGCCGACCTCAGGCTGCGTGAAACAGGGCATGTTATAGGGCTTGTTCCAGAGGAATGCTATAATATCTTTTTGCGAAAACGGGAGATGATCGCAGTCGAGCAGGCGCGCATCAGTACTACTCGATTAACCATGGATTCTTCACAGCAAGAGGCTCTTTGCAGTTTTGGCGCAGTAGATATTCAAAAGGGAACAACGCTGGAGCATTTGCTCAGACGCCCCGAGATAACCTATGCGGAATTGTCAAAATTGGATCCTGTTTCACGTGAAACATTACCTGAGGTGCGTGAGCAGGTAGAGATTCAAATCAAGTATCAAGGATATATAGAACGCCAGCTGGAGCAGGTTGATCGGGCGCGCAAGCTGGAAAGTACTTGTTTGCCGGATAATATGGATTATTACTCTGTCACCGGATTGACAAGGGAGGTGCGGGAAAAGTTGACCCGGTTTCGTCCTGACACGTTGGGACAGGCGTCACGCATTCAGGGTATTACGCCTGCCGCTATTTCTGTGCTGGCTATTGCGCTCAAGGCAAATGCCTGGAAGATACTGGACAGATGAGTCTGATACAGGAGGAGTTGTGATTGGGCAAATGCTTAAACAGAGGGCACAAGAGATGGGCTTGCTGCTTTCGGAGGAAAATGTTCAGGCCTTTGAGTTGTATGTTGCCGAGCTAAAAAAATGGAACAGAAAGGTGAACCTGACAGCCATAACTGCTGATGGAGAGATCGTGGTAAAACACATCATTGATTCACTCGTCTTTGCCGAGCACGTGCATGACAGTGAGAGTGTTCTGGATATCGGTTCAGGGGCGGGTTTGCCTGCCATACCTCTGAAAATTGTCAAGCCAACAGTTTCTGTCGTTTCTGTGGATGCGGTAGCTAAGAAGATACTCTTTCAGCGCCATATGGCCCGTCTGTTAAAGTTTAATTATTTTGAGGCAATGCATGCACGAGTGGAAAGCATGCGGGAAACAGGTAATCGTCGATTTGATGTGATAACATCACGGGCATTTTCGCAATTGGAGCAGTTTGTGGTTCTGTCGGCCCCACTGCTTGCCATGGGTGGACGCATGATTGCCATGAAGGGACCCTCAGCAATTGAAGAGATTAAAAAAAGCGAGGAAATACTCGATACGCTTGGTTTTAAACTGTCTGCCATTCATTCTTATAAATTGCCTTCTAACGCGGGAGAACGCAATCTGATTATTATTGCACGCTGTGAAAGTGCTTGAAACGGGCGTTTGTGAGCACAAATAAAAATAACGGTCTCTGGCGCGTGATCGCGTCACTCCTTAGGTCATGGCCTGGCTTTTTTGGCTCTGTACCTTCTGGTCAAAATTTAGACGTTTTAACCGGTAAAACTGATAAAACACTGATTTTTCCGTAGAATGAAGTTGCAGAGCAGTCGAATCTGAACTAAAGTGTCCAGATAATCAGTAAATTATAACAGGGGAGTGGGCAATGAAAAGAATGATCTGTATTTTGGTAATTGCCGTGCATCTTTCAGCCTGCGCCACATACGAAAACCGGTCGATATCTTTCAGGCCACCGCAGGATTATAGCAATTCCCAAGACACTTCTGGCTTAATGGTTGGCGCCGAGGCGTTTGCTAATCAAAAGCTGGCAGAAGAGATCTTTGGATTTGATATACGTGCTGCCGGGGTGTTGCCGGTTCAGGTGGCAATAGACAATAAAAGTGGCGAATGGGTAGAGGTTGTTGCCGGGCAAACCTTCTTGATTGATGCTTCCAACCGTTACTGGAAGGTACTCACCAACCGCGATGCAGCGGAGCGAGTCGAAAAAGCGACGCAAACCGGAGCTATAGGCAAGGGGGCTGGTAAGGGCGCTGCTTTGGGAGCTGCCGCAGGCGCTCTTCTTGGTTTAGCGATAGGCATCGTCTCTGGTCGCGGTGTCGGTTCTGCCGTGTTGAAGGGAGGGGTGCTGGGTGGCGCTGGCGGCGCCGTGATCGGCGGCGCTGACAAGGCCGGTGACAACCGGGAACAAGAGTACAAGATTGCTGATGATGTGCGTGAAAAGGGAATCGAAGGCAAGGTTATGCCATCGGAAGCCTTGGCGAGCGGTTTTATCTATTTCCCAGGCGAGGCTGAAACGGCAAAAGAGCTGCGGCTGCAGGTCAGATTTCGCAACACCGGCAGACTACAAACGCTCAATTTGAAGTTCAAATAACATGGAAGTACGAATCTATTACGAGGACACGGATGCAGCCGGGGTTGTCTACCATGCCAACTATCTCAAATTCTTCGAGCGAGCTCGTACCGAGTACCTGCGTGAACGAGGTCTTTCAGTATCATCTCTTGCTGAGTCAGGTTATCTCTTTCCGGTGGTGCGCATGGAGATCGATTTCAAGGCGCCTGCTCTGCATGATGATCTTCTGTCGATTGTCACCATTCCGGAGCGAGTTACTGGCTCCTCACTGACGTTTCGACAACAGGCGGTCAGGCTTGTTGATGGTAAGCTGCTCGTGGATTCGACGGTGACACTGGCCTGTATCAGCCCGGCATACAAGGCCCGGCGTATCCCGACTGATGTCAGACAGCTGCTGGAAACGGAGTGCACACAATCGGCGGGATGTTGAAATGGAAGTAAGCGAGTCAGATATAAATACGGGATATGGGGTAAGCGTTATCAAGGCGGAAGACTCTTACCCCATTGGAAAACTGCAGGCAAAATTATGATGGCCGCTGCTCTGGAAATAGTGAGCGCCGACCAGCGTATCGGACGCGAAGAAGCTCTCGGACTCCTGGTTGATGGAGATCTGCTTGCCATGGGCAAGGCTGCCGATAGAATATGCCGCAAATTGCATCCGGAAAATATGGTGACATTCGTTGTTGATCGTAATGTCAACTACACCAACATTTGTGATTCAAAATGTTCCTTCTGTGCCTTCTATCGTGATAAGGGGGCGAATGATGCCTATGTGCTCACCCATGACGATATCTTTGACAAGATCGCAGAGTTGGTCACTCAGGGAGGAACGCAGCTCCTCATGCAGGGTGGCCTCAATCCTGACCTGAAGATCGGCTTTTTTGAAGATCTGTTCCGCGAAATCAAGGTGCGTTTCCCCTTGGTACAGAACCACTCCCTTTCTCCGGCCGAAGTCACTTGCATTGCCACTAATTCCGGTCTCTCGCCGGAAGAAACACTGCTACGGCTCAAGGCAGCCGGTCTTGATTCTATCCCTGGTGGTGGCGCTGAGATCCTGGTTGACGAGGTGCGTGGCAGTATCTCTCCCAACAAGATCGGCTGGCGCCAGTGGGCCGATATCATGCTCAAGGCAGCTACCCTTGGTATGCCCACCACGGCTACAATGATGTTCGGCAGTCGTGAGAGGCCGGAGGACATCGTTGAGCATCTCTTCCGGGTGCGGGAACTTCAGGACAATGGCGGTTCCTTTACGGCCTTTATTCCCTGGACCTATCAGCCAGGGAATACCGAGCTTGGCGGTATCACCGCCTCGGGAGTGGAGTACCTCAAGGTGTTGTCGCTGTCGCGTATCGTGCTGGACAATATCCCCAATATTCAGGCCAGTTGGGTCACTCAAGGAGCCAAAATTGCCCAGGTTGCGCTCTTTTTCGGGGCCAACGATCTGGGTGGCACCATGTTGGAGGAGAATGTAGTGGCGGCTGCCGGGTGCAGTTTCCGCATGTCTCAGGATGAAATGATTTCCCTTGTACGGGCTGCCGGGTTCCGGGCCGCCCAGCGTACTACCACCTACAGCATCGTCAAGGAGTTTCCAATTTGACGCATCACATTCAGCAAGCAGGAGCTTGCGAAATCATAACCGATGCACGGCGCTTCTCGGAAGTGACTGCTATTCTTGGCCGGGAGACAGAGTTGGCCGTTGACCTGGAGATGGATTCGCTCCATCACTATCAGGAAAAGGTTTGCCTGATCCAGATATCGACCCGTAGCGAGAGCTGGCTGATCGACCCGCTGGCGCTTAAGGATCTGTCGCCCCTGGCAGCGCCATTGGGTGATCCGGGCATCCTGACGGTGATGCATGGCGCCGACTATGACATACGCTCTCTGCACCGGGATTTCGGCATTGAGGTATGCAATCTTTTCGACACCATGATTGCCTCCCGTTTCCTGGGACTCACGGAATTTGGTCTGGCGGCCCTCCTCAAGGCGCGTTTTGGTGTTGAGCTGAATAAAAAATATCAGAAAGCGGATTGGAGCAAACGACCGCTCAGTACCGAGATGTGCGCCTATGCAACGGCGGACACAGCCTATCTCCTGCCGCTGTGCGACCAGCTTCGCGGTGAATTGGCAGGGAAAGGCCGTCTTTCCTGGCTGGCAGAGGAATGCCGTCTGGTATGTCAGGCCCGAGTTAGCGAGAAGGAGGGGCCTTTGTTCGTCACCTGTAAGGGGGCCGGAAAACTTAAAGGTCGCAGCCTTGCCATACTGGAAGAGTTGTTGCTGCTACGCGATTACTTGGCACGGGAACTGGATCGTCCACCTTTCAAGGTAATCTCGGCAGAGACCCTTCAGGAAGCTGCCGAGAAACGTCCCCGCACCATCAGTGAACTGGCAGCGATCAAGGGGATGACACCAGGCCAGATTCAGCGCCATGGAGAAAGTATTCTGGCTGCTATCATAAAGGGATTGGCCTTGCCTGAGGGAAATCTGCCTCGTTTTCCCCGTCAGCAGCGGGATGAACCGGTCGACGGAACCAAAGAGCGCCTTAAGCGCCTCAAATCCTGGCGCGAACAGCAAAGTTCTTCGCTCGGACTCGAACCGGGCGTGGTTGCTCCCAACTGGTTGTTGGAAAGTGTTGCGGACGCATATCCAGTCGCCCCTGACGACCTGAATACTGTTGCGGGGATGCGGGAATGGCAGAAGGGGTTGTATGGAGTAGATTTGCTGGCTGAACTGGGAGCAGACTTATAAGGCACTTGGCAAAGAATAAACATCCATCTTGCATTTCATCTTTAGGCCGTATTTCGCCGCGCCTCAATCGCAAAATCCTCAACGTAGCATTGCTACGCCTGTGGTTTTGCTCAATCGGCACGGCAAACTCCGACCCAAATCTGAACGTTATATGGAGCATTTATTCTTTGCCGAGTGCCTAACGGGAGCAGAATGTGGAGCAACCCTATCTGAGTATCGTCATACCGGTCTATAATGAGGAGTCAAACCTTGCCCCCTTGATGGAGCGACTCTATCCGGCCGTCCTGGCGACCGGCAAGTCGTTTGAGATCATCTTCACCAATGACGGATCTCGTGATCGCTCGCTGGAACTCCTGAAGGGTATCGTGCAGGATTATCCCGGTGTCAAGGTAATCGAGTTCAATGGCAATTTTGGCCAGCACATGGCGATCCTGGCGGCTTTTGAAATGTCGCGGGGCGAGATCGTCATTACCTTGGATGCTGATCTTCAGAACCCACCAGAAGAAATCCCACGCCTGATAGCCGAGATTGAAAAGGGACATGACGTGGTCGGTACGATCCGTCAGAAACGCCAGGACTCTCTGTTTCGGCGGATGGCCTCGCGTATTGTCAACATAACCACCAACAAGATGACCGGAATGCGGATGAACGATTACGGCTGCATGCTGCGGGCCTATCACCGTTATGTGGTGGACAATATCAACCGCTGCCGGGAGACGACCACCTTTATTCCTGCTCTGGCCCAGACATTTGCCTCAAACCCTACAGAGATCGAGGTGGCTCATTCTGAGCGAGCCCAAGGCGAGAGCAAGTATTCCTTCTATAATCTGATTCGCCTCAATTTTGACCTGATGACCGGTTTTTCGGTGGTGCCGCTACAGCTGTTTGCCCTGCTCGGAATTATCACCGCAATTTTCTCGCTGGCCTTTGCCATGTTCTTGTTTATTCGTCGTTTCATCATCGGCGCCGAGGTGGAGGGGGTCTTTACCCTTTTTGCGATACTCTTCTTCTTTATCGGTATCATTATTCTGGGCATCGGCATTGTGGGCGAGTATGTGGGCCGGATTTATCAAGAAGTCAGAAAACGACCGAGGTTCGTGGTCAGAAGGACATATGGCTTTGAAGAACAATAAATTGATAATCTGCGCCTACCACACGGTTGGTTATCGCTGCATCACGGAACTCCTGCATCAGGGGGCTGATATCGCCCTGATCTTTACCCACGAGGATTCGCCAACCGAGGAGATCTGGTTCGAGTCGGTGCGGGAACTGGCAAAGCAGCACAGCATTCCCTATCTGACAACGGATATCAGCGCGCCGGAGAATGTGGAGCGGGTGAAGGAACTTGCCCCGGACTTCATCTTCTCCTTCTACTACCGCAACATGATCAAGCCGGTTGTGCTTGAGATTCCGAAATTCGGGGCTCTCAACCTCCATGGGTCCTATCTGCCCAAGTATCGCGGTCGCGTGCCAGTCAACTGGGCGGTGATCCACGGCGAGACCGAAACCGGCGCAACACTGCACTACATGGTGGAGAAGCCTGACGCCGGTGATATTGTTATGCAGGAAAAGGTAGAGATCACCTTTACCGACACGGCTCATGATGTCTTTGGTAAAGTGGCTGACGCCGCAGTAACGGTCATCGCCCGGGCCTGGCCGTTGCTACGTAAGGGAATTGCCGAGCGTATTCCGATGAATCTGGCCGAAGGAAACTACTACGGCGGGCGCAAACCAGCAGATGGTCTTATCGACTGGAACATGAGCGCTCTCCGGATATACAACCTGATACGCGGTGTTACCCACCCATACCCCGGCGCATTTACCTATCTGGACGGGAAAAAGGTCATTATCTGGCAGGGGTGTCCGGTGGATGGGAACGGTGAGCCAGGCAGCATTCTGTCTCAAGATCCGTTCTTGGTCGGCACAGGCGAAGGGATGCTGGAAATAAGGCGATTGCAGATCGAAGGGGAAGAGGAGAACTGCTTACCCGGCTGCATGATGCTGTCCGGTACGTTTGATGCGCCAATGCCATAAACAAACCGGTTAAGCATGGCCTGAGTGTCCTCATCATCGAAGAATACCATAGCGCGGTTGTTGCCGCGTTGCGTGATGTGGTGTGGGTAACCGGGTGCTATGATGCGGGCTATTCTTAGCATGGGTGAGATAGTACCGTCCGATTTTCACATTAGCAACAGAAATATGGGGAGTGTCCCTAGTTTTCCCCTTGGATATCGGCCTGTTATACAATTCTTTAGTCAAACGTGCACACTAAAACATACTTTTATAGACCATATTTGCTATTTTAACATTTTTCAACTTGTGCTATTTTTAGCACTAAAAAGAAGGTTTTTCCTTCAAATAGCTCAAAAATGAGGTAAAAGTACCCACTAAAAATTAAATTCTAAAATAGCTCTAACCTACTGATTGTATTACAACTATTCAGTAATATTGCGCCTTGTCTAAAAGGGAACATCCGATACAAGCCTACGGGCATTTTTTTCCTTGGCGCAACGCATGCACCCGATAAAACCGCAACCCGGAATTCAAAAGTTTAGGAGCATTGAAGATAAAAAGCGATGTACCGACGCCGCTGGATACAGCGCCGAAAAGGACTGACAGAATGACCATCCACGTTATTGGCGCAGGCAACTGGGGTACAACGCTGGCAAAGCTGTTTGCCGATACAAACGCGGTTCGCCTCTGCGCTAATTCCCCTGAACATGCTGCCGCGATCAACGCGCTGCACGAGAACCAACGCTACCTGCCTGGAATCCAGCTGCCGGATACTCTGACAGCGGTTGCCCTGTCAGAGGACTGCTTTGCGCCGGATGATGTGGTGGTGCTGGCGGTTCCGTCCCGCGCATTGCCGGAGCTGACGCAATCGCTGCAAACACGTGTTACCGGTCTTCCTCTGGTCTGTGCCACCAAGGGTTTCCAGCATGCCACCTTCAAGACTATGGGGCAACTGGTGAGGGAAATGATCCCCGAGTCCCCGCTGATCGTGCTCTCCGGCCCGAATATCGCCCGTGAACTGGCTGCCGGACTCCCAAGCAAGGCGGTGCTGGCCTCCCACGATCTTACCGCCCTTACAAAGACGGCCCGCGTATTGCGCAACAAAACCTTGATCTTCGAGCTTT
>Ga0265294_10003390_pt1 | contig 20380 bp, 16 predicted proteins | sample MunlanPumphouse3_FD_192504 | JGI IMG/M metagenome (GOLD analysis project Ga0265294, IMG submission 192504) | Groundwater microbial communities from a municipal landfill in Southern Ontario, Canada - Pumphouse #3 | ecosystem: Environmental > Aquatic > Deep subsurface > Groundwater | place...
AATGGGACTCGGATTAGAAGCATATTCAGCCGGAATCAATAATCTTAAGTGCTAAAGATATAAACTGAAATATATGGACATGGATGCAAGCTAAGATAAAGCCAATGAATTTATTATCAAAAGAATATCTCAATATTTTTGGGGAATGCCAGAAACTCACTTTATGAAGCCTAAAAACTTGCCCGTCAAGCATAAAACAGTGCTTTCCTTCATACTGTTTTCATATACTTGAAATATTCCCTTGACATTTGAATTGTCTTGATTAGACTTTAGTATATAAAAACAAAATATAAAGGAGAAACGTATGGAACAACAAGGTATGCCCCTACTTGGGGACAAATTCCCCGAACTCAAGGTAACCACGACCCGTGGCAAAATGACTCTGCCCAATGACATGGCAGGCAAATGGTTTGTCCTCTTCAGCCACCCGGCTGATTTCACCCCTGTATGCACCACAGAATTTGTGGCTTTTCAAAATCTTTATGAAGAATTTAGAAAGCTAAATTGCGAGCTCATTGGTATGAGCGTGGATCAGGTATTCTCTCATATTAAATGGGAAGAATGGATTCATGAAAACCTCGGCGTGGAGATTCAGTTCCCCATTATCGCCGATACTGGTGCTGTGGCAAACCGTCTTGGCATCATTCACCCCGGCAAAGACTCAAACACCGTGCGTGCGGTATTTATCGTAGATGACAAAGGCATCATCCGCATCATACTTTATTACCCTCAGGAATTGGGACGTAATATGCAAGAGATTCTGCGGGCTGTAAAAGGAATGCAGTTCAGCGATAAAAACGCCTGCGCCATGCCAGCTGACTGGCCAAACAACGGCATCGTCAAAGACCATGTGATCGTGCCTCCGCCCAAAGACGTCAAGGGCGCAGAGGATCGCAAAGCCAGAGCCAAAGCCGGTGAATTCGAATGCTTTGACTGGTGGTTTTGCCATCGCAAAGCCTAAGCAAAGACTACTTTTGTCTTACCGAACGCTTCCCTGAAGGGGAGGCGTTCTTTTTTGCATAAAGCTGAAGAGATGGTTACACGGATTATGTGGATACTACGGATCAACAGGATGCCCCAACTGCGGTTTCAGCTTGACATATTACTGCCCGGATTAAGAATTGCGACATTGATACAAATCAGGATACTCAGCCTGCTCAAGGAGAAACATGGATGAAAAAAGACCTGCTATATATACTGCTGCTGGCGCTAATGCTTAGCTTTTGCGCACAGGTCGCAGCAAAGGCGCAGATTGGCGACAGAGCCTACAGCGAAGCTGAATTGACCGAAGGCTTTACAGCTTATCTGGAATACAGAGGAATCGAGGCAGAGCTCAGCCCCGCTGATTCTCTGACTTTGTACCAAAATTACTTTGATGAACTTATCGCAATGTATATATACGACAGAGCTATGCAGGAATATGGTGTCCACGTGAGCCCCAAGGAATTGGATGATGAGATCAAGGCGAATCCTCCTCAGGGGGTCAGGCAGATCCCGGACCTGATGACAGACGGGCATTTTGACCAGAAAAAATACGAGCACGCTTTGCGGGAAAACCCGCAATTCAAACAGGATATCATGACTTACAGCCGCGACGTCTATGGCTACAATAAGCTGTTAAACAGCATCCGCGCCGAAGCCCGAATCGATACTCTCAAGATCAAGCGCGATTGGCTGGCTTTATCCCATCAGGCCGATGCCGAGATCATCTATTTTGATTACAATAGCTTACAGGATATCACCGTGACAGATAGCGAAGTGCGAAAGTATTACGAAGAGATCAAGCAAGAATATCGGCGCGAGGATGGCCGCAGCCTCTTCTTCATTCGCTTTGCCTCCGGCTCTGAACGGGAAAACATCCACAGGCTGGACGAGATTAAGGCTCAGAGAGAGCAGCTTTATCAAAGCGCCCAGAATCTCGGGCTCAAAGCTGCTGCTGCTCAGCTGGGTCTGCCCGTGAAAGAAAGCCAGTTCTTTTCTGCTACAGACGACATCATCAGAGGCATCGGGAGAGTTCCGGACCTGGTGCGGCAGAGCTTTGATAACTCCCCCGGCACCCTACTGGAGCCATACCATACTCCCATGAAGGACGTCTTTATCTGTGAGGTCGCGCAGAGTGTGGACGAGTACTATATCCCCTTTGAGGTAGAAAGCGCTCTTCTAAAGCTCCGGCTGCGCTCGCTCAAACGCCAGGCCGCGATGCAGGATATAGCGCAAAATTTTATCCGCAAGCACAAGTCCAAAAACTATCTTAAAGCCGCTAAGGAAGAAGGATACACGGTGATCCATGCAGAGGACGTAAAGCGGGATAGCATGATCAAGAATCTCGGCACGATCGTGCCCCTAAACCGGGCGATTTTGACCACAGCGGAAGGAGAAATCACCCCCCTGATAGAGCATAATGGCTTTTATTACCTGGCAAAAGTATTGGCACATCAACGCTTTAGCGAAGAGGACTGGCTGCTGCACAAAGAGGATATCCTCTCCCAAGCCCTGCAGGCAGCTCAAGAGCAATATCTGGATGAATGGTATCTGCAACAAAAAGCGGAAATCGAGATACAATATCCCCAGGGACTGTGATTTTGGGAGAAAGGGATCAAGTGCCAGAACATACTCTGGAATATGATGATCTTGCTGGATTTGATGCCTACTGGATTCGATGATTGCTGGATTCGATGCGTCTCGCATCGAGCAAGACCAAGGGTCTTGAAAATGAGCACGATTGCTGGATTCGATGCGTCTCGCATCGAGCAAGACCAAGGGTCTTGAAAATGAGCACGAACGTGCTCTGCAGGCGAGACGCCTGCAATCCAGCAGTCTTGGCTTGCTCAATCGCCGAACTTGATTTTAACTTGTGTTTAACTCGAATCCACTCGAGCCTTCGAGTCATCTCGAGTTAAAACCGGGTTAAAAACAAATTAGAGAGTAGGGAGCGAACCGTGGATTTGACAATTGTTCTTTGTAAAAATAGCGTAAAAATGATGTTTTCCCCTGCCCTTTTTGTGAAGGGCAAAAAAAAGGCTTTACTAAAAAGCCGTCTTCACAAACTTAGTTAAGTTACCGTATAAGTGGAGGTAATATGCTCAAGCTACTCAAGCATAACTTGCTCATAATAGCACTACTTGCGCTCTTTGGATGTCTTTGGGGCGCAGGAGAAACCATATATGAAATCCGGGTGGAAGGCACGCAAAACATCGCGGATGAACTGGTCACCTCGGCCATGAGCCTGAGAGTGGGCGATCCCGTGTCGCCCGAAAATGTCTCGCGTTCGATCAAGAACCTATATCGGATGGGAGTATTTTCTGACATACAGATCGAATCCGAGCCCTATCGTACCGGAGTGAATCTCATAGTTAAAGTGTCTGAGAATCCGGTAGTCAGCTCTGTGATATACCAAGGCTTTAAGGTGATCAAGAAAGACAAATTGGAAGAGCTGATCAACCTGCGCATTGGTTCATATTGGAGCGGCAGTCTGAAGACTCAGGTGGTGACCAAGCTGAAATCAGAGTATTCGAGCAAGGGTTTTGCCTATGCCGAGATTGAGGTTATAGAGCAGAGCCTGCCCGAAAACCAGGTGGCAATTACGCTGCGGGTGGAAGAAGGCAATCGCATCACGCTCAAAGAGATAACCTTCATAGGTAACGAGAATTTTGAAGACAAACAGCTAATCCGCAGGATGAAGACCAAGCCTTCCAGTTTCCTCAGGTCCGGGCGTTTTGAACAGGAGAAATTTGATGCCGATCTGGTCGCCCTGGCGAGTTTTTACAAGAAAAATGGCTTTATCGATGTCGCCATCGGGCCTTATGAGTTGCAGCAGATTTCAGACCGTCATCACGAGCTGGTAATCACCATCACCGAAGGCGTCAAATACAGCTTTGGCGATATCACAGTAACGGGCAATGAGCATTTTACCGCTGAAAGCATCCTGGAAAAATTTAGCTTCAAAACAGGGGATACCTTCGATCAAGAGAAATTTGACAAACAGATGGCCGGCGTGTATTCCATGTATTTTGACGAAGGTTATATTTATGCCGATATCCGAAATGAATTTGAGAAAATAGATGATATGCTGAACGTGAATATGGTGATAGTGGAAAATACCAGAGCGCAGATCCGCCAGATTCACATCACGGGCAACCGGCGCACCAAAGAAAAGGTCTTGCGACGCCAGCTTGAGATCGCTCCCGGTGACTTTTATCGCCAATCTCAGGTAATCCGCAGCCAGCAAAATATCTATAATCTGGGCTTTTTTGAGCCGGATATCCGCCTGGATTACGAGAGAATCAACAGTAATGGCGATATCGACCTTCAGATCGATGTGACCGATAAACCCAGCGGCGTGGCCAATGGCGGCGTGGGCTACAATTCCCAGGATAAATTTGTGGGACAGCTTTCGCTATCTCAAAATAATCTCTTTGGCAACAACTGGAGCACCGGCTTCTCCTGGGATTTTGGCGGCAGTACCCAAAACTTTGAACTCAGCTTTACAAATCCCAATCTCTACGACAGCAACGTGCTGCTGGGAACAAACCTTTATTATACCAAGAAAAACTGGAGTTCGTTTTACTACGAAATCTATACCAGAGGCGCCGCGGTGCGATTGGGACAATCCATACCCTGGATAGACCGCACCCGGGCTTCGATAGGCTACTCCTTTTACAGCAAGAAATATAACATCACAAATATGTCTTCCGTATTTGCCGACAGCCTGGCCAATGCTACTTTGATCGAGCTGGACCAGCTGGGCTGGCGCTATACCTCAGCAGTAAACTTTACCCTCAGTCGGGATACCAGAGACAATGTCTTCTTCCCCACCAAAGGCTCTCAGATCACGCTTTATTCTGAGGTGGCCGGTGGACCTTTGATGGGAGACTTTGATTATTTCAAACAGATCGCCCAGGCTAACTGGTATGCCGAGGCCTGGAAAAAGCTGACCCTGAGGACAAAGTGGCGCTTTTCTTACATCACGCCCTACGGCACATCCGATGATGCTCCGCCGGACGAGAAGTTTTATCTGGGCGGCACCGGAGCAGATGGCATCAGAGGCTATCCAGACCGCTCCATCGGCCCTGTGGGTGGTGGAACCAGAGCTATCATCTCCTCTACCGAGCTAGGCTACCCTATAGCCGGAGATCAGATCATCGGCGTGGTTTTCTTCGACGCCGGAGATAGTTATAACAGATTGCGGGACTTCAACTTTATGGAGCTTAAAAAAGGTTTGGGCGCAGGCATCCGCATCCGCAGCCCCTTTGGCCTGATCGGTTTTGACTATGCCTATGGTGTGAATAGCCGTACCTGGGAACCGCATTTGCAATTTGGAACTACATTTTAGAATATGAAATATAAACATCTTTTTGGGCCTGTGGCCTCACGCAGGCTGGGAATTTCCCTGGGCGTGGACCTCGTGCCCTATAAATATTGCCCCCTGAATTGTGTATATTGTGAGGTGCAGAGCACTACGCATTTGCAGACGAAACGGGAAGCTTTCTATCCCGTCACCGAGATTTTGGCCGAGCTGGATGACTTTATGCTGGATCGGCCGCATCTGGATTATATCACCTTTTCCGGAGCCGGAGAGCCCACCCTGAATAGCTCTATCAAAGAGATTATCCTCTACATCAAAAGCCACTATCCGGAATATAAGCTGGCGCTGCTGACCAATGGAGTGCTACTGAGCAACGATGAGGTTTTGGAAGAGATCATGCACTGCGATGTGATCCTGCCCTCCCTTGATGCTGCCAGCCAGAAAGTTTATGAAAAGGTAAACCGCCCTCAAAGCGGGCTTTCGGTGAGCGATCAGATCGCCGGCTTGATCAAGCTGCGCAGGCTTTATGCCGGCCAGATCTGGCTGGAAGTTTTTATCGTGCCGGATATTACGGATACTCCTCAGGAGCTGAGCCTGCTGCGGGATGCTATCCAGGAGATTTCTCCGGACCTGGTGCAGCTGAATTCGCTGGATCGGCCAGGAGCCGAGGAATGGGTGAAAGCTGCCAGCACCCAGCGCCTCAAAGAGATCAAAAGCTTTATGTCTGAAGAGCTGCGAATGCCCATAGAGATTATCGCCAAGATAGTCACTCCCCCTGAAGCACAGGCTCCGGATGAAGAGATAGTGAACCTGATCCGCGGAAGTCTCAGCCGCAGAGATTCCACTGCCGAAGACCTGGCCTTTATGCTGGATATCCACATCAATGAAATCTCGAAAATACTGCGAGTCCTGAGTGCAGAAGATAAATTGCAAGCCACCCGAAAAGCCCGAGGAGTTTGTTATTCATGGAAGTCATAATCCATAGCACCGCAATCGTTACTGCCGCTGGCTCCGGACAGAGAATGGGCGGCGATATCAAAAAGCAATTTCGCGAGCTGGATGGCATCCCCATCCTTATTCGCACGCTTAGTCCGTTCTTCAGTTCAGCTTTGATCTCCAATATCATCGTCACTGCTCCGGAAGAAGACCTGGAGTATTGTGAAAATCTGATCTTGCAGTACTTTGAGCCTATTCCGAAGCCCTTTTTGGTGATCGCCGGAGGGCTGGAGCGGCAGGATAGCGTCTTTGGTGCCTTGCAACAGTGTCCCAAAGATACCGATCTGGTCTTTGTCCACGATGCCGTGAGACCCTTTATCAGCCTGGACCTCATCGAAGAGCTGCATCAGATTGCCTGCCGGGAGAAAGCAGTAGTCCCCGCAGCCAGGCTGAAAAATACCATTAAACAGATCACCGGAGAATACATCAGCCAAAGCTTGGTGCGGGATCGGCTGGTGCAGGTTTTCACCCCGCAGGTATTTCAGTATAAGTTACTGCGAGATAGTTATGTAAAAGCCTACAACGATGGCTATATCAGCACCGATGATGCTGCCCTGGTGGAGCACTATGGAGCCAAAGTGCGCTATCATCTGACCAGTGATCTGAATATCAAGATCACGGATGAGTGGGATCTGACCCTGGCTCACCTTATAATCGAAAAAAACATCTTAATATAACGAGGTAGAAAATGTTACACCGTCTCTTGAAGACAATTTCCAAATTGAAAATACGCATCCCGATCATAGTACCGGGTTTGGGTTGTGGAGTCTTGGGTATGGCCTTGCCCAAAATCTCAATCAATCTGGGGAAATACGCTTCCACACTGCTGAAGGCCCTGGAATATAGAGGATATGATAGTACCGGTGCCGCCTTTTTGGGAGAAGACAAAGACAAGGTCATCCTGCTCAAAGACGTGGGCGCTCCCTCCACCCTGGTCAAGACCCTGGGAATAGAAAAGCAAAGCGGCAAGATATTTTGCGGACAGGTGCGCTGGGCTACATTTGGCTCCGTGAGCAAGGTAAACGCCCAACCTCATGAGGTGAAATGCAAACGGCATCTCTTTGGTGCCCACAACGGCAATATCACAAACACCCGCGAGCTCAAGGTATTCCTCACCAAAGAAGGACACACCGTGCTTTCCGATAACGACGGAGAGATGCTGGTGCACTCTGTGGAACACTATTTTGATATCGAGCTGGATAAACTAAAGGGCGAGATTGATCCTGAAATCCGTAAAGCCTGCATGCGGCGCGCTATCATCGCCACAGCCGGGCAGATGGTGGGCTCTTATGCTGCGGTGATAGTGGACCCCGAAACCCAGACTTCCTGGGCCATCAAATCTGGTTCCAGCCTCTATTTTGGCATCGGCGAGATAGACGATATGCCCTTTTCTCTGGCCTCCAGCGACCTGACTGCGGTGCTGAGATTCACCAAAGAGCTGGTCAATCTCAGAGAAGGTGAATTTGTGGAATATACCTCAGATTACTATCAGGTCTATGCTTTCAAAAAGCTCAAATTTAAACGTCTGGGGAAACCGAACGAGACTTATGCCGCCGGCGATAGCATACCTACTCGGGCGGTGCATTCCAAGCTCAGAGCAGAGGATGTGGAGCTGCTGCCGGATTTTGAATACTTTATGGAGCAGGAAATCTATGCGCAAAGCGAATCTACCGGTAAGCTGATCAAGCTGTTTCAAGGAGGCTCAAACTCCGGGAAACACATGATCAAGACCATCAAAGAAGCTGCCGTGGAGGAGTATCTCACTCAAAGCATGCTGGAGATTAGCGGCTCTTCCACTATGGAAGATAAACAGGCACGCTTTGACGCACTTTGTGAATCTACTGAGGTGGAAACCTTCATTGCCCAGGCCCAGAAGAGTTATAGCGTTATCTTCGATGTAGCCGTGAAAGAAGACTTTGACAAAAAGTATTTCTTCTCCAATGAAAAGAATCTCTTTATCGAACTGTTGGGGCCGGAATTTGACCGTAAACGCCTTATCGTAGCCAAGGCTCTGGATAGCATCTCTGAGTCTGTGGATGTTACCGAATTTGAACACAGCGTGAAAGACTTTGTGGACCTGGTGAAAAACACCGTTCGAAACCAACGCAATGCCTACTCAATCGCCTGTGGCACCTCCTTTCATGCCACCAAGATCGCATCGCTGTTTTTCAATGAAATCGCTCAGGTCGAAATGATCCCCATCCTCCCCGGAGATTTCAGAGGGGAATATTCAAACTGCATCAAAGATAACGACCTCATCATCGGAGTCTCCCAAAGCGGAGAAACCAAGGACCTCATCGATATCTTCAACGACATCGATTCCAAAAACCTGAACGTGAGCAAAGTGGTGCTGGTAAACAACATGAACAGCACTCTGGGGCAAGAGAAAAGCGACGTGGCCATCCCCATCCACTGCGGTCCGGAGATCGCCGTGCCCGCTACCAAAAGCTTCATGAATCAGATCACCCTCTTTTACTATCTGGCCATCCGGGTGGCGGATATGAAGCTCAATGAGCTAAGAAACGGTCTGAATCCGGAAGAGATTGCCCAGGCAAATGCCAAGCTCCAACGCCGCTATAAAACCCTCGCCGATATACCAATGCTGCTAAAAGAAACGATGACTAAAACCGATGACATGATAGATAACATAGCCGCCAAGATATATATGGAGCCGTCCCTGCACATCCTGGCTACCAAGATTAGCGGCGTGGCCATGGAAGGGGCACTCAAGATCCGCGAGACCGTGCTCAATCACTCCGAAGGCAAAGAGGCCAGTGAATTTAAACACGGACCCAATACCATTCTTGGTAAAAACACCGTGTTTGGAGTGAAGCATGTGCGCAGCTTTGTGCGTGCCTTTAGCAAGATGATAGATGCTATCGATGAACAAGCCGAAGCAAAGAGTATTCCCCACATTGAACGCAAGGATATCATCAAGGCTATGGCGGACTATCTCTTTACCCACAATACTCCCTTTAACCTCTCTGCAGAAGGCAGCAGGGTATTCAATGAAGCTGTTAAAGATCAGGATTTCTTTGAGCCGCTGTATCGCAATTATCCCCTCATCTACGTGACCGGACCCGACAAACGAGATATCAATCTCACCATCTCGCAGATCAATACGCATAAGATCCGGGGTGCCGATACCTATGTGATCGCCGAAGAAGATGAGAATCTGTATAAAAACGCTTCCCTGAATCCCAAGGAAGGCGCTTATTACGGCTGGGGCTACATCATGCTGCCCAAAACCGGCGATAGCCTGATGACCTGCTTTTCCGCCACTATCGTGCTGCAGCTTTTGGCCTTGAGAATGAGCATCCGCAAGATGCAGAAGCTGGACCTGCTGGAAGTCAAAGACCACGGCGTGCATCCCGATGTGCCCAAAAACGTTTCAAAATCGATCACGGTGGACTAAGATCATGCGCATAGGATTTGGTTACGACGTACACCGCCTGACAGATGGGCGCAAGCTCATCCTCGGCGGAATCACGATTCCCTTCGATAAAGGCCTTATGGGACACTCAGACGCCGACGTCCTGATTCATAGCATCTGTGATGCCCTCTTTGGAGCTCTTGCTCTGGGCGATATCGGAACTCATTTTGCAGATTCCGATCCTGCCTTCAAGGATATTGATTCACGAATCTTGCTGCGGAAATGCTACGAGCTTGTGCTGCAGCGGGATTACCTCCTGGCAAATCTGGATGCCACCATCTGTGCCGCCGCACCCAAGCTAAGCCCATATATACCGGATATGCGAAAGCTGCTGGCTGAAGACCTGGATTGCAAGCTGGATATGATATCCATCAAAGCCACCACCGAAGAAGGCATGGGCATCTCCGGCTGCGGAGAAGGCATGAGCGCTACAGTGGTAGTCTTGATCAAACCGAAACCATGAAAGCCTTAGCCGTAATCGGATACCATCACACCGGCAAGACCTCCATGGTGCTTGCCCTGGTGAAAGCTCTATCTGCCAGAGGCTTGCGGGTGGCTACTATCAAGGATATCTACAGTGAAAAGTACCGTGCGGATACAGAGGGTAAAAACTCTGCCTTGCATATTGCTGCGGGTAGCGTGCAAACCTTTGCCCGCGGCTTGTACGACAGCGCAATGATCTATCCCAAACCGCTATCCCTGCAGGAGATTCTCCCTCACATCGAAGCTGACTTTCTGCTGATAGAAGGCATGAAAGATGCTGCTGTACCCAAAATAGTCTGCGCTGCCAATACTGCTGAGCTCGATGAACTGCTGGACGACAGCGCCATCGCCATCGGAGGCCTGATATCAGAGGAGATGAAGCATTACAAAGGCCTGGATATCTACAATGCCGAGCGTGACAGCGAGCGGATATGCCAGGTGGTGCTGGATAAGAGTTTCCGCATCCTGCCTATGGCCCTGCCCGAATGTTGCAGCCGTTGTGGCAGCAGCTGCTATCAGATGGCAAAGGACATAGTGCAAGGACGCCGCAGCCGTGATGAATGCGTAATGGACAGCAGCTCAAGCATCACTCTGGAAGTGGGCGGAAAACAAGTTTCCATTGTGCCCTTTGTGCAGGACATCCTGCAAGACACCATCCTGGCTGTATTAAAGAACCTGAAAGATACCGACATCAGCCAGGAAATCAAGATCCACATCCGGCCATGAAGTCTCAGGAATACTTTCTTGAGAGGGACCCCATAGCTTTTCCCCTATGGCAAAAGGCTGTAGTGGGCATTGCCGGCGCAGGAGGCTTGGGCTCGAATATTGCCATGCTATTGGCCAGAGCGGGCATCGGCAAACTGATAATCAGCGATTTTGATGTAGTGACACTATCCAATCTTGGACGGCAGGCCTTCACTCTGGAGCAGGTGGGCATGCACAAAGTAGAGGCTGTAGCCCAGAACATCGCCAAAGTCAATCCCTTTACTTTGCTGGAAATTCACAAGCTCCGCCTGGATGATGATAAAGTGCGCCAGCTTTTTCACAATGTGGATGTCATGATAGAGGCCTTTGACACTGCGGATGCCAAAACCATGCTGATAGAATGTTTCAGCCGATACTTTCCGGATATCCCGCTGATCTGTGCCTCTGGCCTGGCCGGCTATGGAAGGAGCGAAGAGATCAGGATAGTTCAGGATGGCAGCCTTTATGTAGTGGGAGATCAAAGCTCGCAGCTCAGGGGCGGAATCGCCCCCATTTCTGCCCGTGTGATGATAGTAGCGGCGATGCAGGCCAATCTTGCCTTAGAGAGGATAGCATGCAAAAGCAGCTGACTATAAACGGACATCTGAAGCCCTGGCGGGAAGGCATGACGGTGCAAGATGCACTGGATCTGATGAACTATACTTTCAGAATGCTGGTGGTCAAGATCAATGGTAAAGTGGTATTGCGTCAGGATTATGCCAGCACTCAGATTCCCGAAGGGGCGGAGGTACTGGTGATTCACATGATCAGCGGAGGTTGAGCAGCTTGTGAAGCTGTAAGCTGAGTCTGACCCTCAGTCCATCCTCCAAAAGCCATTCTGCCAGCAATTCCGGCGCCAGCAGCCTGGTTACAGGAGAAAAGTGAATAGTCCTCCCAGACAGCTCATGAGCCCTTACAAAATCCCTTGCAAAAGCGTAATCGATATAATTCGTAAGCACAAACTTCAGCTCATCCTGCGGCTGCAAGAGCTTCAGATTCCACAGCATAAAGCTATTCGCATGGCCGCTGCCGGGGCATTTGACATCCACTATCCTGACCACGGCTTTGGGCACTTCTTCCAGACACAGCGAGCCATTGGTCTCCAGCAACACGGTATAACCTTGTTCCAAAAGCCTCTGCATCAAAAGATTGCTATCATCCTGCCATAGCGGTTCGCCTCCGGTAAGTTCCACCAGCCTGGCGGGATATCTGCCCACTTCTTTCAGGATGCTGGCGATATCCATGCTTGTGCCGCTCTGATAGGAGTATTTGGTATCGCAATAGCTGCAGCGCAGATTGCAGCCGGAGAGCCGGATGAAGACGCAAGGCATACCCATATAGCTGGATTCCCCCTGCAAACTATAAAATATCTCGCAGATTTCCAGAAGCTTCACGATAGTCCGGCAGGCTTAAAAAGGCAGAAATGGGAAGTCTTTGTGATAGTCCAGGGCGGCATCGATTTGGTCATTGATCTCCATGGGATCACCGATGACGAATTTCTCTCTGTTTCCGGTTCTGAAGATGGTATATTCCGCATCCGCTTCGGGAAAGTGATCCAAGAGCCAGCTATCGCCATAGCGGGGAATACCATCCACCAGTAAGAGCTGAATACCCTTCATCTCCAACTCCATGAGGTTTTCGAAGGGGTCTTTCTCGATCTGATCGATCAGAAGCAGGTTTTGCGTATCTTCCGGATTCAAAGCTCCATAGCGAGGGTGCAGGCGCAGAGCCTTCGCCGCATTTTGGGTCACCATGCGAAACAGCTCTGCGGCAGGTATATCCGGAAAGTGCTCTCGGATGGTGGCAAATTCTGCGATCAGATTTACTCCTCCGCTCATAGTGGAATCCGTGCCTATCACTACATTGACCTGATGTTTCAGTGCGGCCGCTATATCCATGGTTTTGCCGATCAGATAGTAATTTGAAGTGGGACACCAACACAGGCTTGCCCCCACATCGGCCATCTCAGCGATCTGAGCAGGGGTAAAGGCGATGCCGTGGATCAGTAGGACATTATCTCTGAGCAGTCCTTGCTCTTTGAATTTGGCAAATTCCCCTTTGGTGATCTCGTCTATGCCTTCTCCCAGATGGATCACGAAGGGCATTTCCCCTTTACTCAGCTCCATCTCCTGCTCGGGAGGGTTTCCGCCCCACCAATTTCCCATAGTGATGGAGTGGCATTGGCGAAAGCGTCTGGGGACATTAATGGGCATGGCATCATAATACTCATCTTTTTGCAAAGGGGCATGATCGTGCACAGTGCCACAGCCGGAAAAGAGATTCTTATAGGCTCCCAGACGTGCTATAATCAAAGCCGCAGGCTCCAGAAGATCAAAGCTGCCATCATTCAGCCAGAATTTATTGCGTTCATGAAAGCTAAAGGAATCCTTCATATCCTCCACCCAGATATGAGAATTAGGGTAAGGACGCTGTCCGCCAGCACGTGGCACCCAATTGCCCACCAGATGATCGTGCGAATTGATCAAGGGGACGTAGGCTACGCTACGCGGCATTTCGATGCTCTGCTCTGTGGCATCATCTGCAATATCTGTGGCAAGATTTAGCTCTTGCCCCGCACGAACTTCATCGGGATTGATCACGCATTGGCTGACAATCAGTTTCATCTTCTTACTTCTTTTATTCTTTTGATGAGCATTGGCACCAGCTCAAAAAGGTCTCCCACTATACCCAGATCCGCTACTTTGAAGATCGGCGCATCTGGGTCTTTATTGACAGCCACGATATAGTCTGCAGAGCTCATGCCGGCCAGATGCTGGATCGCTCCGGAGATTCCCACGGCTATATAGATGCTGGGCTTCACGGTCTTTCCCGTCTGTCCTACCTGATGAGAATAGGCTATCCACTCCGAATCCACCGCAGCGCGGGAAGCTCCCACAGCTCCGTCCAAAGCCTCGGCAAGCTCTTCGATCATGGCAAAATTCTTCGCATCTCTGATCCCGCGTCCACCGGAGACGATTACGTTTGCATCCGTGATATTGATCAGATTGGTCTTCTCTTTTTCAAACGAGATATACCGGGTTTGGTCTTCTTCCAGTTCAAAATTGTATTCTTCGCGGATCACGGTTCCACTGCGTTCATCATCCCGAGGCAGAGGGTCCATCACTTTGTGCCGCACTGTAGCCATCTGGGGACGGTGATTCGCAGTGAGGATAGTGGCCATAATATTCCCTCCAAAGGCAGGCCGCGTCTGCATAAGATTACCGGTTTCATCATCTATGCTAAGGCCAGTGCAGTCCGCAGTGAGGCCGGTATTTAGCTTTACCGCTACGCGGGGGATAAAGCTGCGTCCCATCACCGTAGCACCAGTCAGGATGATGGAGGGGCGATATTTTTCGGACAGATAGACCAGCGCTTCGCTATAACGTTCGTCACGGAAGTTTTTCAAAGCGGGATCATCAATCTGTATCACCTGATCTGCGCCATGAAAGATCAGCTCTTCAGCCATATTACCGAGTTCATGTCCAAACAGCACTGCGCTGAGATCGCAAGATAATTGATCTGCCAGCTCACGTCCCTTGCCCAAAAGCTCATAGGATACTCCGGCCACTTCATTATTGCGCTGTTCCACAAAGACCCAAATGCCGCTGTAATCAGATTTATCTATCTGCTTCACGCTTTTCTTTCGAATCAGAATGGCATCAAAAGGACAGGCCTGCACACAGGCTCCACACAAGACACATTTGTCTATATCAATTACCGCGAGCTTATCTACGATATTTATCGCATCATAAGCACATGCTTTCAAGCACTTACCGCAGCCGACGCACTTTTCAAAAATAACTTCGATCATATATTATCTCCTGAGTTTTACAATATTCTTAGGCCCTGTCTTGTCAAGCAGATTTTGTTTTTTCTTCAGCCTCATTTCTGATTAGATGCGAATCTTGCCCTGTTTCCGGACTTGTCATTATCTGAAAAAACCTGGCTTTCATCGGCACTTTGCTGCCCTTTCGCCCTCTTTTAGCTTTGATGATGAAATTATTTCCTTGACTCCCCAGGCGGATTTGGATTATTATATATGAAGTGGAGGTACAAATGAAAGACGAAGTATTGGAAACCCGTGAAATCCCTGCGGAAGAGCAGGAACGCATCAATGATCGTATCGTTGATATGGATAGCACCAAGCTGAAGTTTTATGAAGACCTGCGAAAAAAGGCCAAGGGCTGGTCGCGGGAAAAGACTGGAAAGCTGGGAGGAAAAGTAGCTGAATATCTATTCTTACTGCCAGATTTCTTCATTTTGATCTGCCGCCTGGCTGTAGATAAGAGAGTGCCTGCAAAGCAGAAGCTGATGGTATCCGGCATTATAGCCTATCTCATCATGCCTTTGGATATCATCCCTGATTTTATCCCCGTAATTGGCTATGTGGATGATCTGGTATTGGCAGTGCTGGGGCTGAATCTGATCCTAAATGAGATCGATCCCAAGATACTAAAAGATAACTGGAGTGGCGAAGGTGATGTCCTACGGCAAATGCAGAAAGTCACAGCCGCAGCAGATCAATTCCTGGATCGCAATCTGATGCAAAGAATCAGACGTTGGTTACATAAGATATAGTAGGATGAAGGTCCCTGTGTTTTTTTCTTCCCGCAATCCGGATAAGGTGCGGGAGCTGCGGGAGATATTACTCCCCTATAGGATCGCGCTGCACAGCATGCGGGATTTTATGGACTGTCCTGAAACCGTGGAGGATAGGGACAGCATTTACGGAAACGCCATCAAAAAAGCCATAGAAGGTGCCAATTTCGCCGGCATGCCCGCTCTGGCAGACGATACCGGGCTTTTCATTTCTGCCCTGGGAGGGAATCCCGGTATATTCTCCGCCCGTTGGGCCGGGGAAGGCTGTTCCTATCGGGACAATAGAGAGAAGATTCTCTCTCAGATGCAAGGGCAAGAGCAGCGCGAAGCTTATTTCGAAACCGCTGTAGCTCTGGCAGATCATAGCGGCCTTATCTCTGTGGTTTCCGGCAAAGTAAGAGGCAGCATCACAGAATCTGAACGGGGCGAAAGCGGTTTTGGCTATGACAGTATCTTTGAGCTCGAAGGGCTGGGCAAAACTTATGCCGAGCTGAATGATGAACTGAAGAACCGCCTTTCACACCGGGCTTTGGCCATGCAGGCTATTCTCCCTATGATCAAACGAATTTTAAATATCTAAGACAAAGGAAAAGAGGTTTTTATATGATTAAAAGTGAAGTATTCAGACAGTATGATATCCGCGGAATAGTGGGTGAACAGTTAAACGCCGAAAGTTATTACCTGATCGGCAAAGGCTTTGCCAGCATACTCCAAAGCAAAGGATTGAAGAACATCGTGATAGGTGGAGACGTGCGTCACAGCACCCGGGAATTTATGGATGCTTTTATCAAGGGTGCCACCGAAGCGGGCTGCGACGTTACGGATATCGGCACGGTAGCCACTCCGATCCTGTATTTTGCCATCTGGAGATTGAAACAGGATGCGGGAGCGATGATTACCGCTTCCCACAATCCCTCTCAATACAACGGCTGCAAACTGAATCTGGGCCTAAACAGCTTCTATGCCGAAGACCTGCAGAAGCTCTTGAAGCTGATCCTGGCCGAAGATTTCATTAGCGGCAAAGGCAGTTTGAAACAAAACGACAGCATCGAAGCTGATTACATAGATTATGTAAGCGATCATATCAAGATTCAGCGTCCGGTAAAGGTAATAGTAGATGGTGGCAATGGCATGGGCGGACCCTATCTGCCCGAAATCCTGCGCCGCGCCGGCTGTGAAGTGATAGAAATGTATTGCGATCCCGATGGCGATTTTCCAAATCATCACCCCGATCCCACCGTGGAAAAGAACATGGTGGACCTCTCACGAGCCGTAGTAGAAGCTGAATATGAGCTCGGCATAGGCCTGGATGGAGATGCAGACCGCATCGGAGTGGTAGATGAAAAAGGGAAAATGCTCTTTGGCGATCAAACCCTAAATATCCTGGCCCGAGACTATCTGGCTACCAATCACGGCAAAACCATCATCGCCGACGTGAAATGCTCCAAAAATCTCTATGACGATATCAAAGCCCGCGGCGGTAAGGCCATTATGTACAAAACCGGACACGCCAATATCAAGATGCACATGAAAGAGCTGGGAGTGGAATTTGCCGGAGAAATGAGTGGCCATATATTCCTGGCAGACCGCTATCTGGGCTTTGACGATGCCATCTATGCCAGCTGCCGCTTTGTCGAAGTAGTGGCCAAGACCGATGTGCCCGTAAGCCAGTATCTGGCCGATCAACCCAAACTCTACAACACTCCGGAACTGCATACCAAGTGCGAAGATAGCCGCAAATTTGAAGTGGTGCACAAGGTCTGCGAAGAATTCAAAAACGAAGGCTACGACGTGAACGATATCGATGGCGCCCGCATCACTTTCGCAGACGGCTGGGGACTGATCCGCGCCTCAAATACCACGCCGGTTCTGGTAACCCGTTATGAAGCCACCACCCAGGCCCGCATGCTGGAAATCCAAGCCCTGGTGGAAAGTAAAATCAAGAAGTATCTGTAGTAATTTTTCCAGGAAAAGCTGTGCCTTATATAACGGTGTAAACCAGATATAAGGCATGGCTATTGCTCTTTTGCCGATCTTGCTTTGAACTTGAGTTAAAAGCGAATTAACTGCGGGTTCGGGAAAAGAGAGAAGAGGGGTTTTCAGGTTTTGAAGTTTTGAAGTTTTCAGGTTTTGAAGTTTTGAAGTTTTGAAGTTTTCAGGTTTTGAAGTTTTCAGGTTTTCAAGTAGCTCTCCTTGCTGGATGGGCTACCTGCTGGATTCGATGCGTCCCGCATCGACATACAACAGCTTAAGTCCTGGGACGCTATTTCAGATAGCAAATAAAAGCTACACAACGGCTTGAGTGATACTATTTCAGGCAGCAAACACCGACCAGCCCATAAAAAAAAGAAATCAGGAATAAGCACTTGACAGGAATCTCCGCTCTCAAATAATTGCATTATAGTCTAAAACTATTATTTACTAAAACCGATAAAACACAAATTCTGGGAGGAATTATGAAAAAGATGTTTTTCTTATTTACGCTGAGCCTACTACTGGTTGGTATGGCTTGGGGACAAGGTCTCGAAGACTTCACAAATTCGAATGCCAGCAGTGGTTATGCTACAAGTAGTTTCGTTGGAAACAATGACATTACATGGTCATACGTCGAATCCAGAGATGAAAATGGTGATGCAAATAACTCTGGCATTGTTGGTAAAGCCCTAATGCTCAGACAGGTATCAGATAACAGCGCAGTCTCATCCAGCACTATCGGTGGCGGGATTGGTGACTTTAGTGTGAAGCTATATAAAGGCTTTACAGGTGGTGGAAATCGGCAAGTAGAACTTTTCATTAACGGTGTTTCAAAAGGAAAAAGCACTCTCTTTGATGACTTTGACGAACACATATTCGCTGTTAACGGTATAAATATCGCAGGGGATATTACTATCGAGATCAAAAACATTACATCTAAACAAGTAATAGTCGATGATATATCATGGACAGCTTTCGCTTCTTCCACTCCCATGATTTCTGTAATTCCTGCCACCCTTACAGACTTCAACTATGAGCATAACAGCGGTCCTTCCGCTGAGCAAAGTTTTGTCGTAAGCGGCTTGAACCTTACGCATGATATCAGCATCAGTGCTCCCGCAGATTATGAAATCTCCGAGGGAACTGCTGGCTCATTTGCGCATACCGATCCTATCGTTCTTACCCAAGCTAGCGGCACAGTAGAAAGCACCACTATCTATGTTCGTCTCAAAGCCGGACTGGATATTGGCGATTATAACGATCAATATATCACCGCGACTTCAACCGGAGCGGATGACAAAAGCGTTACGTGTAGCGGTGAAGTAACTACACCAGATGCTCCTGCTGCTCCAGTAGCTACCGCAGCCTCAGCTATCACTGATGCCAGCTTTACCGCTAATTGGGATGCAGTGACCGGCGCAACAGGCTATTACCTGGATGTTTATACCAAGATAGCAGGAGCAAATGCTACCGATCTGTTTATCTCCGAGTATGTTGAAGGAAATACGGGCAACAATAAATACATCGAAATTTTCAATGGCACTGGCAATACAGTTGATTTGACGGCTTATTCACTGGGCAAACAGTCAAACGGATCTGGAGATTTTGGAACACCAGTTGCGCTCATTGGCACCTTGGCCAATGGAGAAGTCTATATTTTCGCCCATTCAAGTGCAGATATGTATACAGCAGCGGTGAATCAAACCTCAGGTAGCTATCCAATTGATTTCAACGGTAATGACTGTGTTGCTCTGTATAATAATGACGTTCAGATTGACGTTGTTGGCGTAGTAAATCAAACTGCTGATTGGGGTAAAGACGTCACCTTAGTCAGAAAATCAACTGTTTCTTCTCCCACGACCAGTTTTTCGATAGATGATTGGGATTCTTATGATGCTAATACCGTCAGCTACCTCGGTTCCCACACAATGGCAGGCGGCACCAGCAGTACCTACCTCACCGGATTCGAAAACAAAAATGTCGACAATGTGCTCACTTACAATATCCCCGGCCTTGATCCCGAAACCACATATTATTATGTAGTACGTGCAAAAGATCTTTATGATCAGTTCAGCGGCAATTCCAATGAAATCGAAGCTACCACGCTTGCTACCACTTCCCAAGTCGTAATATACGACGATGGAACTGCTTCAGGTGCTACCATTATCGAAGGTGGAGCTATTCCAGGATCCTTGCTGGGACCTGACACCGGTCAACCGGCTGTGATTTACACGATTAGTACTACTGGCATCCACGATGTCTTAGTAAATAGACCTTCTTCATATGGCGTTGTTGACTGGTATTGCTGGCTGATTACTCCTGGCGCACTGCTCCTCGAAGGAAATGTTAACTCCTCTAATAGCAGTTATCTGTTTGAAAATGTCGATTTCGACGCCAAGGGTGATGTAGTGGTAATATTGAATGACAACTCAACCCTTCCCGTCGAGCTCTCCTCCTTCACAGCGGTATTTACTGCGAATAACAACGTTATGCTCACCTGGGTTACCCAGTCTGAGACCGGTGTATTGGGCTTCTACGTATATCGCAATACCGATAATGATCTGGCCAATGCCCTGCAGGTCAGCCCCTTAATCGATGCTACAAATACCGCAGACCAAAAGGTCTATGTGTACAAGGACCAGGAACTGAATCTGGCAGACACTTATTATTATTGGCTGATGGTTTCTGACATAAATGGCAGCGAGAGCTTCCATGGCCCCATCCATGTGAAGTATGAAGGCGAAAATCCAGAAGTTCCTGAGATTCAGGCGGTCACAGAGCTGAAACAGATCTACCCCAATCCCTTCAATCCCAATACCACGATTAGCTACAGTCTGGCTGCTACC
>Ga0265294_10003392_pt1 | contig 20377 bp, 17 predicted proteins | sample MunlanPumphouse3_FD_192504 | JGI IMG/M metagenome (GOLD analysis project Ga0265294, IMG submission 192504) | Groundwater microbial communities from a municipal landfill in Southern Ontario, Canada - Pumphouse #3 | ecosystem: Environmental > Aquatic > Deep subsurface > Groundwater | place...
ATTGATCTACCGAATAAGTCCTTATCTATTGAGACAAACCCCATCATTAGCAAAAAAGTTGATTTTATCAATTCCAATGACGAATATCTTGTTGAGATATATCACACCTATCAAACAGCAAAGGTCAAAATAATCAATATCCATACAGGACAATCAGACTATTTAGAAATGACTAATGACGGTCCGGGAGGACATGGCGTAGGTGTTATTAATACTGGTTTCAGGGTAGGGATGCAACATGACTACTATAGCTTTGGACTGTCGGAGGGTGATTTTTTATTAGTGAAACAAATAACCGTTTTATCCCTGGAAAGTGATTTGACTTTATTGATTTATGGCGATTCAATTACGGAGCCTGAAGACTACTTCCCTACAAAAGAATACCCGAAATCATGGACACAGTTAATCATGGAAAATATAAATGGTCCATCTATATCCAGCGGTCGTGGTGGTTGTACCATTAATGAAATATTACTTCGAATAAAAAATGAACTGCCCTATGTGAAAGCAAAATACGTGATGGTTACGGTCGGGACAAACGGGGGAAACACAGTGGAGAATTTAAGTGAATTAGTTGAATATATCCTCTCTCAAAATTCCATCCCCATATTGAATAATATACCATGCAATGAGAGTCAAACTCATATTGAGGTGAATAAACAAATTGAAATAGTTCGCCAGAAGTATGGTATAAACGGTTGCCGATTTGATTGGGCTACCTCAAAAGACTATAAAGGAATTGAAGTAGATCAAACAACGATGTTCCATGAAGATTATAGAGACAGTTGGGGCCAGATTTATCATCACCCCAACGTCGAAGGTTCTAAGAGAATGTATATAAGAACCCTGATAGACAGCCCTGAAATATATCAATAACTTAACAAACGACCCTTTAAGAATGATGAAACCTTACAATAATAATCAATAGTAAACAATCTGTTGAATCTCGTGAAAGTTGACCTAATTTTTAAATAACAATGATAAAAAGAAGAGAATTTATTAAGTTATCGGCTACTGCAGGTATAGCAGCTAGCATACCTTCTGCCGTTTTCCCCCAGAGAAAACAAAGTGAGGTAAAAACTTCAAAGGCAACGACAATGATTTGGGCAAATCTTCTGCATTTAGGCTCAAACATGTGGGAAGACCATCCCTATATTACATGGCCAAATGTGTCCGAAAGTATCTACAGAGATGATTTTAATTGTAAAACCTGTCAAGATGCTATTGTATGGGGGTTACGTGCATACAGACCGTTTTTAGTGTTTGAAGAACCCGTGTGGAATACGGTACTGCAAAAGATGTCGGATGCAGGTATGAATATGGTTATCGTTGACTTGGGAGACGGAGTTAAATACGAAAGTCACCCGGAGATTGCCGTAAAGAACGCATGGTCAGTCGACAAGTTAAGATTGGAGCTTGCAAAAATTCGCAACCTTGGCATGGAACCTATCCCGAAGCTGAACTTTGCGACCTCTCATGACGCCTGGTTGGGGGAATACTCTAGAATGGTTTCAACAAGTGAATATTACTCGGTCTGTCAAGACCTGATCCAGGAGGTAATCGAAATATTTGACACTCCCCGCTTTTTTCATTTGGGGATGGACGAGGAGACTGCTCAACATCAACAGACATACAATTACGCCATTATGCGTCAAAACGATTTATGGTGGGATGATCTACATTTTTACGTTAACGAAACCGAAAAAAAAGGAGTTCGTTCCTGGATCTGGTCCGATTACGGATGGCGTCACCCCGAACTTTTCTTCAAAAAAATGCCCAAATCGGTATTGCAAAGCAACTGGTATTACGGCTCCGGATTTGATTTAGCTCAATTAAAAGAACCTTCTAATAATTACGTCAAATTTTACAACGATTTGGAAAATTATGGATACGACCAGGTACCAACTGGAAGTAACTGGAGCAATGACACCAATATGGAAGACACGGTAGATTATTGTAAAAAAATTATTGATCCCACCCGGTTACTTGGATTTATGACAGCACCTTGGTTACCAACATTATCCACCTGCCTTGACAAACACCTGGAAGCGATCAATCAAATAAACAGGGCAATTAAAAATAATTATTAAACTTGTGGGTATGGTCTACAATTATTCAAAGTTATACTGCAATCCGTAAAAAAACTCTTAAGCGATGACAAACAGAAGAGACTTTATCAGACAAATGACCATGGCCGGAATTGCGAGTACAATACCGTCCATAACTTACTCTAAACCTGACTTTAATCAATCATCTTCTTTGAAGAAAGGTAATGATCAAAAACTCATCTGGGTCAATCTCTTGCATCTCAGTTACAACATGTGGGAAGATAATGTGCCGATAAAGTATCTGGACGAAAACTATCAATGCTCAACTTGTCAGGAAGCCAGGGAATGGGCTCATCCCTACAGGTCGTTTTTAACTTTCGACGATTTAACATGGAACATACTCCTTCAAGAAATGGCCGATGCAGGGATGAATATGGTAGTAATAGATCTAGGAGACGCAGTTCAATACGAAAGTCATCCTGAAATAGCCGTAAGAAATGCATGGACAAAAGATAAGTTAAGGTCAGAAATTATAAAGATGAGGACGTTAGGATTAGAACCTATTCCTAAATTGAACTTTGCTACGACACATGACATATGGATGGGAGAATATTCACGAATGGTTTCAACGAAAAAATATTATTCTGTTTGCCGGGATCTTATCAGTGAGGTGATCGAAATATTCGGCAGCCCCCGTTTCTTTCATATAGGAATGGATGAAGAAACAGCAGTCTATCAGAGTCGTTACGACTACGCTGTAATACGCCAAAACGATTTATGGTGGGGAGATCTGTATTTCTATATTGGTGAAATTGAGAAGAAAGGTGTACGGGCATGGGTATGGTCTGACTATGCCTGGTACAAACCGGAGCTTTATTTTAGGAAAATGCCTAAATCAGTTTTACAAAGCAACTGGTATTATGGGACCGAATTTGATTTGAATAAATTAAATGAATCGGCAAAAACATGTGTAAAACTTTACAATGATTTGGAAGAAAATGGCTTTGATCAAATACCAACAGGCAGTAATCACTCCAACGATATAAATATGGAAGCGACCGTTGATTATGGGAATAAAGTAATTGATCAATCAAGACTTTACGGTTTCATGACTGCTCCTTGGAGACCTACGCTTGCGCCATGTCTGGACAGGCATAAACAAGCAATTGCTCAAATAGAAAGGGCAATTAAAAATTATTAATTCCGCAAATTAATCTGAATGCTGCATTGGAGGAATATCATCAACAGATTCGCAAGGTGACAAAAAACAAAGGGGTTTTCACCAATGACACAAAGAACTTTTACTATTTTTGAGTGCTACTAATTATATATCAAATAACTCAAGTATCGCATGTTTATAAATTGGGGTATATACAGCTAAAGATGAGACCCATCAATGTTTTGTGGGGACCCATTGACCTCGAGGAACGTAAAAAGAGCAGCTGTTTGACGCGTAGCAAGTTCTGCTCTTTTAGTGAAACGAGGACAAATATGGGTCACAAAACATTGTCAGTCGAGAATTTAGCTGTATACATACCATGCGAAACGTATATCAAATAAATTTATCATGAAATATTCAAAATTATTATTTGTAATTTTAATTACATTTAATTCAATATTCAGTTATTCTCAACAAGTTAATGATAATATTCTTATACCTAACAATTCGACAAATTCCAAAAATGTTCTTTTGGATTATGACTTACCTAGTTTAGGAGCTTGGTTTTGGGGTAAGCAAGAATTTTTACCTGATGGTTATAAGATTTTTATTGATCAAGTAGCTAAACATTCATGTTATAATATTCTATCAACTGATATTAGAATCCCAGGCAGGGATATAACTGATATTGAAGTGTATAAGCAGGTTAAGCTTGCGACAGAGTATGCGAAGGAGAAGGGCATTGGTATAGCATTAAGTCTAGATCCAAGAACCGCAAGACGTAAGTTTGAAGAAGCTTATCCAAATGAATTACAGGAATCATTATGGTTGGAAGAAGTTAAGCTAAGTGATGGTTATCCAGTTGATATTGTTGTTAAAAGTGTCAATTTGACCGATCACATGAACTCTCAAAAAACTCCTTACATCTCTTTTGATGGATCTTTGGTGAAGGTTATTTCGTATAATAAAACTAGCGAAGGTGCGGATCCTGTTAGTATAAAAGATATTACAGATAAATGTTCAGTTTTGTCTTTAAGTGATGATTCGATTTCCGTTCGTTTACCACAGCAAGAAAAAGGCTATCAACAGCACGCCTGTGTAATGATTTCATATAAACATCTATACCCTGACGTTTTTGCACCCCATTTAATTGAATTTACGAGAGAGATTATTCGTAGTTATTCAGATATACCATTAGCAGGGGGGATGCGCGATGAATGGGGTTTTCCACCTAGTACTCCTGCTGATAAAATGGCTAAAGGTAACCACTTTTGGTATTCAAAATATTATGCTGACGCATATTTACAAAAAACCGGAGGTAGAGATTTATTGGAAGATTGTTTTTTAATGTATATTGGAATTAGAGGACAGGAGAGTGAGCGATTTAGAGCTATTAATCATTATATGGAGTTGAACAGAGAACGCAACAGTGAATTGGAAAAAGATTTTTATAATACAATTAAGGAAGTCTTTGGTAAAGATGCTGTAATACTGTCACATCCGACCTGGTACCCTTATCCAGATAAACTTGAAAGCAAAAAAAATGGCCTTTATTGGTGGGTTGCATTACGCGATTGGGCCCAAACCGACGAGGTAACTCCTTTTGCTGCTCGTACAGCTCTTGCAAAAAAATGGAATAGTCCTGTTTGGTACAATCAATTTTATGATTATAATCCTGGAATTAAAAATTATTACATTGAACTTTGGAGTTCAGTTTTAGCCGGTGGAAGGCTTAATTATCATCCTGCTAGTTCTGCAAGAAAAGGAATATCAACAGGTCGCACGGAACTACTTTGGGGAAATTTAATGCGAGGTGAAAGTAGGGTTAGACTACTTAATTTTATAAGTGACAGCCCTTTGGATTGCCCCGTCGCTGTTATATTTGGTCATCCATCAACAATGAATTGGGCTGGCCCTTACTTTGAAGATCTGGGTATGCAACTAGTGGACAGTTTATGGAGTAAGGGAGTTATGGTTGATTTAATGCCTACAAGTGAAATAGAAAATTCCAGTTTGGTTATTGACGAAGATGGATGGGTAAGATATGGCAAGCAAAAATATGCTGCTGTTATTTTGTATAATCCTGAATTTGAGAAATCTTCGACGGCGGAATTTTTCAATCATGCAGCTAAAGGTAAGACGAAGCTTTTTCGAAAAGGAAATTGGAACCATAATTTTGACGGGGTAAAGTATAACGGAAATACTGCCTTGCCCAAGGAAATGATTGCTGTAGATAACGATGAAGTTGTGATAAAAGAGGTTCTAAAGATTTTCAAAAAACAAAACATAGAGCTTCAGACTCCTTCATCACGGGTACTGGAGGGGTTTGGACATACATCAGTTGCACCTCCAACAGAGGGATTTTGTCATTTAATTGACGGTACTGTCATACAGGTAGCGGGCACCAATGATGTAGGAGGTGATTTGATAAAATCGACAATTAATATTGGCAAGCATAAAGTAGACTTTAATGCAATTGGAGTAGCAGCGGTTAGACTTGATAAAGCTGGTAATGTTGAAGCACTTGCTGCCGGAGGGCTAAAACATTTTAAAGCAGGTGATCTTGAAATAGACCTTGATGAAAGGGTAGATATAGCACTTTGGAAAGATAATACAGGTAAATTTCAGGGAGTCATACAGGGATTGAAAGGGGAAGTTCCTTCACGATTATTGGCTATTACTGATGATTGGGTACATCTTAATATACCGATTCCATTATCAGAATAGTATTGTGTAAAAGTTATTGAATCACCGTATGCATCCGACTAGTTATATAACCGTTCATTCATTAAGTAAGCTATGAAAGATATTGAATTAAGATATACGGGACTGATTGCAGCATGTGGAATGAATTGTGGATTATGTATTGGTTACTTGAGAGAGAAGAAACCATGCAGTGGCTGCTCTTTAATTAAGGACGCAAATATGCCACAAGCTTGTAGAAGTTGTAAGATCGTCAATTGTGATCTATTGGCAAGTACTGAATCGGGATTTTGTTTTGATTGTGAGAAATATCCATGCTCCAGACTAAAAATGCTTGACAAAAGATATCGGACAAAATATGGAATGAGCATGATTGAAAACCTTGCTTATATTAAAGATCAGGGCCTTGATGAATTTATAAAACATGAACAGGAGAAATGGAAATGCAAGGTCTGTGGTGCTGGATTAAGTGTACATAGAAAGTTTTGTCTCCATTGTAAAACAGCATACGAAGTGGCCACGAAATACTAGAAAGACATTCTACCAACTGAATGTGAGTTGAAAAGGGCAGCGCGCATCAGAAGTAACTAGTAATTACAAATGATCCATTCTCAATCTTGTAACAAGTGAAGTCAAAATTAATGAGAATATTATACATATCAGCGTATGAATCCTGACCAGGATTATCTTTAATGTATTTATCATATTTCTCCTTAATATCAAATGTAATCTGGTAAGTTAAATAGAAATCCTCATCGTTTAATCGATGAGGTTTCCTCCTAATATGATTATCAATGTACTCAAACAGCGACTCACTTTCATCAGATTCATCTATATATATTACTCTGTCCAACGGAAATTTGAAGCCTGCTTCAAGGACCAGATCAAGAAATGAAAGAGCGTGAACTGTCAAATTTGTAGTGCTGAGTAATTGCTTTAAATAGTCACCTGCTTCAAAAGAAATACCGATATGAATCCACAAAGGATCCTCTTGAGAGGAGAAATTAAAAGAGAATCTGATCAATCCTTTATCAAATCTTTGTACTAACAACTCATTTGAGATATTCACTTTAGATTGATAGTATACATTTTTTAACATGATAAAGTTGTTTGTATTCTAAAAGTGAAGTTAAGTAAAAAAATGATTGAAACAAAATTAATATAGTATAGATTAAGGATATGAAGATAAGTTTTGACATAAGGTAAAGAGCAAATACCAGTACATTCACACATAAGAGCATCGCAAGTGAAGCACTGCTGGAACAGGATAAATGAAAATGCATCTAGGAAAAAATGATACCAACTGAATGATATCTGCAACTCCTTCAAGAATACTTGAAAAAAAGGGAAAATAATCTCCTGAGATCTTGTCCAGGTCAGGATTTTTTAGTATTTTTATGACTGGACAAAAGCCTGGTAAATGGATACACAGTGCGCTAAAATATTAGTGATGAAAAAAATATTATTTTTTAGCCTGGTAATTCTTGCACAAACATGCTCGTTTGAGCCTAAGGGTGATGTGGAAGAATTGACTGTGAACTTAATAGCCAGGGAAACAGATCAAATTTATGAAAGTCTTGTCGAGGTGAGAAGAGACTTGCATAGGTACCCCGAAATTTCGGAGCAGGAAAAGCGAACCTCGACTAAAATTATCTCTTACCTTGATTCGATTGGTCTGGATGTGAAGACCAATATTGGTGGATATGGTGTGGTGGGCATATTAAAAGGGGCACAAGAGGGAAAACATGTTGCATGGCGGGCCGATATAGATGCACTGGCCTCTGATTCTCCGGATGTAGTGGAATTTGCTTCTGTAAATAAGGGGGTGAGACATATATGCGGACATGATGTGCACACAACAATCGGACTGGGTATTGCTACTGTGCTGGCTAAGCACAGGGATAAAATAAAGGGCACAATCTATTTTATTTTTCAACCTTCGGAGGAAATATGGAATAGAGGGGCACAATCCATGATTGCAGACGGACTGTTTGATCTTATTGACCCGTCAGAAATGTATGCTTTACACATCTCTCCCTTTCCTGTTGGTCAAGTTGCCACAAAAGAAAATGAACTCTATTCCTATTTCAGGAAATTAAAAGTCCAGTTCAATAACATTTTGGTAAAGGATGAGGTGGTAAAATATACCCAGGACCTCATAAAAGGCCACAGTACGGTGAATGAAAAATTTTGGGACTTAAAGAATTTCATGGATCCTGAAATAGGGATTGCCAATCCCAATAGTATGTATGCAGATTATATTGCCGTATCTGAGCCATTTCATGTAAAATCGGGAAACAACGTTGTGGATATATCGACCATGATATATGCAACCGATAGTCTTGAACTGGACTCCATGTTGGTGCGGTTAAAGGAGAATATCGGTCGTTCTGCTTATGCTACAAAACTGTTATCGGTGCAGTACGAAAAGAATGATCCTACTGTATACAACGATGCAAAACTGACACGGGAAACGCTTCAAACAATTGCTGCTGCTTATGGAAAAAACACAGTGGCTCCTATTTATGGAATTGTCCATTTATTCAATGACGATTTTTCCTTCTTTCAGAAAAAGGTACCCGGTGTATATTATTTATTGGGAGGCTCTAATTTCGAAAAGGGAGTCATCGCCATGCCTCATTCTGCAAACTTTGCGGTGGATGAAGAAGCCATACGCGTGGGGGTGCAATATTTTTCGACAATGCTTCTGTCACGATTAAACAACTAAATACTTTCTGGAAACATAAATAAACAAACATGACACGTCTTCTACAAATTTCTATCGTAAGTGTAATGGCACTTTTTGCATTAGGTTGCACTCCTCATTCAGCGCCCGATACAGCGGCAAGCATGGAGAAAGCCGTCCCGGTATGGGCGGAAGGTCGGGAAAAGGAAATGAACCTGAATCTTGGATTCAGGGCAAGTTTTACCGCAGAAGCCGGACAGGAGGTCGGCGTAAAAATTGCGGCGGCTACGCTCTACCGGATCTACGTGAACGGGAATTTTGTGGGTTCCGGTCCCGCCAGGGCCGCTCATGGTTATTTCCGGATCGATGAATATCCCGTAGGACAATTTACGAAAGAGGGCGAAAACATCCTCGCCATTGAAGTGGCCGGCTACAACGTGAACTCCTTTTACACCCTCGACCAGCCTTCGTTTTTATTGTCGGAGGTGAAAGTGGACGGGAAAGTGGTGCTCGCGACCGGCTCGGACAATGACTTTGAAGCATTTCAAATAAAGGAACGGCTGCAAAAGGTAGAGCGTTACAGCTTTCAGCGCCCCTTCACGGAATATTATCGCTTGACGGAAGGGTATGACCGCTGGCGTACCTCGACGGAAACGCCTTTGGAGAAAGTGACACTGGCCAATCTACCGGTCGTGCAGTTACTGCCTCGCCACGTGCCGATGCCCACGTTCGATATACAAGAACCCGTCAGCCTGCATTCAAAAGGAACCATAAAGAAAATCACGCCCGAAAAGTACTACAAGGATCGTTCGCTAGCCGCGATTAGCAACATCCTCAAGGGATACAAGGAGGATGAATTGGAAGTATACCCGGTATCGCAGGAGATACAAGAGATTGCCACGGAATCACAAGAGATAATGCAGGAACCGTTTGCTTCCGGAGCATCTCCTTCCTTGAAAAGGAATGAATTCAATCTGTATGATTTTGGCAGAGATCTGTCCGGCTTTATTGGAGCCCGGATCAAATGCCTCGAACCGATGAGGTTGATTTTCTATTTTGATGAATTGCTAACGGACAATGATGTGAAGACCAAACAGCGGCAAAGCGACATCTGTAACCACATCGTGTATGAACTGCAACCGGGTGAATACGACATCGAAACGCTTGAATCATATACCTTTCGCTACCTCAAGGTGATGGTACTGGAAGGAAACGGCGAGGTGGAGAAACTCTACTTGCGGGAATTCGCTTATCCGGACAATCATGTCGCCCAATTCAAGAGCAGCAACGAGAAGCTGAACAAAATATATGATGCCGCCAAACAAACGTTCCGACAGAACTCGGTGGATGTGTTCATGGATTGTCCTTCACGTGAACGCGCAGGGTGGCTGTGCGACAGCTATTTTAGCTCCATCGCCGAAAGAATGTTTACCGGAAGAAGGGACGTATCGGACAATTTCCTGGAGAATTATGCCCTACCCGAACGTTTTGAATTCCTGCCGGAAGGAATGATTCCGATGTGCTATCCCGCCGATCATAACGACGGGGTGTTCATTCCCAACTGGTCGCTCTGGTTTATTCTGCAAGTGGAAAATTACGCCCGAAACGGAGGCGATCAGCAATTGGTAGCCAGTCTGGAACCTCGTATTAAAAACCTGCTGGGCTACTTCTCAAACTTCGAGAATGAAGACGGGTTGCTCGAGAAGCTGGATAGCTGGGTGTTCGTGGAATGGTCGAGAGCAAACGATTTTATTCAGGATGTCAGTTATCCCACCAACATGCTGTATAGCGCCGCATTGAAATGTGCGGGACAACTATATGACAACAACGAATGGTTGAGTAAATCGGACAAGGTGCGGGAAGCAATCCTTCAGCAATCTTACAACGGAGAGTTCTTCGTGGATAACGCGATGAGGGAAGAGGGGAAGCTGAAAGTAACCAATAACACGACCGAGGCTTGTCAGTATTACGCTTTCTTTTTCAACGTGGCTACTCCCGAGTCACATCCGGAGCTCTGGAAAAAGATTGTCGGCGATTTTGGACCGAACCGCGATGACAAGGTTGTTTATCCCGATGTCTTTCGTGCCAATGCTTTTATAGGTAACTACCTGAGGATGGACATCCTATCCCGATACGACCTGCAGGGACAACTGATTGCCGAGATTCAGGATTACTTCTACTATATGGCCGACCTGACAGGTACTCTTTGGGAAAACATGCAGAGCCACGCCAGTTGCAATCACGGTTTTTCATCCTACATCGGTTATATATTGTACAAAGATGTGTTGGGAATAAAAGAGATTGACCAGGAGAACAAAAAGATCACCGTCCGATTTACGGACCTGGATCTGGAGCAATGCAGCGGCACCATCCCGGTGGGCGATGAAGCGGTCTCGCTGACATGGACACGTTCGGACAACACCATCCGTTATACATTGGAAACACCGGCCAACTATAGCGTGAACATCGAGAACAAAAGCAGCGCGGAAGTAGTTCCCGCAGAAGCCCAGGCTGGAGCTTAGGATTCCTCGTCACGGGGGGTACGGATCACTGGCTAAAAAGAAAGGTTTGACAGCATGAATAGAGACAAGATCATCATCAAAAACGCACATACAAACAATCTCAAGAACATCGATATTGAGCTTCCAAAGCACAAACTGGTGGTGTTTACAGGCGTTTCGGGTTCGGGAAAATCATCCTTGCTTTTTGATACAATTTATACGGAAGCGCAAAGGCAATTGATAGAGACATTTTCTACATTTGCCCGCACCCGAATGCCTAAATTGTCGCGTCCCGACGTGGATGATATCCTCAATTTATCGACGGCCATCGTGATCAACCAGAATAGAATGGGCAACAACCTCCGGAGTACGGTGGGAACGGCAACAGAAGTGAACACCTACCTGCGACTGCTTTATTCACGTGTGGGCAAACCTTTTATCGGCCCTTCGTTTTATTTTTCTTTTAACCACCCGGAGGGCATGTGCCCGCATTGCAAGGGTCTGGGAAAACAAATAAAAATTGATCTTGATTTGTTCCTCGACAGGGAGAAATCGATTCGCCAGGGTGCGATCTCGCATCCTCATTACAAAGTCGGTGGCTTCCTTTGGAAAGAGCTGATGAGTCTGGATGTGGTAGATTCAGATAAGCCGATAAAGGAGTTTACGGATGATGAGTTGAATTTGTTGTTGTTCTCTGAACCTTTTCAGATAAAGAATGCAAAAGATAAACTAACCTATAATCGGAACTTTGAAGGGATAGCCCGTAAACTGGAAAAAGCGGTCGCCGCAAGGGCCGATGATGAAACAGCGGAAGAGGAGAAGAATGCTTATACCAAGTATTTCAATTATCAACCTTGTGAACAATGTGGCGGCACCCGATTAAATGAACGGGCAAGGAATGTGAGGCTAAACGGACTGACCATTGCCGAGGTCTGCCACATGGAACTGGTTGATTTACTGCCATTTCTACTGGATATTGATGACGAGATATCGAAGCCTATCTTGCGGAAAGCTCAGTTTTTGCTTCAGCAGCTGATTGAAATCGGCGTGGGCTATCTGTCGCTCGAACGCGCAGTAGGGACACTCTCGGGGGGTGAATCGCAACGGGTGAAGATGAGCAAGCAAATGGACTGCAACCTGGTGGACATGCTTTATGTGCTCGATGAGCCTTCGATCGGCCTACACCCGAGAGATACGGAGAATCTGATGAATATCCTGTTTCGGTTGAAGGATAAAGGGAATTCTGTTTTTGTGGTAGAACACGACCCTGATATCATCCGGGCTGCTGAATGGATTATCGACATCGGGCCCAAAGCGGGTAAGTACGGTGGACAGGTGGTGTATAACGGGGAACCCGAAGGTTTACATCGTGTGGAGAGCATCACAGGGGATTATCTGCTGAAAAAAGGCAAACCGACTTATCAGCGAAAGCTGGGGACATCATTTTTTGAAATCAAATACGCGAACTCGAACAACCTTAAAAATGTCTCCTGCAGAATTCCAAGGGGTGTGTTGACCTGTATTACCGGAGTGGCCGGAAGTGGAAAAAGCAGCCTGATCCACGAGTGCTTTGCAAAACAACATCCCGACGCAATTGTCATTGACCAGTCCTCCATTGGGAAATCATCCAGAGCAAATGCAGCGACTTATATCGGTGTTTTTGACTTGATCAGGAAAGAATTTGCTGCTGCGACCCATGCTGATGCTTCCTTGTTTAGCTTCAATTCAAAAGGAGCATGCCCCAAATGTAACGGACAGGGTGTGCTGACTTTTGAGCTTCATTTTCTGGATTCGGTCAAAACGGCCTGTGATGAATGCGAAGGAAAACGGTATCATTCGGAGGTGTTGGAACTGAAATTCAAAGACAAAAACATTGCCGATGTACTGGATATGACGGTTACACAGGCAGCTGAATTCTTCGAGTCCTCAAAAATAAAAAAGCACTTGTTGCTTCTCCAGGAAGTGGGTTTAGGGTACTTAAAATTGGGACAGTCTCTGAGCACTTTGTCTGGCGGCGAATCGCAACGATTAAAGATTGCTACTGAATTGAAAAAGGAAGGCAATATTTACATCATGGACGAGCCCACAACAGGACTACACATGTCAGATATCGATAATTTCTACAGGATCGTAAAGACACTGGTTAAAAACGACAACACCGTGATTATTATCGAGCACAATCTGGATATTATTAAATTTGCCGACTGGATAATCGACCTGGGTCCCGAAGGTGGAAAAAAAGGTGGCGAAGTAATCTTCCAAGGATTACCGGAGGATCTGGTGAATTGCGAGCAGTCGATGACTGGGAAATATTTGAAAAAGGTAATATAGACAGAAATCAATCCATAACAAACTCACCATGGAGATAAGAAAATACAACAAGAGCACCGATGAACGCCAATTGATGGAGATGATTGATCAGGAAGAGGGATGGAATTATGCCCAAGAAACACTGGCGGAGAAATATAAGGCAGCTTTGGAGACATCCATAACGTATGTGGCCTATGAGGGGGATGTTTTATGTGGGTATTCGCGTTCTCTCAATGATTTTGACACCTATATCTATGTGTGTGACCTGCTGGTCATGCCTGCTTACAGGGGAAAAGAGATTGGCAAGAAGTTAATGGAATGCATTTATCACGATTATCCCGGGCAGCTTGTGTATGTGATGTCTGATGTAGATGAATATTATGAAAAGGTGAACTATAAACGAATAGGTTCGATTTTTGAAGTATCTTGCAGAGAATGAATTTAATAAAATGGCACGAAGAACTTAAACAGATCGTAGGATTATGACAATATGGAAACACAATTGTTGAGAGACCCGCAAATATTCCCAACGGAGGATGTATTGAAAAATGCACTTGAGCCTGATGCTTATGAAGTATTCGCATCTTTTATGAATGTAATAACAAGCGCAGAATACGGATTGACTTACGAATGGCGGTATTACAACGATGGAAAATCGTGGCTATGCAAGATATTACATAAAAAGAAAACAGTGATGTGGTTGTCGGTCTGGAATGGTTTTTTCAAGATCAGTTTCTTTTTTACCGAAAAGCATCTGGAAGGAATCGCCGCATTGGATATCGCTGAAAATATCAAGGAGGACTTTTGTAAAGCAAAACCGATCGGCCGCTTGATACCGATGCTGTTCAACATCAACAACAAAAAAGAACTTCCAGATGTTTTGACAGTAGCGGCATTCAAAAAGAGTTTGAAATGAGCGATACAAAATGCCCTAAAAAAAAATGCCTGCAGATATTAGAGCCTTGAAGATGAGGAATTAAATGGTTGTGACAAAGACAAATAAAATATTATACTTCGAAAATCGGGAAGACTGGAGAAAATGGCTGATGGACAACTTTGACACAGCCAATGAAATATGGTTTGTATTTCCCCGTAAGTCTTCAGGAAAAAAAAGTGTGCTGTATAATGATGCGGTTGAAGAGGCCCTTTGTTTTGATTGGATTGACAGCATTGCAAAGTCACTTGACAATGAACATAGGATTCAGCGCTTCACACCCAGAAACCCCAAAAGCACCTATTCTCAAGCCAACAAAGAAAGACTAAGATGGCTCCTGGAAAATAAAATGATCCATCCAACACTCGAGGATAAAATAAAAAATGTTTTAGCGGAATCTTTCGTTTTTCCCAGTGACATCATGGACAAATTGAAAGAAGATAAAATAGTATGGAGTAACTATCAACAATTTCCCGACTCCTACAAGCGAATTCGAATTGCGTACATTGAAGCCTCGAGAACACGTACCGAGGAATTTGAGAAGCGACTAAACCATTTCATGAGCAAAACGAAAGAAAATAAAACAATTACAGGATTTGGCGGAATAGGAAAATATTACAGCAACCCGGAGAAATTTTAAGATCATGAAAGTCGATCAGCGAGCTCTGCCTCCGGAGCATATGCCAATCCTTAACAGGCCATAAAATTGATCAGCACATTCGCACGCTAGCAATATGAATAACGTTCAATACAACATACTTACAGGATTATTTGTCTTATCACTCTCTATTTTGAGATTAAATGCCCAGAATCCGGAAGGTTATCCTGCCAATTATGCCAAAGAACCACGGTTTAAGGCATTGGTTTTCTACAGCGAGCAGGCTGAAGAAGCACATGTGGAATTCGCCCAACTAGCGGTCGATTTTTTTAAACGGTTGAATTACGGAAATGGATATACCCTTGAGACAACGACTGATTTCTCAGGCTATCATTATGACAAACTGAAAGAATACGACATCGTTGTCATGCTGAACGGGTATCCAAATAATAAATCGGAACGGGACGCATTTGAAAAGTATATGGAAAACGGTGGGGGATGGATGGGATTTCATGCCGCAGCATATAATGATAAGAATACAAACTGGCTCTGGTTTTTGGAATTTATCGGAGGAGGTGTGTTTTATTGTAACAACTGGCCACCACAACCGATATTGGTTGAAGTAGACAATAAAGACCATGCTGTTACAAAAAATCTGCCCACATCTTTTGTCGTTCCCGAAAGCGAATGGTATCAGTGGAATCCGAGTCCTCGAGAGAACAACGACATAGAAGTGCTTCTCTCTATATCACCGAAGAATTACCCATTCGGGATAAAAGACATCGTGAATTTTGGCGATTTTCCAATCGTCTGGACCAATAAGAAATATCGTATGATTTATCTCAATATGGGACATGGAGACGATGAATTCACAGATGCGACGCAGAAACTATTGTTTATAAATGCATTTCGTTGGGTGTTAAGCCAGAATAAGAACGGAGATCCTTTTAAGAAGTAATTGGAATACAGTAACCTCACAATCACTCCCCGGCGTATAATCAATGATATACAAATATAAATAGTATACACTAATTTCAAACTGATACTTGTGCACATGAAAACATTCAAAGTAATGCTAATCTTTATTGTAGCCCTACTGAGCACATATTGCATTGGCAAAACGGGTAATAATGACTCAAAAAGACTTTCTTTAAATGAAAGGACTTCTCTTGAAACTGCAGGTAAGATAATTGTGGCCTATGTTACTTCCTGGAGTGAGGTTATGCCGGATCCAAACTATATGACACATATCAACTACGCATTTGGTCACGTGAATGAAACCTTCAATGGCATAGAAATAGCCAATGAAGAACGTCTTCGGAGTATTGTAACCATGCTTGAAGATAAAAAATCGGAAACCAAAATACTCCTCTCCATTGGTGGCTGGGGAAGCGGCCGGTTCAGCGAAATGGCAGCGAATACCAAAAACCGGAAATCCTTTGCGGAAGATTGTAAGCGGGTTGTTGACAAGTACAGACTCGATGGAATAGATATTGATTGGGAATACCCGACAAGTACCCTGGCGGGTATTTCTGCGTCACCGGATGACACGAAGAACTTTACGCTGATGATGAAGGATATCCGCGATGCCATTGGCCAAGATAAACTTCTGACACTTGCTACAGCAGCCAGTGCAGAATATATTGATTTCAAGGGAATCGATCCCTACATTGACTTTGTAAACATCATGTCATACGACATGGCGAATGCCCCCAAGCATCATTCTGCTTTGTATCCATCTGAAAATTCGGGATCACTTACAGGAGATTTGGCAGTTAAAGCGCACATGGCCGCAGGTGTTTCGGCAAACAAACTGACCTTGGGATTGCCTTTCTACGGCCGTGGAGGGGCATACTTTCAAGACTTCATGGATTACGGGAAAATGGAAAACCTGGATGAATATACAGAGAAATGGGATGATGCAGCCAAAGTGCCTTTTCTTGTAAATAAAGACGGCATTTTCGTATTCGGATACGAGAATCCGAGATCATTAAAAATAAAATGCCAATATATTTTGGACAATGGATTGCTGGGTGGCATGTATTGGGACTATGCCGGTGACAATGAATCGGGGGACTTGAGACGTACGGTCTACGAGTGCTTGCGGGGGGAGCGCTAGCGTGTACTGAAAAGATGTGAAAAAAATGATTTCAATCATAGAGGAAAATAAAATCAAATATCTCTATACAGGGCATCATAACGAAAATAACATGGAAACTGTACATAAAATCAAAGATATGCTGGCTTTAAGCAAAAATGTTTTGTCTGGTAACACAAAAGGGGACGATAATCCGGGTGATACATTTGGGTTGAAGCTTGCCGTAGAGGGCAACGGGTATCGTATAATTTATAATGAGTCGGCAATTAAATGACAATTAAAATAAGGTTTTCTGATGGCGTTCAGATTCATCCCCACGAGAAAACATTTTTATAAATTCAATGAAATGGACAAGCTCAATATTTTATGGACAACAGACAATGTAAAAGCCGGAGAAAAAATATTGACGATTTAAAGCAAAAACAAATGAGGATAAGTGCGTTCGATTTGAGAAAAGTGGCGATAATTACCGCCTTACTTATATGTACAACGACAGCTGCTTTCGGTCAGCGTCGTGAATGCCCGCTTGCGAAGTACGACGGCAACTGGGCCTTTGGAACAACAGTAACTTTTTATGTGGGTGATCCTTTTGATGGGATCGGCCAGGTTGAAGTGATGCGACCGGGAAAAGGTTCGCAAATGCATGAAAAAAACAGGAAATGGACGTTGGATGGCGTACAGATTAAACCTGGCGAAGTGTTTACAAGAGAAGGAAAATTTATCATGACCATAGAATCGAACGGCTTTAAAACGGCTTATAACGTGGAGGTTTTACCTGCAAAGGGACCTAAAAGACCGGTTGCAACCGTAGTCTCCTACCCTATTCAGACGGAATATAAGGTGGGCAACCGCTTCTACGTGGACGGCATCAAGGTGGTGTGCCATGATGAATATGGCAATGAGCTTCCCGTCGAAAACAAAGACATCACCTTCTTTACCTCCATCTCAAACACGCTGGTAGGTGCCGGCTCACAGTGCGGCGGAGGGTATCAGTTCTCAACCCCCGGAAAGAAGGTGATTGAAGTGCGTTATCAATATATAACCATTGGGGAGTACACAATCAACGTGGAAGGGAAGAAATCGCATGCAGAAGCAAAAGAGAGGAAGCCCACAACAACGAATGCGAGGCCTGCAACTAAAAATGAAGAAACCGTGAAAGCAAAGACCATGGCAAACGGATGGTACAACCTACGAGCCATGTATAACTATCTGAACGTCGATGCGAATGGTTCGGCAGAGCTGCGAAAGAAATCTGTAAATCAGGCTTTTTATGTAGAAAACAAGGGAAATAACCAGGTTACATTGAAAATGGCCAACGGAAAATACCTGGGCATAGCCGACAACATACAAAATGGTGTACGGGTAAAAACAGTCAACACCCCCTATCTCTGGAACACATACACTGAAAACAACGCAGATATATACAGTATGCGTCCCTCAACGGACACCGACATGGTACTCAATGCCTCAGAGGAGAAAAACATTGACGGGACTCACATTATTTTGTGGAAATACAGCAATCTAAACGCTCCCAACAATGCAGAATTCCGGTTCATCCCCACAAGACAACCGTGAACACTCCATGATACCAGATATATTCTCTCTTACAAATAACAAGGAACTGATAAAGCCTGGACTGTTAAGATCATAAAAATTATTGAGTGTAAAGTGTTTGGATTAAACATTTTACATGACATCAACGTTCATATCTGAAGATAAAGAAGTAGCGCGTAATTCTTTACTTCTCAGATATAAAACCGTTTATGGTCAATTGTAATGAAAAAGATAATTTTAATTTTTAGCTTCGCTCTTTTATCCCTGCAGATATATTGCAACAAAAATCAAACAGAGACTAAGATAATGACAGCAGAAACGACAGACAAGCCGACTTTCTTCAGCGGATATTCTGAAGTGAACGGACTGAAAATGTATTACGAAATTTACCTGCCTACCGGAGAGGAAGATGGACAAGGCAACCCGCTTGTCTTAATTCACGGTGGAGGTTCTACAATTCAATCCAACTTTGAAAAAGTTATTCCGCTGTTCGCTAAGAAAAGAAAAATAATCGCTGTGGAACTACAAGCACACGGACGAACAAATGACAGAAATACAGATTTGACGTTTGAACAAGATGCAGACGACATTGCAACGCTGCTTAAAAACCTGAACATATTCAAAGCGGACTTTTTTGGTTTCAGCAATGGCGGAACAACGACCTTGCAAATCGCTATTCGTCATCCTGAAATGGTTGACAAAATAATTTTAGGCTCTGCTCTTGCCAAACGCAACGGTGTTCCAAATTGGTTTTGGGACATTATGAAACAATCTAAATTAGAAAATATGCCCGAACAACTAAAAACGGCATATAAGGAAGTTGCACCCGATAGCAATGGTTTGCAAATAATGCACGACAGGGATGCCAAGAGAATGATTAACTTCAAAGATATTCCGGATGAGCAAATAAAATCAATTAAAGCGTCCACTTTAATCATTATTGGCGACAAAGACATGATTACGCCAGAACACGCCATTGAATTGCACAGACAAATTTCAAAGTCTGAATTAGCAATAATTCCAGGTGGACATGGAGAATATATAGGGGAAATCACGACAATAAAACCCGACACAAAAGAAAGTGAATTTATTGTGCCGATAATGGAGAAATTTCTGGACAAGAGAACCGAGTAAAAAACAAACTGCCAGTTTTTCAATAAGTTCACTCAAGCTATGCCATAGGGTGCAAATAATTATTTGATCTTGCTCTAATTATCTGAGAATGAAAAACATTAAACTGACATATACCAGCAAATATCAATCTGCGTGAATTTATTTGTAACCAAATAAAACACATTCGTGTCATATGATCGTATAAAATATAAAAATATGATGACGCGAAAATTTCTCTTTTCAATTTTATTATGCGGCTTGATCATGCCGCTCACTGCTCAGATTAAAGGAACGGTAACCGATGCCAACAACAACCCAATTGAATTTGCCAATGTGGCAATCTACTCCCTACCCGACTCGGCTTTGCTTTCCGGAACAACTACAGATGAACTGGGTGTTTTTTTGTTGTCAATGGATGACAGTGCCAACAAACTCCTGAGAATTTCTTTTATCGGATATGAAACGCAAACCTTGCCAGCGAAACCGGAAATCCAGATCATGCTACAGTCAGATACAACCATGCTCAGTGAACTGGTCGTAAACGGTAATTTACCGCAGATAAGACTGCGCGACGACGCGGTGGTGGCAACAGTCCAAAATACAGTCTTAAGCAAAGCGGGTACCGCCAACGACCTCCTGAAACGGTTGCCGGCAATTACCGGTGATAATGGCG
>Ga0265294_10003394_pt1 | contig 20369 bp, 12 predicted proteins | sample MunlanPumphouse3_FD_192504 | JGI IMG/M metagenome (GOLD analysis project Ga0265294, IMG submission 192504) | Groundwater microbial communities from a municipal landfill in Southern Ontario, Canada - Pumphouse #3 | ecosystem: Environmental > Aquatic > Deep subsurface > Groundwater | place...
CAATGGAAGAATGGCGAAAAGTTTTTTCAAATATGGTCTAACTTTTATCGCTACAGTACTCCTAAATGCTCATTATCAATCGAATATAGATATTTTTAAATTTTTGTCATGTACTTAGAAGTTGAAATCAAATCAATTTTCTGTCCTATGAAAAAACACATAATATCCCGAATTTTCCGACTCTTACCAGCATTTATTGAACAGCTTGATTTTAAAATGACTTTACTGTTATTATTGCTGATGTGTAACTGTATCTTAACTTTGCGATCGCAGGAATATGAACATCTGATTATGTACGGTCAGAGTTTATCTACTGCTCATCAATCATGGCCTCCGCTTTCCACCGAAAATGTTGCCGGTAATTATATGATTGGCAATCAGGTTTGGATAAATTACGAAAATACCGGATTTACTAAATTGAATCCTTTGATTGCTAACATAGCAACAGCAACGGCAACACGTATTAAAGACCGTGCAAGTCTTATCCTTGCAGAAAATCCCATTGTCGGAGCAGTAAATCATATTCAGCTGAAAACCAAAGGACAATACAAATTTATTGGAACTTCTTGCGGAAGCGGAGGTTTGTCGATAGAACAGTTGTCGAAAGAATATTACAGCCCAACCTATTATAAAAATTTCAGTAATGCGATAAGTTATGCTTCCTCATTATCGACCAGTGTTCATTGTCCGGTCATCATCTGGATGCAGGGTGAATATAATTATACCACTCCCGAAGGATGCACAGGTTTGACTGCTGGTAGTGCTCCGACTACTGACAAAAACACCTACAAGTCTTTCTTACAGAGATTAAAGAATAATATGCAAAATGACATTATTGCCAAATATAAGCAGACAGATAAGCCGTTATTTATAACTTACCAGGTCGGCGGTCAGTACAGCAGAGGAAAAGAAATTACAATCGCGATGGCGCAACTCGAAGCTTCAAATGAAAATGATGATATTGTCTGTGCAGGCCCCATTTATCCAATGACAGATCGTGGAGGACATTTGGATTCGAACGGATACCGCTGGTATGGTGAAATGTTGGGAAAAGTATATTACCGGACAAAAATTTTGGGTGAAGACTTCAAACCCCTGCAGCCGATCGAAATTTCAAGAACAGATGATCCCAAAGTAATGAAAATTAAATTCTATGTACCAAAACCACCTTTGGTGTTGGATGAATTATTAACAAAAAAAATAACTGACTACGGATTTGAAGTATACGACAATGATATTAAGAAAACAATTCAAAGTGTTACTATTGTAGATGATTGTGTAAGAATTACTACCACTACTGATTTAGTCGGACCCGTTGAAGTTATTTATGCTGGAACAAACAATCGCGGAGATGGAAATTTGCGCGACAGTGATGATGAACAGGCTTTCTATAATTATATCGATTTGGATAAGAAGAACTACGATGGAACGTATGTTTATGAACGTGATGCAACTGAAACAACTCTCAGACCTTCTTCAGAACCAAGAGATGCTGCAGGGGTCATCTACGATAAACCCTATCCGCTTTACAATTTTTCAGTGGCTTTTTATTATAAGTTGGAGAAAGATTCGTTCAGTTACAAAGTTCCAAATGTTTACAGTCAACAAACAGGTCTCACTTATTCTATCGATAACTCAAATTTGTTTTATTAGTCGGGCTCGTCCCTGGTTTTAGAAAATCCGCAATCGAAAGATTTTAAAATTGAAATGTTTGACAGTGTCGGCCATTTAGTAAATGTGTACAAGGGAAATGATGGTTTTGAGAAAATGATTTATAGATTAGACGCTTATTCAAAAGGAATATATGTTGCTAAGTTGACGATAAAAAATAAGACAAAAAGGGTGAAGATCGTTATTTGATATAACGTTTTTTGAATGCAATTTTACGCTTTTGAGGTAGAATTCTCCTCGTTTATTGCATAGTTTTGCCGTTGAAAAAAATAGCCTTATGTTAAATATAATTCAACAATTTGAAATTGCCAATGAGATTGGCGTGATTCGCCCACTGAAAATTGGGTTTATCAACGATTCATTTATCGCGGAAGGAAAATACCCCAGGGGAACATCTTATTTCTTACAAAAGATAAATCACCATATCTTCAAAAACGTAAGTGGTTTACAACAGAATATCAGTGTTGTAACCGATCATTTACGAGCAAAACTGACTAAAGCAGGAGCAGCTGACATCGACAGGAAAGTATTACAACTTATTCCGACTAAAGACGGAAAACTATTTTATCAGGATGCCAATGGAGCCTACTGGCGCCTGTATATTAATATCGAACATACTCATAGTTACGAAACTATTACACCCGAACTTGCTTACAAAGCAGGAGAAGCTTTTGGTAAATTCCAGTATATGCTTTCTGATATTTCGCATGATCACCTAATTGAAACCATCCCGAATTTTCATAACATGGAATACAGGCTGGAAGAATTCAGGAAAGCTCAACGAACAAACACTGCAGGCAGGCTGGCTTGGACACAATGGCTTGTTGGTGAAATAGAAAAGAGAGCCGGGGAAATGTGTCTGCCTGAACGCATGTTTCGTGAAGGAAAATTGCCCAAGCGGATTAATCATTGCGATACAAAAGTAAATAATATGCTTTTCGACGAAAATGACGAACCAATATGCATCGTGGATATGGACACCGTGATGCCTGGCTTTGTGCTTTCCGATTTTGGCGATTTCATGCGTACTGCAGCTAATAATGGAGCTGAAGATGAAGTCTATCTTGATAAGGTTACCTTCAATATGGAAATATTCAGATCGTATACCAAAGGATATATTCAGGAAGCAAAAAAATTTCTTACACCTATTGAAACCGAACTATTACCTTTTGGAGCAAAGCTGCTGACATATATGCAGCTTGTCAGGTTCCTGACGGATTACTTAAATGGTGATACCTATTATAAAATAAGTCATCCGTTGCATAATCTGCAACGTTCGAAAGCCCAGTTTAAGTTATTGCAAAGTATCGAAGCAAACTATTCTGAGATGCAACGATTTATTGCCGCTCAAATTTGATGTTGAACACTTAATTCATTTGCCAGACAAGCGTACAGGTAATCAGATCATAAATTTACAAATAAATACATCATGAGAACACTTCTTTTAACTTTTTTTCTTTTTGCGAATTTTATTTTGATGGCTCAGAAGCAGGAAATTGCTTTTTGTAAGACAAATCATTTATCAGAGAATAAAACAGTAACTGCAAAAGCAAATACCAAATCTTTGGAGTCGGTGGATAAAGAAATGGCGAAAGCTGATGAAACCATAATTTGGGTAGATGCAAAGATGCTGACGATAGAAGGAGTGGGATGGAAAGATGGTATTGCTGATTATACACGTATCCCTGATAAATATAAGTCAATTGTAACGCCGAGATTATGGTCTTACAGTAGAAGTTCTGCCGGGATTACAGTTCGTTTTACTGTGAAAGGTACTGAATTTATCAATGCACGCTGGACATTGAAAGAAAATAAATTTTTCGGACACATAACACCACAGGCGGTAAACGGACTGGATCTGTATGTGAAATTGAATGGAAAATGGGTATGGGCAGGTGTCGGCAAACCGACAAAAGATGGTTTACAACAGGAAACTACTATAAAAGAAGGATTTTTACCCTCAAAAGTCTATGAATGTATGTTATACTTACCTCTTGTTGCTGATGTTTCAACTGTTGAAATAGGATGCTCAGCAGGTAGCAATGTTGTTGCAGCAACTCCAAATCCCAAAAAACCGATGGTTTTTTATGGGACTTCAATTCTACACGGTATAAGTGCATCACGTGCCGGAATGTCCTTTTCATCCATGCTCGGAAGACATTTTGATACGCCGGTTGTAAATCTCGGGTTCGCGGGAAATGGTATGATGGAAGAGTGTTTTGGAGATATAATGGGTGAAATAGACGCATCGGTATACATTATCGACTGTTTGCCTAATATGTCGAGATTTAGTTCTGACGAAATTACGGCACGTACACTGGCATTAGTACGAAAACTTCGCAGTCGAAGACCTGCAACTCCAATCCTTTTGGTTGAAGACAGAAATTATGCATATCCTGAGCTGGCTGGACCTGTTGTAAATAATCGACGTCCGGCGATGAAAGCGGCTTATAATACCTTGATAACTGAGACGAAAGATATTTATTATGTTGAAGGAGATCAGTTATTGGGTGACGATACAGAAGCAACAGTTGACGGATCGCATCCTTCAGATTTGGGGATGTATAGATATTTTATTGTCATGGAACAAGTTATTTCCAATATCAACTGTGTTGAATAAATATAAAGTATTGATAATAAATGAAAGTAATAAAAATTCTTTTTTTACTATGGCAAATCAATTCTAAACACATGAAACGAACATGTTTTAAAAATAATTAACCACCCGGAGGATATGATTATTTGAATCATCAATGGTTCCATATTACCCGAAAGAAATAAAAATAATAGTATGAAAAAGTATTTAATATTATCGTTAATTCTATCTTTGATAAATTTGTTGTATAGTTGTACTGATAAAACATCTTCAACATATAAATTGGTAGATGGAATTATTGAATTTTCTGAACCTAAACGTGAACAAGGACAGACTGATGTATTAGCTCTTCAATGCGATCCAATAGACACTGTTCGTACAGCAATTATTGGAGTTGGACTACGTGGTACAGATGCGGTCGTGCGATTATGCCAAATTGAAGGTGTAATAATAAAGGCTTTATGCGATCTTAATCCTGAAAAAACAATAAAAGGCCAGGAGATTATTCGCAAATTTAATCTGCCAGATGCAGATTTATATACGGGAGAAAAAGATTGGATGAAAATTTGTGAACGCCCTGATATAGATTTAATCTATGTTTGTACACATTGGAAACTTCACACTCCTATTGCAGTTTATGCAATGAACAATGGAAAACATGTTGCAGTAGAAGTTCCAGCAGCTCTTACTGTAAATGAATGTTGGCAGTTGGTCGATACATCAGAAAAAACACGCAAACATTGCATGATGCTTGAAAATTGCTGTTATGATTTTTTTGAACTGGCAACACTCAATATGGCGCAGCATGGAATCTTCGGGGAACTGATGCATGTTGAAGGAGGCTATAATCACGATCTGCGATCGAATAATTTCAATGATAAAAATGGATACTGGGATATGTGGCGATTGCGATATAACATGGCACATACGGGCAATCCTTATCCTACTCATGGGTTAGGTCCGGTTGCTCACGCGCTTAATATCCATCGTGGAGACAAAATGGACTATCTCGTGTCTATGTCGTCGGATCAAAAAGGAATGACGCTCTATGCTGAAAAGAAATTTGGCATGGAATCGGACTTTGCAAAGCAGGATTACTCTCTGGGTGATATGAACACGACAATTATCCGCACAACAAAAGGAAAAACTATTATGATAGAGCATAATGTGACGAGTCCCCGTCCGTATAGCCGACTGCACACATTAACAGGAACTAAAGGTTTTGCGCAGAAATATCCCATCGAAGGTATCGCGTTGGAGCCCAAACCACATGAATTTTTTAATGCACAGGCAATGGATTCGCTGATGAAAGTTTACGAACATCCCTTCTCAAGGGAGATTGGCGAAAAAGCACGTCAGGTGGGTGGCCACGGGGGAATGGACTTTATCATGGATTATCGCCTGATATACTGTCTTCGTAATGGTTTGCCTCTCGATATTGATGTATATGACGCTGCAGAATGGTCGAGTTTGGTAGAACTTACGGAAACATCGGTATTAAACGGTTCTATGCCGGTGAAAGTTCCCGATTTTACCCGTGGCGCCTGGAATAAACTCGATAAACTGACTTATGCTAAATAAATAGATCAGTCTTTTTCGTTTTTTGAGCACAAATTTGCGTAATTAACAATATTTATTTATGTTATTGTCGCTTTCTTTGTACTTGATAAAATTTTATATCACGAAGGTTTTCTTATGAATAAAGAGCAAAACTACAGTTAAAGGCGATTTTTGTTCAGAAAACATTTAATACAATTATTAATAATTAATTAATATCTTAAATCTAATGGTATCAAAAATTTTGCTTCCAATGAAGGTTAAAAGATTTATCATTGCTTTTTATCTTTTAATTTTATTACCGGTAAGTTTATTAAGCCAGGGGTTAACGTTAAAAGGAAAAATTATTTATGCTGGTGATAATCAACCTCTGGTTGGGGTTACTGTTGTAGTCAAAGGAACTGTGACGGGTACTACCAGTGATGTCAATGGGAATTATTCACTGAAAAATGTTGGTAAAGATGCGACACTTGTATTTTCATTTATTGGAATGGAAACACAGGAAATAGCCGTAAAAAACCAGACCACAATCAATGTAGCCATGTCGGAAGGCGCTTATCAGTTGAAAGAAGTAGTTGCAGTCGGATATGGCGTGCAGAAAAAAGAAAGCGTTGTTGGGGCTGTTGCACAAACAACATCAAAAGAATTGATGAGAACCGGTAACATCCCCGATTTTAAACAAGCATTAACAGGTCAAATTCCAGGATTGGTTACTATTACTTCTTCAGGTGAACCAGGAGGTGTCAGGGGACAAAGTGCAACTGAAATTTATATTCGAGGTCAAAACACTTGGAATGGCGGTCAGCCATTAATTTTAATTGATGGCGTAGAAAGAGATATGAGTAATTTGGAAGTAAGTGAAGTCCAAAGTATATCTGTGCTTAAAGACGCGTCTGCAACAGCGGTTTTTGGAGTTAAGGGTGCAAATGGAGTTATATTGATTACCACAAAAAGAGGTGAAGTGGGAAAAACGAATATTACATTCTCTTATAGCGCGACAGGTGAAATGATTTCGAAAGTACCGAGTATGATGGATTCTTACGATGCAATACAAATGAGAAACCTGGCAATTGAAAGAGAAGTACCTCTCAATGAACCTTCCTGGTTAGATTATATTCCGTATGAAATATCCACTCGTTATAGAAAACCTCAGACTGCAGAGTATGCAAGAATTTATCCAAATATAAACTGGAGAGAGGCCATGTTTAAAGATGTCGGTTTATCTGATAAAGCGACTTTAAATATTTCAGGTGGAAATAAAATAGTTCGATATTTTGGTACATTAGCATATTCACATGTTGGTGATATGTTCCGGCCTTATGAGAACAATAAAACGTATGATCCAAACTATAATTTTGATCGTTTTAATTTCAGAAGTAATATTGATTTCCAATTAACTAAAACAACTTCTTTAAAACTGAATCTGTCTGGATATTATAGTCAGAAAAACACAAACTACAATGGTCAGGGATCAGGTGATAAAGATTATTTGATGTGGCAAGCTATTTATTTCATGCCACCCGATGTTTTTTTACCGCAGCATCCTGACGGAAGATGGGGATGGTCAACATCAGTTAGTAATATTTACAATCCGGTTTCAGTGGTTAATAATAGTGGTTTGCTACAAAGAAGGACAACCGAATTAAACGCGGATTTTATATTAGAACAAAATCTTGATTTTATAACCAAGGGTTTAAATGCTAAAGCAGCATTAAGTTATGACAATAATGTAACATCTCAGGGAGGAGTTTTTGACTCTCAAAATACCGTATGGCCACTATACAACACAAGTAATACCCCATTTGTTGTTATTAATCCGAATTTATATACCGGTCCTGATCAAGACCCGAATGAATACTCTACCTATTACCCGATAGGTGGATTATATAGATACGATTGGGTACAATTACCATGGACGATTAATGCTGAAACTATTAGTACTGGTGTTTATAGAAGATTAAATTATCAGTTTCAATTGAATTATGCACGTAAATTCGGACTTCATAATGTTGGTGCAATGGGTGTCTTTACACGGGATGAATATGCAAGCGGTAATGAGTTCAGACATTATCGTGAAGATTGGGTGTTTAGAACAACTTATGATTATGATACCAGATATTTGCTGGAAATGAATGGTGCCTATAACGGTTCAGAGCAATTTGGAGCAGGGTATCGATTTGACTTTTTCCCTTCAATTGGTCTTGGATGGAATATCTACCAGGAAAAGTTTTTCAAATTGCCGTGGATGAGTCAACTGAAAGTTCGTTATACCTTGGGCTATGTAGGTGACGATAGGGCAGCGGGAAGTCAAAGGTGGTTATATTCTACTAGATATTCTTATGGTGGTAATTCATTATTAAGCGCAAACATATCAGCGAGTCCATACAATTGGTATAAAGAATTATCTGTAGGGAATCCGGATATACACTGGGAAAATGCTAAAAAGCAAAATTATGGACTTGAAGTAGGTGTTTTTGAAAACATGCTTGCTCTTAATTTTGAGTATTTCACGGAAAACAGAACTGATATATTAATTGCAGGTAATAGTAGAAGTATTCCTGACTTTTTTGGGGCTACTCCTCCTGCAGCTAATTTAGGTCAGGTAAACTCTTTTGGATATGAAGTTGAACTGAAATTCAATAAGCGGTTCAACGATACACGTTTATGGTCAACATTATCCTTCTCTCACAATGAGAATGAGGTGAAGTTTAAAGATGATCCTATTTTGTTGCCATCCTATCAAAAGAGTGAAGGTTATCCGATTGGACAAACAAGAACATTATTGGAAACAGGTTTTTATAATAATTGGGATGAAGTCTATGCAAGTGTTCCAACGAGTACAAATGATAATTATAAAATGCCTGGTTTCTATAATTTGTTGGACTTTAACAGCGATGGTATAATAGATAATTATGATAATGTTCCTTATGCCTACTCCAATATTCCTCAAAATACGTTTAGTACTTCATTTGGTGTTGAACATAAAGGATTTAGTGCAATGGTTCAGTTTTATGGAGTAAGCAATGCTTCGCGTATGGTTTCGTTGATGAATTTTACCAGTAATACAAATGTTGTTTTTGATCATGTGTATGATTATTGGTCAAAAGACAATCAAGATGCAACTTCTTTCTTACCAAGATGGAAAACAGCCGGACAAAATATTGGAGATTATTTTTTGTTTGATGCTTCATATGTAAGACTGAAAACAGCTGAAATTGCTTATATGTTTGAATCTTCTAAAAATGCTTGGTTGAAATCTCTTGGGGTATCATCCTTGAAGTTATATCTAAGTGGAAATAATCTATTCATCTGGACTGATTTACCTGACGATAGGGAAGGCTCGAATTTAGGAGGTAGTGCCAGTACTGGTGCGTATCCTGCAGTTAAAAGAATTAATCTTGGTGCAAATCTATCATTTTAAAAACAGTGTCATATGAAAAAGTATAAAATATATTATTTGATTTTTTTGTGTCTGAGTTTGATGCTATTTCCTTCGTGTGAGAGTTATTTAGATAAATCTCCACAATCAGACATTGAAGAAAACGATGCATTTAGAAATTTTATTAGTTTTCAGGGTTTTGTAGAAGAAATGTATAATTGTATTACCGATTATAACAAAGTTGGTGCATGGAACAATTATTTGTTTGCAGATGAGGTGTTGTATAACAGTCCATACGCATTTGATTTAGGAAACTATTGGAGTCAAGCTCGTCCGTTTTATGATAAAAATCAGGGTGCAAATACCAGTCTGAATCCTAAAAATAAAAGAGTTTGGCCGCTTTGTTGGTACGGAATCAGAAAAGCAAACATGGCTTTGAGTAAACTTGAGTTGCTGACGGATGCTACCCAGGAAGAAAAAGACTTAATCGAAGGACAATGTTTATTCTTTCGGGCATGGTTTCATTTTGAATTGATGCGCTATTGGGGCGGATTACCTTATATTGACAGGTTTTTATTACCTGCTGAAAACTTAAATCTTCCTCGATTAAACTACAGAGAAACGGCATTAAAAGCAGCTGAAGATTTTAAAGCAGCTGCCGAATTGCTACCGGTTGATTGGGACAATACGGTTGTCGGCAATCGTACTTTTGGAAACAATCAGTTTCGGATTAATAAAATATTTGCATTAGGATATTTAGGCAAGAATTTATTGTATGCTGCAAGCCCCATGATGAATGAAGAGTCAACAGGAAATGCCTCATTTGATATTGAACTTTGTAAGCAGGCTGCTGATGTTTTTGGAGAGTTGATAAAAATTTGTAATACTACAGGAGTATATCAATTGCAGAATTGGGATAATTGGACAGATAACTTTTGGGTGTGGTCTCCTGGTAATAGATCTCTCCCTGGAGGAACGGAAGTTATTATGAGTCCTACAGTTTATGACCGTGGAAGGGTAAAATATTCAACTGTTTATGGAACAGTTCCTACGCAGTTTGGAGGTGGATATGCAGGGGTTGAAGTACCGGCACATAATTATGTAAAAAATTACGCGATGGCAAATGGACTACCAATAGATGATCCGAATTCAGGCTATAATCCCGAAGATCCCTGGACTGGGCGTGAACCACGATTTTATAAAGACATAATTATTGATGGGGACCAGTTGGTTGAGAGCGAAGCAGGCGGGTTAGACCAATATGCACAATTATTTAATGGCGGCCGACATCGTGCAACTACAGGCGGAAGTATTTCGGGATATTATTACAAGAGATTTTCACCTATAGGGTGTAATCCGTGGGATAAAAAATTGGATGCTTTCCAAGCATATATCCCCTATCTACGTCTTGCTGATGTGTATTTAATGTATGCTGAAGCAGTTCTACAAGGATATGGATCTCCCTCTTCTACTTCATCAACACTTACCTTTACGGCAGAACAGGCTGTAAATGCAATTAGAAATCGTGCGCAATTACCCAATCTGACATCAAAATATACAGCAACAAAAGATGCTTTTATGGGAGAGATTATTCGTGAAAGAGCTGTTGAATTAGCGTATGAAGCTCATCGTTTTTGTGATTTGAGAAGATGGAACTTAAGTGGTAATATAAAGTATAGAGAAAAAACTGCCATTGATTTTGATCGTGATCCTGTCACCGGAAAACCACTTAACCTTAAAGAACGAGTTATTATTACCAGGGTTGTTGAGAAAAAGCATAATTGGTTACCTTTCCCAATAGATATAGTGAATTTATATCCTGAGTTTCCTCAAAATCCAGGATGGTAATTTTAAATAATGAAATAAAATTGTACAAAATGAAGAAGAACAATTTAAAAATAATAACCTTGTTTGTACTTGTTGTATTATGCATTCCAACAGTAGTTTTTGCGCAAAACTACACATTAGCGGATAGTAGTATTATTGACATAAAAGACAGCAATCCGGATAAATATGTTTTGAATGACACCGTCAATATTGCCTTTGGTAAAACACTTCGTCAAAATTTGGTTGGTGCAACAAGCTATATTAATACAGATGCCATAACTAAAATTGATAATGTTCAATTGATTTCAGAAGCATTAATCGGACGTATACCCGGCTTGTTTGGATCTAACAATATCCGGGGTATTGGAAATGCCTTGTTTATAGTCGATGGATTACCACGTGATATAAGCAATATCAACTTCATGGAAGTTGAACAAATTACTGTTTTGAAAGACATAAATTCCTCGATTTTATATGGAAGCGCAGGCGTTAATGGAGTTGTGTTGATTACAACCAAAAGGGGAAAAATAAATGAAAAGAAAATCAATGTGACAGGTTATTATGGTATTTCAACACCTGCCGCATTGCCTGAATATTTATCTTCCGCTGAATATATGAACTTATATAATGAAGCACGACTAAATGATGGATTGCCTAAATTATATGATGATGCACTGATTCAAAATTACAGCAATGGAAGTAATCAATACAAGTATCCTGATGTAGATTATTATTCAGGTGAGTATTTAAAAATGATTAAGCCTTTCTTTAAGACTGTTGCCGAGTTTTCAGGAGGAAATAATGTAGCAAAATACTACACAAATGTTGGCTGGGAACAGGAAGGTAGCTATTTAAATTTTGGAGAGGGGGAAAATAGTCAACTTAACAAGTTTAATGTGCGTGGGAATGTGGATTTAAGAATTAATTCATTTATTAAAACAGCGTTCGATGCTGTAGCAGTAATTGTAAATAATAGAGGTCCGATTAGTGATTATTGGAAGGATGCTTCGACTTATAAACCGAATTTATTCTCTCCTTTACTACCAATAAACAATGTGATTGATTCTATCAAAAACAACTTGTTAAGCTCACGCAAGAACGATGTTGATGGTAAATTTATTCCGGGAGGTACAAATACTTATCTAACAAATCCTATCTCCAACACCTATTTTGGTGGTGAAAATGCGAATATTCAAAACTATCTTTCTTTTAATAATAGAATTGATGTTGATTTGAATAAAGTACTAAGAGGTTTGACTTTTCATACCAATTTAAGTTTTGATTATTTAACTCAATATAATCAATACATACAAAATACTTATGCTGTATATGAACCAACATGGGGAGTCAATGATTCCATAGTAGGTTTAGTTAAGTACGGTAATGACACCAGACCTGGAGTTCAAAGCATTGGGGATGCGTCTTATCAAAGAAGAATCGGATTTTATGGATCTTTTGACTATAACAGGACATTTGATGAAATACATCAAGTTACTGCTTCGCTTTTGGGAATGGGTAATATTCATAAAGTAGTTAGCGATTTTCAAAGTATTAAAAACTTTAATTTGGGTTTGCGTCTTAATTATGTGTATGACAAGAAATACATGATAGATTTCAGTAGCTCTTATGATAATTCTACAAAACTTCCTCAAAATGCAAAATGGGCATTTTCACCTTCTATCGGTTTAGCCTGGATGTTAAGTGAGGAAGAATTTATGTCTTCTGTCGAAACACTGGATTATTTAAAGCTTAGAGTCTCAGGAGGTATTCGTAATAGTGATGCCGGAATTAACGAATTCTTTTATTATTTGAATCCTTACAGCTACTATGGCTATTATTCCTGGAATGAAAGTGCATGGGTAACACAAGGTGTGAGGTCAACATATGGTGGCAATCCAAATTTAGGCTACGAAAAGAGAAAAGAACTGAATGTTGGAGTAGAAGGTTCAATCTTGAATAATATGTTGAGTTTTGACGCGAATATTTTTTCGAATCTTTATTCTGATCAAATTACGCAGATACAGACAATGTATCCCAGCTTTTATGTCGATTTTATTCCATATATGAATTATAATACAGATGCATATAGAGGGGCGGAAGTAGGTCTTACATTTAATCGTAAATTTGGAGATTTTAGAGTGATAATTGGTGCTAATGCTTTGTATTCAACTTCAGAAGTAATGAAAATGGATGAAGTTTATGATAATGATTATCAGTATCGAAAAGGTCGGTCTGTGGATGCTTTGTTTGGACTTGTAGCGGATGGATTCTTTGAGGATGAAAATGATGTGTCAAATCATGACTTTCAGGCATTCGGAGAAGTGAAACCAGGTGACATTAAATATGTGGATCAAAACAACGACGGTATTATCGACACAAATGATGAAGTACAGATTGGACGATCACAAGCACCATTTTCTTATGGTTTGAATCTCCAACTATCTTATAAAAGCTTTTCATTATACGCCATAGGAAATGGACGAGTAGGTGCCGATTCTTATATAAAAGGTGATTACTATTGGATTGATGGAGATAAAAAATATTCTGAGTTTGTGCTGAATCGCTGGACTGAGGATACAAAAACAGATGCAACATATCCAAGATTAACTACGATGACTAGTACGAATAATTTCCGGAACTCAACGTTCTGGCTTTACAGGGATGATTACTTTACTTTGCAAAGAGCACAATTAAATTATGAGTTTCCAAAATCTATTAAAAATGCACTTTTAATGAAAGATTTAAGTTGTTTCTTAGCAGCATCGAACCTATTTACGCTCTCAAAACATAGTGAAATAAAGGACTTAAGAATTGGAAATGAACCATATTCAAGATCTTTCGTATTAGGATTAAAAATAATGTTTTAAAAAATCATGAAAGTTATGATACATCGGAAATTATTTTACATATTATTATTGATATTATCAATTTCAGTAACTTCCTGTGAAAATATATTTGAAGCGGAAGATGAAAATTTAGGGACAATGGACCGCGTATATCAAAGTCCGGCTTTTGCAGAAGGTTTATTGTTAACTGCATACATTAAACTTCCGTCAAATGGTATCAGTTTTAATGAGATGGCTACTGATGATGCTGTCAGTAATGTTAAAACAAATTCATTCCTTAGAATGGCAACCGGTCAATGGTCGGCATTGTATAATCCTGTAGGTGTATGGACTAATAGCCTTTCAGCTATTTTCTATATAAATAAGTTCTTGACTGTCATTGATAGTGTTGAATGGAAATGGACAAGTAAAGAATTAAATGAGTTGTATAAAATTCGTTTTAAAGGAGAATCTTATGCTTTAAGGGGAGTTTTCCAGTATTATTTACTGCTTACTACAGGAGGTATAGGAAGTAATGGTGAATTGTTGGGAATACCGCTTTATGATGAATTTATTGAATCCGGTAGTGATTTCAATGTGCCAAGGGCAAGTTTTAGTGCATCTTTAGAAAGGATTTATGATGACTTTGATCGAGCACTTGAATACCTTACTATGGATGATTATGGCAATATTGCAAACTTAAATGAGGTACCCGTTTCGCTTGAGAATATAGTTACAAATCATGAAAACTATAATGCTGTATTCGGAGATTATAGTATCCATCGTATCAGCGGTAGAATTGTAAAGGCCATGAAAGCGCGTGTTTCTATTTTGGCCGCGAGTCCTGCTTTCTCAAACGGAGATGTGGCTTTGTGGGTGAGGGCAGCTAATGAAGCTGCTGTGGTACTTGATAAGATCGGAGGAGTTACAGGACTTGATCCGAACGGCCATATATATTACCTGCCCGCGATGGTGGATGGTATAAATATGTCTAAAGGTGTGGATCAAAAAGAAATACTATGGAGGAGCGCGATTGGACTCTCATTATCATTAGAATCAAAATGCTTTCCCCCGTCATTGTTTGGTAGTGGAGACGTAAATCCATCACAAAATTTAGTTGATGCATTTCCAATGGTAAACGGATATCCTATTTCAAACACCTTAAGTCAGTATGACCCGACAAATCCTTATACGAACAGGGATCCTCGTTTATCTCTTTATACAGTATATAATGGTAGTAAAGTAAAAGGAACAACAATTAATACGGGAGTTGGAGGTGGAACTAATGCCAAAGACTCAATTTTAAGTTCTACCCGTACAGGTTATTATTTGCGTAAATTTTTACGGGAGGATGTTAACCTTGATCCGGTATCGCAAGCATCGAAACAACACTATAATACCCACATGCGATATACGGAATTATTCCTGATATATGCTGAAGCGGCAAATGAAGCCTGGGGCCCTGATGGAAAGGGTAACAATAATTATTCTGCCAGAGATGTAATAGCCGGAATCCGTAAACGAGCCGGGATTACACAACCTGATAATTATTTATCTTCAATCACATCAAAAGATGATATGAGAACGTTAATACATAATGAGCGGAGATTAGAACTTTGTTTTGAAGGCTTCCGATTCTGGGATTTGCGGAGGTGGAAAGCTGACTTAACACAAGCTGCTAAGGGTGTAAACATTAATGGGCCAATTTATGAAGTAGTTAATGTGGAAAATCGGATGTACGATAATTCTTATATGTATTATGGCCCGCTGCCGGAAAATGAAGTGCTGAAATATAATGCCTTGATTCAAAATAAAGGATGGTAATTATAGATAATATATTTTTAATAAAATAAAATAAAAAATTATATGAAAAAGATATTAATAGTTTTAGCATCTATAATAGTGCTGGCAAGTTGTAAAAACCAGGACATAAACTTCCCTGATTTTGATTATACGACGGCATATTTCCCATATCAGTATCCGGTTAGAACATTGGTTCTTGGCGACTATATATACGACAATACCAATGACAATAATCATAAATTCATAATCTCTGCTGCATTTGGTGGAGTATATGCAAATGAAAAGGATAGAGTGCTTAGTATTCAACCTGATGAAAGCTTGTGTAACCGGGTTTTGTTTTCATCCACATTTACTTCCTTAACGGATACAATTCGGGTGATGCCTGCAAGTTATTATTCCCTTAGTTCAACAGATCAAATTGTAATTTCAAAAGGGAAGTTTAATGGAGGTATTGAAGTCCAATTGAATGACGCTTTTTTTGATGATCCGTTGTCAATTAAATTAGGTTATGTCATTCCTTTGCGGATTGTTGCTTCTGCTGATATTGATTCAATCCTACGTGGAAAAGGAGTGGTCGATAATCCTGATCCTAGGATTGTTGCTGACTGGAGTGTCGTTCCAAAAGATTTTACTATGTTTGCTGTTAAATACATTAATCCTTATGAAGGGAAGTACTTTAACCGGGGTGTGAGTGTAGTGAAAAATCTGTCAGGTAGTATTATCGAAGAAACAACATATAGAACGCCATTTATTGAGCAAAATAAAATTTGGCAACTTAAAACTACCGGAAGACAACAAGTTTCCGTTCAGTCAGGTCTAAATACTACTAAAATCAGAGGTTCGTTAGATATGCTGCTTAATTTTACAGAGAATGGTGATTGTACTATTCAGGAAGGAGCAACTTCAAGGTTTAAAATAACCGGAACAGGTAAATTTGTTAAAAATGCTGATACATGGGGCAATCAAGATCGCAATGCTATTTATCTTGATTATCAATTGACAAGTGGACAATATGTTTATTCAGCAAAAGATACATTAGTAATCAGGGATAGAGGAGTTGTTTTGGAAACCTATACTCCAAAACCAATAACCGATAATTAATAAAAAAATAATGACCAAATTAATATCAAATAAGCAATATTCGAGAAGGAATTTCATAAAAGCCAGTTTGATGGCGGGAGCAGGCAGCTTAATCGGTCTGAACTTAATTGATAAATCATTTGCGCAGTCCCACTCATATAAAATTTCAACACCCGCTATTTCAGGTGGAAATCCAACTTTACTCCATCCTGATTGGCCGTCCTGGCCGATTTGGAATCCCAAAACTGATGAGAAAGCATTGTTGGAAGTTATGCGCAGTGGATTTTGGTCACGAGGCAAATTAGTTGATGAATTTGAACGCAAATGGGCAAATCTTATTGGATCAAAACGTTGCCTTGCCGTTGTGAATGGAACAAATGCACTTAATACTTCTTTAGCTCAGTTTGAAATTGGCTGGGGAGATGAAGTTTTGGTTACCCCTTATACTTTTATTGCGTCGGTATCTTGTATTTTATTTAATGGAGCAATTCCGGTATTTGTAGATGTTGATCCGGAAACTTTTCAAATTGATCCGAAAAAAATCGAAGAAAAAATCACACCCAATACCAAAGCGATTATTCCGGTACATATTCTTGGTTTACCATGTGATATTGAAAAAATAATGGTAATCGCTAAAAAACATAATTTAGTAGTTATTGAAGATGCATGTCAAGCTTGGTTAGCAGAAGTGAATGGTCAAAAAGTAGGAACTTTTGGTGATGCCGGATGTTTTAGCTTTCAAAACTCCAAGAATATGGCGATAGGAGAAGGTGGAGCAATTGTGAGTGATAATGATGAATTTATGGACAGGTGCTATTCCTATCATAACTATGGTAATCCTTATGGATCTAAAGCCGGTCAGGTTAATGCGGGCACTATTATGGTTGGGACAAAGTTGCGTATTACCGAATACCAAGCTGCAATTGGTCTGGCACAAATGGAACGATTGACGCAACAGACTCAACTTAGAAATGATAATGCAACCTATTTAAAATCTCGCCTTCAGGAAATACAAGGCATTACACCCTATAGGTTAACCCCTAATGTCACGATGGCCGCTTTTCATCTTTTCCCTTTTTTATATCATAAAAATGATTTTAATGGCTTATCAAGAGATCAGTTTATTTTGGCATTAAACGCGGAAGGAGTTCCTTGTTTTAAGGGATATAGCGAACTTAATAAAATGCCGTTTTTGAAAAATGCTTTCGAAAGTAAGTTTTTCAAAAAATTCTACCCGAAAGAAAGATTGGATTACAATCAATATGCAGAGGAAAATAAATGTCCGAAAAATGCAAGCTTATGCAATGAATTGGCTGTTTGGATTCCTCAGAATGTGTTACTGGGATCACAAGCTGATATGAATAATATTGCCAATGCAATAAGCAAAGTAAAAGATAACGCTGAAAAGATTAAAAATAAAATTTAAGTCATGAAGAGAGGTTTGTTGTTGTTTTTTTCGATATTTACCATTCTACTACATTCTTTTACTGTTTATGCTATTGGACAGGGTGTTCCCGCAGAAAATAGCACAGGTATCAGTGTGGCTACTTTTGATATGGATGTTACTCCTCCAATCGGTTATAAAATGGCTTATGGCACCATGATCAACTCTTATGATTTAAGTCTTCGTGCTAAAGGCCTTGTGTTATTGGGAGCAGGACAACCAATCGTTTTGGTTTCATTTGATTGGATTGGAATTAAAAATGAATGTATGGATGCGTTCAAAAAAACACTTGCTGATGCTGCCGGTACAACACCTGAACGTGTGGCAGTTCATTCTATACATCCACATGATTCACCTTATGGCAGTAGTTTAAAAGATAGTTTTGTCTTATCTGTGATTAACAGGCTTGAATCTGTTGTAAGGAATTCTCTTGATAAAGCTATTCCGGTGACACACATTGGTCTTGGGGAAGCTGAGGTTTATAAGGTTGCATCAAGCAGGCGACCCCTTGGTCCGGATGGGAAAGTCGTTGGATCTCGTTTTACATCTTGTGCTGATTCAGCGTTGCGTGCCGAACCTGAAGGAGTAATTGATCCCATATTATCTTCCGTAAGCTTCTGGAATAAAGAAAAACCGATAGCCATTTTAAATTATTACGCCACACATCCGCAAAGCTATTATAGAATGGGAATTGCATGCCCTGATTATCCTGGTATTGCCCGTTTTATGTTTCAACTTGAAGTCCCGGATGCTTTGAATATCTATTTTACTGGTGCAGGTGCAAACGTTGGTGCCGGTAAATATAATGATGGCTCTCATGAGAATCGTGGCATTTTAGCCGGAAGACTTGCCGATGGAATGAAACGTGCCTGGCTGAATACAAAACGTTTTCCGATTACTGCTTCAGGTGTTCAATGGAAAGTTGAACCTGTGTCACTGCCGCTGGATCCTGTACGAAGTAAAAAGAGCACATTGTGGCAACGACAACAAGAAGGAAAGCAGATTGACCTGCAATGTCTGACTCTTAATCATGCACGCGTCCTTTTTATGCCGGGCGAATTGTTTGTTGAATATCAATTGGCAGCTAAAAAAATGCGACCGGATCTGTTTGTAGTAATGGCAGCATACGGCGATCTCGGTCCCGGGTATATACCGACAGATATTGCTTTTACTCAGGGAGGATATGAAACAAGTGTAGCGAATGTTGTACCTGGAGTTGAGCCGGTGTTGATCAATGCCATTTCTAAATTGTTGGATGTGAAAAAAACTGAAATTATATTATAATCAAGGTCAAGACTATTTGTTGTATCACTGAATATATAATTAGTATGAAAACAGAAATGATGATATTTGTCTCGTGCCTGCTTATAATAGGAAGCGTGGGGTGTAAGGATGAATCTTACATTCCCCCTTCCGACCCCGAACAGGCTATACTTGGAAAATGGGAGTTGATAGAAAGTAGGAATTGACCCAATATGTTTCCAAGTGAACCTTCTTATTCTATGGAATTTTTGCAGGATAGCCTCGTGGAAAAATATGATTACGAATCTGGCGAATCTGTTATGTTATCTGAAAAATATTTGATAGATTCCTTTCTTCATAGAGGTAAGGTAAAGTATAGCTATATATTTTATGAAGACAAAGTGCGCTTAGATTTTGAAAGTGCGCTTAGATTTTGTAGATGTTTTAGCCATTTTCAATACATTCATTTATCAACGTAAAAAGTGAATATATTATGAAAACAAAACTTTTTGTATTAACAATATTGTTTTGTCCAATATCAATTTTCGGACAAACTTGGGACTATCCAGTGAAGCCGGGGACGGAATAATGGAAAGATATAAAATCGACAGAAGAAAAGTTAAAAATTTGTCAAATTTCACCCGAAACCATAACAACATTATCCACAGAGGATTTAGTGAAATTATGCATAAACTATCCTCTTCTAGGGGATATGTTATTTAGCAATGCTGGTTATCAAGATGGATTTGATATAATAAGTTCAGGTTTTAATGGTTTCAAAGAATTATTCAAAAGACAAGATGCAGCAAGAGCACTTCTGATGTATTATGAAAAATTTGATTTGAATGCTTTTGAAAGAAATAAGGGGGAAATTTATACAAATGTTTTTTTTGATATATGTATTGATGTTGTTATGTCGCAACCTGTCTTTATAAACGCATTAGA
>Ga0265294_10003395_pt1 | contig 20369 bp, 17 predicted proteins | sample MunlanPumphouse3_FD_192504 | JGI IMG/M metagenome (GOLD analysis project Ga0265294, IMG submission 192504) | Groundwater microbial communities from a municipal landfill in Southern Ontario, Canada - Pumphouse #3 | ecosystem: Environmental > Aquatic > Deep subsurface > Groundwater | place...
AGTCATACTCGATGAATATGGTGATAAACAGTATGATAAAGGAGACCTGAATTCAAGGCCTCAGCATCTCGGCAGACATGTTATCTGGGAATACGAACTGGATATGGACAGAACAATAAGAAACACTCTTGCAGCAACAGCATTTGCCGACTTTAGCATTTTAAACGGATTAACATTGAGCTTCCGTGGCGATATAAACTTAAGGAGTGTTGAAAGACATATTTATCGGAATTCTGAAATTGGCGATGGCGCAGGTACAGGAAGAGCACAGAAAGCGATCTACAATTACAAAAATTACACATTTCAACAAATTCTTAACTGGAACAGGGAATTTGGACTTCACAATGTTGAAATGTTGGTAGGACATGAGAATTTCAGTTACAACTATGCCTACACATATGGATTCAAAACGGATGAGATATTCGTCGGAAATAAGGAGTTTATAAACTTTACGACAATTACAGATCTTTTAGGTTATCAAAGGGATTACCGTACTGAGAGTTTTCTTTCAAGAATCAGGTACAACTATGACAACCGCTACTTCTTTGATGCCTCTTTCAGAAGGGACGGATCTTCAAAATTTCACCCTGATAACAGATGGGGAAATTTCTGGTCAGCAGGAGGAAGCTGGTTAATTTCAAGTGAACCTTTCATGGCATCTTTAAAGAAAAGTGTTGATTATTTAAAACTAAGGGCTTCTTACGGAGAGGTTGGAAATGACGGTGGAACAGATTATGAGGCAATTGATTTTCACGCTTATATGCCTCTTTATTATCTTAATCAAAATGGAGGAATGGGTGCTTTATACAGAATTCAGAATGAGGCTAACGATTTAGTCTGGGAATCTTCAAACTCATTTGGAGTTGCATTGGAGGGACGCTATTTAAACCGGATGAATCTTACAGTTGAGTATTTCGATAAACGATCAAAAGATCTCCTTTTTGATGTATACTTCCCTCTCTCTGCAGGTGCTACAAGTACAGAGGATGCGGAATCAGTAGTTAAAAAAAACCTGGGCTCAATATCCAACAGAGGAGTTGAGTTGTCAATGGACATTGATGTTATACGAAACAGGAACTTCAGATGGAATATAGGACTCCTGGCAACTCGCCTTAAGAATAAGATTATCACCTTACCTGAAGAAAACAGAGAGAGAGGCATAGTCATCGGTACTAAAAAATATTTAGAGGGGCACGATATGTACAATTTCTGGCTTTACCAGTTTGCGGGGGTTGACCAGATGACAGGAAACTCTCTGTATCTGCCGGATTATGACCGTTATTATGTAGGAGATGCTGTGGAGGGAAAGAGCCCGATACCATCTCAATGGCTCGTCACCATAAATGGTGATAACTATACGAGAAACACTACATACGCCAGGAAGGAGTGGAGTGGAAGTGCCATACCCGATTTGTACGGGAGTCTGACAACTTCACTTGCATATAAAGGTATCGAACTCTCAGCACTTTTCACATATTCTATTGGTGGCAAAACACTTGACTATGCATATCAGAGTGTTATGGAGGTAACAGCCAATCCACATTCATTGCACAAAAATCTTCTTAATGCATGGGACGGTATTCCACAAGGGATGACAGAGACCTCCCCGGACAGAATCAATCCGGAGGGTATCCCCGTTTTAAACTACCAACTCAGCACCTACAATGATGCTCTTACAAATCGATTTCTTTTGGATGCTTCCTATTTTGTAATAAAAAATATATCCTTAGGATACAGTTTCCCTCAGAGGTTAGTTAATAAGATGAATGTGAGCGGAATAACCGCAAATCTTGCTATTGAGAATCTGGCAACTTTTACAAAGTTAAAAGGGATGGACCCACAACAGGCTTTTAACGGAATCAACGACAACGGTTTTGTAACAGCAAGAATTTTTACTTTGGGACTTAATATAAAACTATAAATTTTAAATGTAACTATTATGATCAAGATATTTAGAATTTCACTGATGGTATCTCTTGTACTGTTCTGTTCATGTTCCAAGGATTACCTGGATACTAAACCGACAAACGCCTCAGATACTCCATCAATATTTGAATCAATAGAGAATGTTAAAGGGGCAATAAACGGCTTAAGCAAACTTATGACTATACAATACCTGGAAAGTCAGGGTTTTAATGGAGAAGGAACAATAAAGATGTATTATGGGAATTATCCCGGAAACCATTTTTCCATGAACCTTCCGGGATGGTCAGTAATAATTAACGGTGAGTACAGGGAGATGATATCAAGTATTTACCTTTATTATCCCTGGTTCTATTACTATAAAATTATCGGGAACGCAAACACTGTGATTACTCATATAGACAATGTTGATTGTTTACAGGAAGAGAAAGATTTTGCAAAAGCCCAGGCACTTACATTCAGGGCCTATGCATATTTTATGTTGTCGCAACTTTATTGTGCACGATGGATGGACTCAAACAACGGAGCCTCTTCCGGACTCGTTCTAAGGCTAGATGAATCATCGGGAGAGATGCCGCTGTCAACATTGGGTGATGTCTATTCCAGGATATACACAGATCTCGATGATGCCATAGCTTTGTATACATCATCAGGAGGGAGCAGACTTGAAAATTTTGAAGCTGACATCAATGTTGCTTATGCAATATATGCGAGGGCGGCTTTGACAAGGAGAGATTATTCCACAGCTCTCGATATGGCAGTTGATGCAAGAGATGGCTATCCTCTGATGTCATCATCAGATTATACAGACGGATTTTATTCTCCGACAATTGAATGGATATGGAGTAGCTTTGGAGGTTCTGATGAACAACTTCATTATTACTCTTTCCTTGCTTTTATGGCCTATAACTCCAACGCTTCTATCGTAAGAATATATCCCAGGTGTATCAGTAAGGAGCTTTTTGACAAGATTCCCGCAACCGATATTAGAAAGAGCCTCTTTCTTAATCCTCAGGGCTACTCTTATAATCAGTCAACAGGTCTGGCCGGGAGTGCTCTCAAGGCAAAAGCATTTGAATTATTCCGTGATATCTATCCGACTTCCAATGTATATGCATATATGCAGTTTAAGTTTGAAGCAGAAGATTTGCCGGGCGTTGGATATATTCCTCATTTCCGGTCTTCTGAGATGTACCTGACAGAGGCAGAAGCTTGCTATTTCCTCAATGATATACCAGGAGCGCAGCAAGCCTTGAACACTCTTAATGCGGCAAGAGATCCCGGTTATACATGTACCAGTACAGGACCAGCTCTGCTTGAGGAGATAAAAATGTACAGGGCACTTGAGTTATGGGGTGAAGGATTTGACTGGTTCGATCTTAAAAGATGGGGAGACAGTATAAGCAGGAAAAGCTTTAGTAACGGTGGAAACTTTATTAGTGTTCTTGCAATTACAAGAGGGCCGGAACATGGTAATAACTGGATATGGAAAATACCACAGAAGGAGACAGATTATAATCCTCTGGTAGAATAAGAGATGATCACTTCAGGGGAGCATAATTGTCACTCCCCTGAAATTTGATTCTATTGCCGGGATTGCTGCAAATCCTTGATGTGAGGCAAAGCACTCATAAACTGCTGAATGGACAGAGCTTGTAAAACACAATCATTCAATAAGGCAGATGCAGCGGTTAATAAAAAATTTTTATGTACCTGACCAGAAAAATTGAAATCTGTATTTACGGAAAGGAACCCGAAATAAAGGATGCTTTTAGGAAACAATTATCGGGATGGAGAAACATTGCAAGAAGTACTGCAAATGAAGTTTTATCATATTTGTACAGTATTGACAGGCTCAGAAACACTAAACTCTCAGAAGAGAGAGACATCGATGATTTTTGCACACCAGACAAAAAGAGTGATTTCATAAAGGGAAGCTATTCTGTTGCAAACAATTTCTTTGTAGAAAGGATGAGGGGACGAATACCTGCAGATATTTCAAATTGTCTTTTTAAAAGTGTAACTAAGAGATATTTAGCATCCAGATATGACATTATTAAAGGAAAAATTACTCTTCCGATCTACAGGAATACAATCCCTCTGCCCTTCAGCTCTGTTTCCTTGAAAAATCTGCACTGGGACGAATCTGACAAAGGATTCATATTTAACCTTTTTGGGATAACACTGGTGATAAATCTGGGACGCGACAGGAGCAACAACAAAAAATTAATTGAAAGTTGTATGCGTAAAGAGATAGAATTATTTGAATCTTCAATAATTATTGATGATTATTCAAATAAAATATTTCTGCTTATGACCTACAGTGGTACACCAAAAGAGTACCGGCTGGATGATGACAGAGCTATGGATGTATCACTTTCGGTTGACAACCCGATAATTGTGAAATTTAACGGTGAGATTAAGAAAATCGGGAACAAAGAAGAATTTCTTCATCGCAGACTGCAAATTCAGGCGGCCAGGAGAAGGGCTCAGATCAATTCAAGATATCTGTCAGGGGGAAAGGGAAGAAGAAGAAAACTGTATTCTGTATATAAATTCCGTAATAAAGAAAAGGATTATATACTGACACGGGTTCATACATATACAAAAATGGTTGTTGATTATGCAGTTAAAAACAGATGTAAAACCATAATTCTGATGAATCAGGAAGAACAGGAACAATCTGTTAAAAACGAACCTTTTCTGCTTAGAAACTGGAACTATTTCGGAATAAAACATAAGCTGGAATACAAAGCAAAACTTAATGGAATAAATATCGTAATAAAAAAAGTTATTTTGATGTTGGCATTTGTGATCCTGTCCGGTGCATTGTATGGCCAACGGATCGATATCTGTAGAAATGCTGTACAGACTGTGATATCGGGTATTAACTCACATACTTCAGAACAAGTTATTAATCTTCTGTCAAAAGAGTTTTCAATATCCGGATATAAGGGAGATATAGCCAAAAAGGTTGTGGACATTTTGATCAGACAGCTGAACGAAACCGTACTGACGGCAAAGGAGACAGGTTGTGATCAAATTAAAGAAGGATTAAAACTGACCTATGATTTTGAATACAAAACATTAGGCAGTAAAGAGGCCTTTTTTGTCTTTGACAGCTTAAACCAGATACTTGGATTATCATTACTCGATATTAAAGTTAAAACGATGGGTAATACAGAAATTGTAAAAGATACCGCGCAAAAAATCCGGACAATTCCTTTCAAACTGGCAGGCAGGCTTATTACAGTGGATGTACTGATAAATGATACAACAAGGACATTCCTGCTGGATAGCGGATCTCCACGGATAGTGCTCAATAGTAAGTATTTCCCTTCAGAAAATCCTGAGAGTAAAAGACTTTCGGAAGCAAAAGGTGTTGGAGGAAATATTCCCGGGATGGATCTGTATCATCTCAGGAAATTCTGCTGGGCCGGGGATGTTATTTACGACCAGGATTTTATTACAGTTGATCTTACTCATCTTGAAAAATCAAGAGGAATAGTGATTTATGGAATGATCGGCTATGAATTATTAAAGGATTATGACATTGTTTTTGATTATCAGAACAAAAAGCTGACACTTGTCAGTCCGGAAATGTACGATATGTTTAAAAGTTCTAACCTTAAGGGGATGAATTTTATTTCTGTTCCGTTTGAACTTCGGAAACATATTCCTGTAGTTAAAATCTCTGTTTTAGGTAAGCATTTCCGTTTTGGAGTTGATTGCGGAGCAGAGGCAAATCTGTTTCTTCAGGATTACTTTAATGAGCTAAAAGAAGGCGATGCTCTTAATGGATTGGAGGAGTTAACATTACGCGGTATGGACAACAGTGAAAACAAAACAAAAGTTGCTCCGATAAGAAAAATTACAATTGGCGACAAAGAGTTCGGGGATTTGCAGTTTGTTTTTGCTGATATTTCACATCTTAATAAAGGACAAGAACAGCAACTGGATGGTTTATTGGGTTATGAAGTACTGTCAAAACAGATCACCGTGTTGAGTTACAAAAGGAGAGAATTGATTTTTACGGGTAATTTTCCTGATGATTACGGAAATAATTGATTTAAGAAAGATTTATTGTAAATTCGGCCAAAGGTTCCAAAAATGAGACTTACACACGATACCTTTTATGAAAAAGTCCTCGAAAAGAAAAATCTTTTCTGGATTTTAAATATTTCGGGATGGCTTATTCTTACTCTGCTATGGATAGCTCTTTATTTTCCTGATGATTTCAAAAAGGGAGAATATGGATTTCTTATTTTTAAATATTTTAACTCCAATTTCATTATTCCCTTTATCATTACAACAGGTGTCCGTTATTTATTTAAAAGAGTCAGCAGAAAAAACTATACACTGTTAAAAATTTCAGGAGTAATTATAATATCTTCGCTTATTGCCTCATTTCTATGGTTTTATATCGACATTCTCTCTACAATTATAATCTTTGGTGACAACCTTTACTCTCTTTTTAGCATACCTGTAATGAAAACAGTACAGAAAATAATCAATATGTCTGTACTAATGTCGCTATGGGGAGTTCTCTATTTTATTATAAATATCTTTTTCGACTGGCAGGAGGAGAAAAGATCGAAAGAGAGGGCTTTATTACTGGCTACGGAGGCCAGACTTGAGGTACTTAAAAATCAGATCAATCCACATTTTCTTTTCAACTCCCTAAACACTATCTCGGCTCTTATAGAAGAGAATCAAACCAAAGCACAGATTGTAATAGATGAGTTATCCGGCTTTCTTAGATATACTCTTACAATCAAGAGCAGTCAGAAAATAAAACTGCGGGATGAGATTAATTTCATTAAGCATTATATTAAAATTCAGTCAGTGAGATTTGAGGAGAAGCTGGAATGTATCTTTGATATTGCAAAAGATACAGAAGAGTTGTGTATCCCTCCAGCAATTCTCTATCCCATAGTGGAAAATGCAATTAAACATGGAATAAACACAAGTGATTTTCCCTTAAAACTCTATGTTTACTCTTTTATTAAAAAGGACGTGGATGATTCTTTTATACTCGGAGTAAAAAATTCCGGATTGTGGATAAATACTTCAGATACCGGGAAAGGGACAAATACAGGTATTAACAATGTAAAAGAGAGGCTTTTCTGCGAATATCACGGTGATGCCGGTTTTAATATTATTATCAAACCCGGATTTGTAGATGTACAGATTTCCTTACCGTTACAAGAAAAAAATGCAGTCAGAGTACAGGGCAATAGTTGTGGATGATGAGCGTCTGGCCAGACAGAGACTTATAAAGATGCTCAACAGATTCGATAATATTAAAGTTATCGGAGAGGCATCAGATGTAACATCTGCAAAAATTTTGATAGAAAAGTCAAAACCAGACATTATTTTTCTGGATATTCAAATGCCCAGACAATCCGGATTTGATCTGCTGGAAAAGACCAGAATAGATGGCAGAGTGGTTTTTGTTACGGCATATGATAACTATGCAATCCGGGCATTTGAAGCAAATGCACTGGATTACCTTATGAAACCTGTCTGTGCTGAGAGGTTGGAGAGGATGATAAGTAAACTGGATAAGGAAGCTGGTGATGATTTTTTTCTTTCAAAATTATCATATCAAGACAAACTCTTTGTTTCTGACAACAGACAAATGAGGTTCATAGATATTAAAGATATAACACATATTCAATCAACGGGCAATTACTCAAAACTAGTTCTTAATACCAACGAGAAAATTTTGATATACAGACCATTAAAAGAATGGGAAAAGAGATTGCCAGGCACGAAATTCTGCAGGATTCACCGTACTGCAATTGTGAATATTGATTATATTGAAAAGATAGAGAAGTGGTTCAATTACTCTTGCAGGATTTATCTTTCCGGGAACAGCAATCCTTTGTTGATGAGTAAAAGCTATGCTGGAATATTCAGAGAGAGATTCAGCTGATTAATAACTGATTAATTAGTCATTCAGAGGATAGAGATATGATTGTGAAAATTTTATTATCTTTAAATTAAATAAAACAATCATGAAAAATCCATATATGAAAACTTTGTTAATCGCAGTGCCTCTTTTCACTCTCACTGCCTGTGCAACTATCCCCAGAGGTGCAGTTGCTGTAAGCCCATTTGATGTAAACAGATACCTGGGTGTATGGTATGAGATTGCAAGAATGGACTTTAAGTTCGAGAAGGATCTGAACAATGTCACTGCAACCTATTCCCTTAACAATGACAATACTGTAAAGGTCCAGAATCGCGGATTCAATTACATCCAAAATGAGTGGAAAGAATCAATAGGTAAAGCCAAGTTCGTCAATAGGACTGACGAGGCAAAACTCAAGGTCTCCTTTTTCGGCCCTTTCTATTCCGGCTACAATGTGATTGCTTTGGACAGCGAGTATAAATATGCCCTGGTTGCCGGTAAAAATCTTAAATATCTGTGGATTCTTTCCCGCGAGAAAACAATTCCGGAAGATATAAGAATATCCTATCTGAATATTGCCAAAGATTTGGGATACACCACAGATGAACTGATCTGGACCGGGCATGACAAATAGTCCGGATAACTATTTAATAATCCTTATCTCTGAGGTGAGAGCAATTGTTTTTTTGTAAAAAGCTCTCACCCCACAGTATTTCTCCTCTGATAACTCTACAGCTTTCCTGAGTTTGTCCAAAGGAAGGTCTTTTCCTTTGAACTCATAAATAACATGCATTTTCTCAAACTGAACGGGATGTTCATCCCCCAGATCACCTTCAACTATTACATTCAACCCGTCAGGTTTAACATGCATCTTATCCAGTATTGATATAACATCCATGGCAGTGCATCCTCCCAGAGCTGAGAGCATAAGGGGCTTTGGACGGGGTCCCCTCTCTTTTCCCCCAAACTGAGGATCAGCATCGAGAATTATTTTGTGACCGTTTACTTCAGTTTCAAAGGCCAGATCTTCCAGCCATCTGGTTTCGACAGATATTCTTTTCATATTAAATCGTTTTATTTTACTGTTAATCTTTAATTTAATTTATAAATAACACCTTTGTCGCTTTTTTGTTCCGGATAATCTCAAAGTTACCTGTTTTTTTTGTATTTTTAGGAACCTGTAATAAACACTACTGATCAATGGATAAGCTGTTTTACATAACAATAGGGCGGCAGCTGGGTAGCGGTGGAAGAGAGATAGGAGAGAGACTGGCAGCCGGACTTGGGATTAACTGCTATGACAAAAAGCTGATAGAGATTGCCTCATTAAAGAGCGGACTCACCGAGTCAATACTGGAGAAGGCTGATGAAAAACGGAAAAATCCTTTACTTGGTGGATATTTTGAGCTGAGCAGCACACTTCTGAATAATTATGCCAATAACCGGCTTAGCAGCGAGATGATCTTCTCGGTACAGAGTGAAGTAATAAGATCCCTGGCTGCCGGCGAGTCCTGCCTGTTCGTAGGCAGGTGTGCAGATTATGTGTTAAGGGATCAGAAATCTCTTCTCAATATTTTTATCACTGCAGACAGAGAACAGAGGATAGAAAGAGTTTCTTCAAAGGAGGTAATTCCCCTGAAAAAAGCTTCGGAAATTATTGATAAAAGTGATAAAGAGAGGGCAAGTTATTATAATTATTTCACAAGTAAAAAGTGGGGTGCGACCTCCTCGTATCATCTGTCTGTCAGCTCGTCTTTATTGGGAATTGAGGGGACAGCATCTTTTCTGACAGCTTTTGCAAAAAAGTATTTTGAGCTGTAACTTCCTACATTATTTAAAAACAAGGAGTTGCCTGCAAAAGACAACTCCTTTTGAATAACGGAAAGGTCGTGGTTATTTGCTGATTTTCCCGGTTATTTCTTAATCTTCTTAAATATCAAATCCTTATCCAGTTTCTTTGTGCAGAAGAACCAGTCGTAACAATGCATCTGATCCTTGCTCTCCATCCTCTCCCTGGCAACACCGCATGAACCTGCTGTTGGGACGATTACATCATCTCCGGGCCTCCAGTCTGCCGGAGTGGCAATGCTGAATTCGTCTGCAGTCTGCAATGCCACAACTGCCCTGTAGAGTTCGTCGAAATTACGGCCAAGGCTCAAAGGATAGTAAATAATAGTGCGGATGATCCCTTTGGGGTCAATTATGAATACTGCTCTTACCGCTTTTGTATTGCTTTCTCCAGGCATCATCATACCGTATTTCATTGCAACTTCCATTGTGATATCTTCAATAAGCGGGAATTTTACTTCAACATCTTTCATCCCTTTGTACTCAATCTTCTCCTTTATAGTGCGGAGCCATGCGATATGGCTATAAAGACCATCCACAGAAAGACCAACAAGCTGGCAGTTAATTTCGTTGAACTGCTTTTCCAAAGTTGCAAAGGTCATGAATTCTGATGTGCATACAGGTGTGAAGTCTGCAGGATGACTGAAGAGTATCACCCATTGTCCCTTGTACTGTGACGGAAAATTAATTTCTCCCTGGGTTGTTACTGCTTTGAATTCCGGAGCTTTCTCTCCGATACGGGGCATCGAGTAGCTTTTTTGTTCGTTTTTCTCTTCCATAAATAATAGTTTTAATGGGGGTTAATAAAATATATTTGTTAGTTATTTGTTCGCTGTATTGCTTTTGTGTTTGATAAATTTTCCATTTATCTGAAGGGTTATATTATCAATTACAAAATTGTCTATTGTGTTGTTTTTAAAGTAGGATTCTATCAGTAGGTCGAGTTCCTGATTGGTGTAGTCCTCAATAAAATCACATTCGGTGCAGTATAGATGATGATGTCTCTCTTTTATTGCTTCGTACCTCATTATGCCCTTCTCGGTTTTTACCTTTCTAATAAGACTGTGAGCCTCCATAGTGTCCAGAACATTGTAAACCGTTCCGGTGGAGATACTTGGGCTTTCTTTATGAATATACCCGATTATCTGTTCTGCTGTAGGATGATTGTCAAGTACAATGATTGATCTCAAAATTGAGCTGCGCTGAGGAGTTACTTTTAACCCTGCTTGACTGATTAATTTATGTAAATCCTTTATGGTTAATTTCATAAGATTATAACATACTTTATATAGGAATAATTCCTATATAGGATAGAAACAAAATTACTAATAAAAAGTTTAATTGACAAATAAAACTTTTTTGGAAATGTACAATAAGAGTTGAATCTGCTTAACAGTCAGGTCAGAGTAAGAAATGGAGCAGATAAAAAAGAAAAATAGGATTAATTATTTGTCTCTTTGAGAATTACATCATGAGCTCCTCCTTCAATGATGCTTGTGGAGGAAACGAGAGTGATTTTGGCAAGCTTTTTTAGTTGGGGGATAGTCAAAGCGCCGCAACTGCACATAGTGGATTTTATTTTACCCAGTGTTATATCCAAATTGTCCTTAAGTTTGCCTGCGTATGGGACATAGCTGTCAACACCCTCTTCGAACTTGAGACCGCTTCCGCCACCCATATCGTATCTCTGCCAGTTCCTTGCCCGTGCAGAGCCCTCTCCCCAGTACTCTTTTACATAATTGCCGTTAACTATAATCTTTTTTGTGGGACTTTCGTCAAAGCGGGCAAAGTACCTCCCCATCATTATAAAGTCGGCACCCATCGCCAAAGCAAGCACCATGTTGTAATCCTGGACTATACCTCCGTCAGAACAGATAGGTATATAACATCCTGTTTTCCTGAAATATTCATCTCTGGCTTTTGCAACCTCAATTATCGCTGTGGCCTGACCTCTCCCGATTCCTTTTTGTTCCCGGGTTATGCAGATGGAACCTCCGCCTATACCCACCTTAATAAAATCAGCACCTGCCTCTGCCAGATAATTGAAACCCTCCTGGTCTACGACATTGCCTGCCCCAATCTTAACTTTAGAACCATATTTTTCCCTTACAAACATGAGTGTCTCTTTTTGCCACTCAGAAAATCCGTCTGATGAATCTATACATAGCACATCTACTCCGTTCTCCACCAGGCGGGGAATCCTCTCCATATAATCCCGGGTGTTAATCCCTGCACCAACCATAAGTCTTTTATGACTGTCAAGCAACTCATCCGGATTGTTCTTGTGGCTGTCGTAGTCTTTCCTGAATACAAAGTATTTAAGGTTTTGGTGTTTGTCAATTATTGGAAGTGCATTTATCTTATTATCCCAGATAATGTCATTAGCCTCATCAAGTGTAATTCCATGCTTTCCTGTTATGAGCTTTGTAAAAGGGGTCATGAAATCTCTGACCTTTTTATCCGGGGCATCTCTGTCAGTTCTGTAATCCCTGCTGGTTACCATGCCGAGAAGTTTTCCGTTGGGTGAGCCGTTGTCTGTGATACCAATGGTAGAGAAACCTGTCTTTTCCTTTAGTTCAATAACATCCTTAAGAGTGTTTTCCGGAGTGAGGTTTGCATCGCTCTCCACGAATCCGGCCTTGTACTTTTTCACCCTCTTAACCATCTCTGCCTGATCTTCTATCGGCTGTGAACCGTAAATAAAGGAGAGACCACCGTTTCTGGCAAGTGCGATTGCCATTTTGTCATCTGACACAGACTGCATTATTGCAGATATAAATGGAATATTCAGGGAAATTTCCGGCTTCCTGCCTTTATTGAATTTTACCAGCGGTGTTCTGAGAGATATCTGGTCCGGATTACACTCTTTGGTGGTAAGACCGGGTATTAAAAGATACTCATTAAAAGTCCTTGAAATATCATTTATAATATTTGCCATGTCTGATGCTGTTTAGAAGTTTGGCAAATTTAGGGAAAATCGTTTAAAGAGTTAAATTTTTTGGATCATTTGCACTTTTATCATACCTGAGACCCTTAAAAACAATGGCTCCTTTCTTACATGCATCGGTGCATTTATTACATTGAATACAATCGTAATGAGAAAGAGACGACGTTTTTCCCTTTCTGTCAACCGAAATTGCTTCTACAGGACAGGCTCTCTGGCAGAGACCGCACTGATTACATTTTTCCCCGTTGATACTCCTTCTTTTGATAGAAAACATTGAGAAAAACCCGAGCAATACTCCGTAAGGACAAATAAACCTGCAAAAAGGCCTCGGTATCCAGAAGCCGATAATCAGGATTACGGCAAGGTAGATCCATGCAGTGATTCCCATAGCCCACAAAAGTTTTGCCTCAACGGACTGGCCTGTGATGAAATTGATAATTTGTCCGGTCCAGCTTTTACCCAGAAAGAAAATTGCTTTATAGGGCTCAAGCTCACAGATAAGGTAATATTTTGAATAAACGGCTGCATAAATTGTGGCTGCAAGTATCAGAACAGGTACTATCCTAAGGATTTTGTTAATCTTTTCCGGTATTCTGATCCGTCTCTTTTTGCTGTACATAAGGTGCTGGATTGCACCGATCGGACATCCGGATGTACAGAAAATTCTTCCTGCTATCAACGCAATTATCAGTGGTGTGAGGAATATAATAACTGTTGCCAGTCCCACCATCTCAGGGCTTAATATCCCCATGGTTATATTTGTGACTGCTCCTACAGGGCATATACACCCTCCCCTCAATATTCCAAGATATATAAGTGAAATTATTGCCAGAACAGATAACCACCTGGAAGGTTTGTGACCAATAACAAACATTAATCCTATTATAATCAGGAAAATCAGAATTGTCATATCCGCAAATACCATAAATTCCGGAATCGGGTTGTACTCAACCGGAACATAATTCTCGCGGTATTCCCATATGTCACCATACTCCTGAGTCTGAACAGATGTTTCTGTTCTTAATATTTGCGACTGAGCAGATGCCGGAACAGTTGTAAGCACAGGTGAAATAATTATTAAAAGAGAGAAAATTCCCTGTTTTAAAGAGTGTTTAAGTCTCATTTTGAAAAGTTTTTGCAGTGATAGGATTTGAGCTGAAATCATTAATAAGATTCCAGACCGAATTCTCCTTTGTAATCATCTTCAGAGCCTATATAAACCTGTTCAACGGCATTTTCGGGACATTTGTCCGCGATGTTGCAGCTGTTGCAGAACAGGCAGAGATCAGGCCTTATTATAAGAAACATGGAATGGGTTCCCTTATCTGTGCAGTTCTTAACACAAAGTCCGCATCCGGTACATTTCTTGTCATCAATGGTGTAAAAAAAGTAACCATCAGGATCGTCAGAATGAGCGACCCTTTTAACAGCATCATATTTGCATACTCTTTCCCCGTCACTCATTACCCTGTCAGAGGCTATATCCTTATTGATTATGTGTCCGTAGCAAATTACGCAGTTGGAGCACTTTTTCTGGTCATTCACAGCTTTTACTGCAGACGGGGTCCTGACACAGGCTGTTTCGCAGATACCGCAGCCTGTACACTTCTCTGGATTGATAGCCCATACATAGCGGCTTTTAGGGCCTGCATTGGCAGCGTTAAGATGATTGGATACAACCCTGTATGCTACTCCGCCAATTACAAGGGTGCAGGCTGTCCTGCCAAGATTCATTAAAAACTTACGTCTGTCCATTCAATTACTTCTTTGAGCTTTCAGAAAACCGGAGAGGAGTCCATTTTGCCGGGTGCACAAAACCTTTGCTTATCAATCCCGCAGGTGCATTGTCACCTGAGAGTTCCAGAAGGGCTTTCTGCAGACGGAGAGCCTCCGATTCATTTACTTTTGACATATCAAGGATCACAGAGCACAAAGGTGTCTGTTCAGTCTCCCCGATTATACTGAAATCTTCGGGATTTGCAACATCAACCGCGCAACTTGCAGTGAGGGTATAATCAGAAATCACAGCCACATCTGCATCCCCATCCATAAGTATATTAAGGTTTTCAAGACAGCTGGATTTGTTAATTATCTCGGAGGGGACAATATTGTCTTTTGCAAGGAGTGTAAGTGGTGAGTGGTACTTTTCATATGAATCTTGCTGCCCTGCAACAAACACTTTTCCGTTGATCTCGCTCATAGAGTTAAGCGGGGAGTCCTTTTTAACAATGAATATACCGGTCAGCCACTGGTTGTTGTTGATATCAAGTAAATCTGCAATCCTTTTTAGATTCTTATCCCTCTCCTCAGACTGGTTGTAAACCTGATTATAAATCAGCCAGGGTTTGCTTATGAATCCATCGTACTGTCCTGATAAAACAGTGTCAGCAAGATCATACTCCTCAATAAAGTAGGTTATTTGCAGGTCGATATTGTATTTTGATTTAAGCAACTCCTGCAGTTCTGCGTAGTCCCTGGAAGCAAGATCGTGAATGCAGGAGCAGGCGGTGAGTTTGCAATAGGCTTCGTTGACAGCCAGTTTAACCACCAAAGGCTGGTCAGAAGTGGCTGCTGTGATGTTTTCAGCAGGTACAAAAGCTGTTTCTCCTAAAGTGTTGTCAGAAACAGACCTGTCGTTACAGGCTGCAAACATAAGCATGGAGACCGCAACGACAGGAATTATATAAAGGATTTTAATTTTGGTCATTATTTTTATTAAATGGCAGTTATGCATTTGATTATACCTTCTTTGTCAGAAGCGAGATATATGTTGTTATTCTTGTCCACTACTACCGGAATATGGCTGCAACCTTTAACAAGTTCGTCTATACCTTCGATTATTTTGGCTCCCTCTGCACTGTAGACTTTAATTCTGGTAGGATCTTTTTCTACAGTCACAATTCCTCCGTTAGAAAGGAAATCTACGCTTACAGGATTGCAGCAACCGTGGAATTCATCCAGACCAGAGCCTCTCTGTCCAAAAGAAAACAGAGGTTTTGCATCATAATCAAAACAGTTAACCCTGAATGCGCCGAGGTTGGCAACCAACACTTCATTCCCTTTTCTTATGCTAAAGTCAAGAATACCGCAGCATGTGCGAAGGTTTTCAATTGAAGATCTCTTCACACCGGTTTGTGAATTGTATATTACAATGTGTCTTCCTCTTGTATCAGCTACAACGAGTGTTGAGTCAGACACTCTGGCTCCGGTGGCTGTTACAATACCTTCCAGTTTTACTTCACGCAGCTTCTTGCCGTCAGTAGAAAACACCTGGCATTCAACCCCAACAGGAGTAGGGACCTGGACAGTCTTTCCGCGGCGCTCTACAGTTTTATTCTCAGTTACCGATCCTAAAACAAAAATATTATTTAAAGCATCTGTTGCAATCGCAGAGGGTTTTGATGTCATACCTGTTTTGAATGTTTTTTTAATTTTTCCTGAAGGATCAATTATCAGGACATCTCCTGTGCTTTTAAGGGCACATATGTTGTTGTCTGACAAAACTGAAAGGTATACAACCTGACCATATTGTTTTCCGGCATAACTGTTATCAACTTTATATGCAAGGTTATGAGCGTCTTTGATGAAATCTCCCAGACTTACCTCTGTCTTTTTCATTTCATCCAGATTTTTGCGTATCTCTGAAACTATGGTAGTTGTTTCAAGTTCTTTATCTAATAGTCCCAGATATTTTGCAGTTTCCTCAGCACTTTTTCCACTGGTCATCTGTTTAACAAGAATTGCAGAATAATAAGCTTTGGGGTTTTCTTTAATAAAATCAATTCTAAGCTGTTCATACTCCTGGTTAAACTTATCCATTAACGAGTTAATTTCAGCTTCTCTTTCTGGTGTGACTTTATTTCCGCCTCTGTTGTAGAGCTCTTTACTCAACTCACCAACCTTATGCAGTTTCTGAAGTTCCATAGCTCTTCTGTTCAGCTCCGTAACCAGGTCCTGTGTCTCACCTCCGGTAATGGTTGCCTTGAAGAGAGAATCAACGTGTCCGGTTAACGTCATTTTACTGTTGTCGGCATAGAACATTGCATATGCCCTGTCCCTGCCTTCCACCATCATCATATACTGGACAGGCTGGGTTAAATTGGCAGAGAATTCAAATTTTCCGTCCTTTAACAATACAGTGTCTGTGTGAGGTTTTCCGTCGTAAGAGGTTAAATAGATTGTTCCGTCAGTGATACCCCGGATGTTACCGGTAAGTTTAAATCCTGACTGATTGTTACATGAGGTCAATGAAATAATCAGTAAAACAGAAAGCGAAGCAAAGAAATTAATTTTTGTTTTCATATAATGTTAATAAGGGTTTCCTCCATTTGATATAGTATACAAATGAAATTAAAAAAACCCTAAGTACAAAAATAAATTACTTTTTTAGTGATGCTTTTGAAAATAGATGTTCCGGTATTACAATGTCAAACCTGATTGTTGTAATTATAAATTCAGTGCCATCTCCTTGCTTGAGCATATCCTTGTATATAACCCTTTTAGGGAACCACCTTCCACCAATGTAAGCAATGTCGCTCATTGTAGATCGCTTCAAAAGCTGCCCACCTCTGGCATAAAGTTCTTCTTTAAGAGGAACATACCTTTCTGAGTCAATCCATATTTTTCTTTTCGCATAAGCAACATCATCGACATTTGCAGTAAGCTCAAGTATCCATACATTCCTCATGTCAACAACTTCACTGCCGGTTACCTTTGAGTTGTAAATGTCTGACAACCTGCGGTCATCCATCATATCCTCGTAAGAGAGATCGGAGCCCATAACTGATTGCCTCAGCATATGTCCTGAGATCTGAATGATGCGATCTGTAGAGGGTGAGTAAATCCATAGCTGATTTTCAAGCTTGAGCATTTTTGTCCCCTGCTCTCTGGCCGGCGAGATATATTCTGTGAAAGACTTTTTGTCACCCTCACTATAGGATTTTGAAGAGATCTCTCTTATACCGCGTTTTCCGTGAATTATCATTTTTGACTCGAAAACTCTGTTTTTTGACGAGAGGTTTCTGTCTACTTTTTCAATGATATCCTGAGCATTTGGTTGAGAATATGCCTGAATGCTCAGCAGAGTAATAATTATTGTAAATATATATTTCATATTTGGTGTATTTATTATGCTTCCAGCTCCTTAAACAAAGCAGCAGTCTTGCGTTTGTATATACCTATCCCAGACAGCATTGTCCCGGCAACCGTTGATATTACCCCGGGAATAAATCCGATGTAAAAGTCCGGTAGAGTTATCCGAGCCTTAACGACATCCGGCATCATTATACCCGTGGTTGCATTTTTTGTAAACTCGCTTATGTCCAGACCGTAAGTCTGCATCAGCCAGGAGAGTCCAAGACCTGCGGCAGTCCCTGCAACTGTTCCTGCCACACCGATTATTATCGATTCATATATCATTGATTTATAGATGTGGTTCTTCTCTTCTCCTATTGCAATCCTTATGCCTATTTCTCCGTAACGGCGCAAACCGCCAAGCAGACCTGCGTTCCAAAGCACAAGAGACATTGCCGTCATAAAAAGAAGCGTTATGATCATTCCCATAGTTTTTGTAAGATCAACATACAAAGAGAGTCCCTCTTGGTCTCTTAACCTGAGCATAACCGGAGAGAATTCGCCGGATTGGTCCGGAAGTTCTTTATTAAATTTATCCAGTACACTTCTGGCAATTTCATCATCGTAATAACCCATAGGGAAAAATCCTACAATTTCTCCTGCAGCGTCGAACATATCAAGCGCAGCACGAACATCAGAAATATCGGCGATTATGCTACCCCGGTCCAGGGCTGTGTTTCCAAATCTTACTGTTCCGGCAACTGTAAGGTTGTAGAAGGTCATACTTCCGTTCATTGTCGAGCTTATGAGAGTGACCTTGTCGCCAGGATTCACACCTAATTTATTGGAGAAGAGTTCACTTATCAGAATCTCCCCGGGGGAATCAGGCAAGCCTCCTCTCACAAGAGATTTTGTCAGATTGAGGCGAGAGGCTTCTGTTGATCCTGTGGATAAGAGATCCAGTCCGATGCCCATAGCTGTTCCCTGGCTGCGGGTCTCTCCGCTTTGGTCGGGAACATCAATCAGACCTCCGAATTTGATTCTGCACTCCCATTCCATTTCAGGAAACTTTTCCCCGAGGCTGTTTTTTAGCTCAGAGGCCTCAAGAATTGAGAGATCTGCCGGCATCTGCGATATATTCTCGGCATAGGCTTTTGTGACAACTTTTACGTGGCCTGTGTTAAAGCGTGCTGTTTGCTCAATCATATCCACCATTATCCCGTTTATGTAACCCCTCATAAACACTGCCAGCATTACACCGATGGCCACAACTGCAAATGGAATCAGACTTCTGCTTTTATCCCTTATCAAGCCTTTGAATAAAAATTTTATCATTGTATTTTCCCCCTTAATGCTTCTGTCGGACTCATTTTTGAAATTTTTCTTGAAGGCCAGTAACTGACAACTGTTGTGGCAGCAAGTACTGCCAATGTAGTTCCGGTAATTAATGAAATGCTGTAAACAGGATACATCGTTTCTGCAATTGCAAAACCGTAATCGGCAGAGGAGGCGCCAAGTGAAATGCCATTAGAAGCAAACCACATCAGCAAAGGTATTCCGTATATCGAACCTGCCACGGCTGCAAGAATGGCATACATTGCCCCCTCAATAGTGAACAGCCACACTACCTCTGCCTTGGTGTAACCCAAAGCCACATATGTACCTATCTCCTTCTGCCTTCTGAAAATCGAAAGGACTTGGGTGTCAAATACTGCCAGAAGAGCCAGAATTAAAAGGATTATATAAAAAATTGACTGTGCCGTGGACTTGGTCTTTATCATCTCTTCTATCTCCCTGACAAGAGTGTCAAAGGTCATCAGTTCCCAATCGGAGGTTTCTTTTCTTTCTGCATTTATATCCTTGAATGTGATAACAGTGGCCTCTCTTGGCATTGAAAGCATATTTTGCAGTCTTTCGAGAGGGATCCAGATCTGTCCCACATCCACTGTAGGAACATTTGTGACGAATATTCCGGCTACGAATATATCTGCAGCATCAAAAGTCCCTTTTGAATCTCTCCAGCGGAGCGTGACATAATCACCCTTTTTGAGGCCACTAGATTTGGCCATGTTGGTTCCGATTATTGCCGGAATTGCAGATATAGCCGTATCTAAATAATGTGTTGGCAATTCCAGTAGTTTTTGCTTAGGATCAATCCCCTTAATGAGAATTGAAAGCATTCTTCCCTCAGGGTAGATTGTGCCCTGACTTATCAGCATCGGAACCATACTCCCATTCCCTATACCGGTTGAAAATTCTGATGGTATTTGAGAGTGAGCTTCTTCCAGAGAGAAAGGATCATATGGGTCATACTTTTCGTTCCAGTACTGACCTCCTCCGATCTCCCAGGATGCCATATCATTTTTTGCCTGCCGGTCCCAACCCACAAGGATTCCCTTAGCCGCAATAATAATCACAAACGAAAAGGAGAGAACAATTATATTGAGCCAGGTACGCAGACCTGCTCCTATAAGATTTTTAAATGCCAGTTTAATTGCAAGTTTCATCTCTGTATCTAAATTATCTGATCCTTGTCGATCAGTCCGTCCTTGAGATATATCTTTCTTTTAAGGTAGCCGATGACTTTTTCATCGTGAGTTGCAAATAGAAAAGTTGTGTTTAAGTCACTGCAGAGTTTTACCATTGTTTTCAAAATATTGT